>OLGF01002097.1_pt1 | contig 19419 bp, 8 predicted proteins | sample 1604971 | NCBI WGS metagenome assembly OLGF01 (sample SAMEA3888902, study PRJEB22519) | human gut metagenome | biome: human gut; feature: human-associated habitat; material: faeces | place: Denmark | collected 2011 | reverse complement strand
CTTAAATAAATTTTTCTGCACTATTTTGTATTTACACAAAACTTGAAGAATACTCGATTATTTATAATATTTATCTCTATATTCTTTCGGGGTTATACCGACGTGCTTTTTAAATGTACGGAAGAAATGTTCATAGCTTGAATACCCTGTCGCGATTTGTGCGTCTGTAACTGACGCACCGTCACGGAACAGCTTTTTTGCCATTGTTATACGCTGCAAAGTTATGTAATTACTAATTTGTGTGTTAGTATATTGCTTGAAAATTCTTGATACATGGTTTGGTGTCAGATAAAATTGTTCGGCGATTTCTCCGAGGCGTATATTTTCTGTAAGATGAGCGTCAATATACTCAATAATCTGTTCAACCGTTTTTCGTGTACCTGTTGTGTGCTTATCGTTTATTTTGTTTTCATTCAAATTTGATGTATGTACCAAATCGTCCACTGTTTTTAATATCTCAAACAAAACCGACATTTCCGAAAAAGTATCGTCATTTTTACATTCGGCAAACTTATTTATACGATTGATAAGCAACGATATTTGAGATTTGTCGGGAGAGATTACAAGAGGGTGTTTGGTGTCCGTGAGATATTTGTATCTCGGATTGTCGACCATGAAATGTTCAAGCCATGACGCACTTACAGTTATAATATATCTTTCATATTCACAATCCAACAGTTGCGTGAACTGATGTACACAGTATGACGGAATTATAAGTAATGTATTTTCTTTGATAGGCATTACGTTTGAACCGAGCAATATGTTTGGCAGTGATGATATGCTCAGATATATTTCGATTGCATTATGTGTATGCGGAGGCATAAGATATGTCGGCTTTTCATTCCTATGTATAACCTCAAATTTATTTTCAAACGAAGAATATTTTATATTTGTATCCATTTTGTTCACCTCATAGTTTAAATAATATCATATTACTAATTCCAAATCAATAGCTTTTTGCGTGAATTTATCATAAAAAATGCAGTATTAGAACATATACAAATATGATTGAATACTGTATAATACAATTAAAGATAAAGATTACCAGGAGGAGAGTAATATGAAACTAAAAAGAATTATCGGTTTAGCTTTAGCGGCGGTGATGAGCATAAGTAGTTTTAGCGGGCTATATATTACATCATCTGCGGCGGAGCTTGCAAGCTACATATGGAATTTGACAGACTGCGGCGAGGCAAGCGGTTATGTTACTCCTGAGGGTGGCTCGGCAAGAAACAACTGTACCACACTTACTGTCGGAGAAGATATTTCTACCGAGTACACAAAGAACATAACAGCACCGAAGGACGGAATGTTGTCATTCAATTTAAGCAGAGATGACACGGCTATCGGTAAGGCAAACAACAAGGCAACAATTTCATCAGACGGACTTGTTGCACCCGGAAACGGAGCACATATTTATTTCTACAGTTCAAAGCAAGGAACTCTTACCGTATATGCAAACGCAAATATATGGTATGCGTCATCAGACAGTGCGGCGTCGGGTTACGGTTCTGATAATACTGCAAAGATAGTGGACGGCACGACTTCGTTCTACGTTGAGGCAAATAAATATTACAGAATACGTTCAACCGGCACAACATCTCCGATTACATATACAAAAATTGCTTTTGAAGAAATAGCACAGCAATATGCGGTGAAAGTCAGCGATAATATATTGAACGGAACAGTTACCGTTGACAAAGAACAGGCAACGGAAGACGATATTGTAACAATAACCGCAACACCGCTTAATAAAAACTTTGAAGTGGATACTATCAGCGTAACAGGCACAAACGGTGCGGATATTGAAGTTTCAAATAACGGTGACGATACATATACTTTTACCATGCCAAATCAAGCGGTAACAATAAATGCGACATTTAAGGCAAGTGTTGAGGGCAACATTGAAAGTATTAAGATAGGCGATATGCCTGAATATATTGCAATACCGTCAAATGAAAGTAAAAATATCAATGTACCGATTATTGTAACAGATGAATACGGCGGAGTTGTTTCGGGTATTAATGTAGATGTATCACTAAAAGAAAGTTATGACGGAGTATCAATTTCGAACGGAACACTTGTTATTGACAATAGTGCGAAAGACGGAGAAATCACTCTTATAGCATCCCACGGAAGTTTCGGTGACGAAAAGACGGTAAAACTATATAATCCTGTTGCTCAAAAGATTGAAATTGATGGCGATTATTCAATAGAAATACCTAAAGAAAATACGGCAGATTTCAAATATTCCGCAAAGGTTTATGACCAACATAATAAAGTAATCGAAAATGCGGATTGTTCATGGAAAATGGATACATATGACAATACGGGAATTTCTATCAGCAATGATGTTGTAACGGTTTCAGCGGACGCAAAAGAACAGACAATTACTGTTACGGCTTTCATAGATGAAGTCAAAGATACAATGCGTGTTACAGTTGTTAAAAATCAATTTATGTATAAGCCGATTGACGGCGGTTATGAAATAGACAACGGCACAACAAATTATACACGTCCTATATATTATCCTCATATGCACGATTTAGGTAACGGAAATGCTTCATTTAACTATGTGTATTATATGGGCGACCAGCCAAAGCTTGCGCTTTCAAGTGCGGGAACTATTAAACTGTTCGGACATATGTTCTTAGGCATTAAGGGCGGCAAATGGCTTGATAAAATGGAAAATATCACATCACGTTATACCTATGGTCACGAAGAATACACAATAACAGATTCATCATTTGAGGGTGAAATTAAACTTACATTCACACGTTCAAACGAAACAGACGCAATGCTTGTAAAAGCGGAACTTCCTGACGAATTGACAGACAAATTAGTTGTTGCAACTGCAGGACAAGGCAGTATAAATGCGTCTGAGCCTACTGAGGGAAACGGCAATAAACTTGAATTTGATTACACCAACACACAAGGCAGAACAATTTCAGTAGACAATAATATGTTCGTTATCGGAAACAACGGTTCTGTAACAACAAAAGACAGTGCATTAAATAACGTTACAGTACCTACCGATATTACGGGTACATCAAACATTGATATGCACTACACAACAAAGGACGCAAGCAAATACGCTAACGGCGTTGACGCACTGTTAGCATCAACCGACACAACATATCCTATGGTGGTCGGAACAACTGACGGAAATAAAGAAAACACAGTATATATGCTTATGACAACTTATGGTGTCGATGATTATGTTACACAGTATCAGACAGAGCCGGAGGAGATTTTTGAAAACGGTATCGAGTATTTTAAGGAAGTATCAACAAAGATGTCTGTCGATACACCTGATCCGTATATAAATTCTGCATTGACATCTATGGTAATGGCGGTTGATTCGCTTTGGTCATCACCGTCAATATGTCACAGTGCGATTGGTTATCATAACGGTCAAGGCGGTTGGCGAGGAGCATACAGTTTCGTTGACATAGGTAGAAACGACTGGATAAAGTCGAACGCTAAGGAGTATATGAAAAATCAAGAAGCGGACGGACGTATATGGGCTTATCCGACTAAGGACGGTCGATACAATATGAATGTCGTATTCGTTGATATACTTCTTCAATATTGGGATTGGACGGGTGATGACGCTTTCTTTAAAGATGAGGGCGGCTATAATATGATAGCAAAGCACCTTGAATTTATGGATAAATATATGCAAATGCCGAACAGTAATCTTTACGAAAACTGGCTTGATGCATGGAACACAGATAATAAGTGGAATAACGGTGGCGGCGGAAGTATCGCGACGTCATATACTTGGAGAGCGTATTCGCAAATGGCAAGAATGGCTGAAAAATTCGGTTATACGGAGGATGCTGAAAAGTACAGTAAGAAAGCCGACGCAATTAAAAAGGATATGAACGATATGCTTTATGATATGGATAAAGGTGTATTCGGTGAGTATATCGAGCGTTTCGGATACCAAAGATTAAATTCTGCTCCAGATTTATCATCAATTTATACTCCGGCTGATATGGGTATAGCGACAGATGAACAACTTCATTCTATGATGAGTTTTGCAAAGCACGAAGTTCCGAGTTTGCCTGATTTAGATAAGATTTGGGATAATATTGACTTCAAATATTCATCAAACAGAGAGCCGAATTTCTATTCAAGTAAAGGAATTTACCTTGAAGAAGTTTTAAATAATGCACTTGCTCACTATGAAAACGGCGACCGTGACGCAGGTATGCAGCAGTTCAGAGCGTGTCTTGTTCCGCTTATGCACTCTAAGGCGGCAGGACAAGGAACGGCACAACACATTGTCAGAGAAGGCTTGACAAACAAAGGGCATATTGACTTTGGTGATGTCACCGCACAATATGTAAGAACGGCACAAGAGGGTATATTCGGCATAAAGATGAATGTACCTGATAAAGTAGTAAACATTACTCCTGGATTCCCTGAGGATTGGGGATATGCCTCGATAAAATCAGACGCTTTAAGCTATGATTACAAATACAAAGATAGTACAGATAAATTTGAAATATCTTCGCAACAAGCATTGAGTTACAATCTTCATATTCCTGTAAGAAGTTCAAAAATAGAAGAAGTTAAAGTAAATGGTGCAGCTATAACAGATTATACGGTAGACGGTTATGTAAATGTGTCAACACCTATCGGAACAAGTGCAACGGTGACAGTTAAATACGGTAATGACGAAAAAGCAACTGTAACTGTCGCTGAACAAGCAGACATAAATTCATCATACACAATTACATCAAACGGAACAATTAAGTCTATTTCAGACCCACAAGGTGTATTAAATGAAATACCTGCACTTGATACAGAAAGTGCAACGGTAACACTTGGAGAAAAAACAGGCTGGCACAGTATTTATGTTACGGTTGAAAAGGATAATCAGACAGTTAAACTTCCTGTTGATATAAACATAATAGGAGAAGAAGTAAGCTATTATCAATCACCTAAGCAAGACGAAAAATATGAAACAATAGATTTAAGTCAATATGTTAATAAAGATTTAAGAACTTTGCACGACAGTGAGTACACAACACCTTGGGCAGATGAATTTGACGAGTATTTCTATTGGTCAACCGAAGTTCCGAGAACAGTATTACCGTGTGGCAGAAGTTGGTGGGAATTACACGGAAGTAAAGACAAGAGTGCTTATGTACCTGAAACATTGTCTATACCAAATGCAAACGAAACATATACAACAGACGACGAAGTGCCGTTTAAGATTTCGGGCAATGACGGCAATAATGCGGTATTCACATCATTGTATAATGAAGTACCCGATAAGGTAACAATACCGGTAAACAAAGGTGCGTCAAAGGTATACTTTATGCTTAGTGTTTCAACAAATAATATGCAGAGCCGTATTGAAAATGCAAGAATAACTCTCAATCTAAAGGACGGTAAAAAGAAAGTTCTTCCGCTTACCAATCCGGACAATATTGACGATTGGCTATGCTATATGCAGACTCCTTATGCAGAGGACGGACAGATTGTAATGTGGGGAGATAAGGCACATTCAAATATTTTGTCGGTAGAACTTGACGAGCCGGATTATATTAAAAGTATAGATTTTGAATGTCTTTCTTGTGAAGTACTTGCAGGACTTCTTGGTGTAACGGTTGTTTCGGCAGATGTGCCTGCACCTGAGGAGAAAACGGTTTATACCGAAGATGGTGTTGTTATAACGGCGGAATATAACCCTAACGGAACATTAAAGAATATCAAGAGCATTGTAGATGTCAAGAGCGGTGATGAAGTAATTGAACCAACAGCAGATAACGAAAAAGTATTTGCTTGGGATTCACTTGACAGTATGAAACCGCTTGCAGTAGAAACAAAGTAGTAATCTCTCTCTTTTAAAGCCTGTTCACACTGATTATATGTGAACAGGCTTTTATATCAAAATAAGGAGGAAAATATATGAAATTGATTAATAAAAATATGCATACCGTAACAATGAAATATCCTGCGTCTTGGCATGGTACACTTGAACGTGAGGGCTTGGTGAGCGGTAATGGACATATAGGTGCAAATGTGTACGGCGGAGTACAAAGAGAAAGTGTGATAATAACCCATTCGGCTTTGTGGTCGGGTAAGGAATGTAAGGAATTACCGAATGTAAGCGATAGCTTGAAAAAGACAAGGCAGGAAATGGACAATGGTGAGTTCCATAAGGCTCAACGCGTTTTGGCAGATGAACTTTTAAATCGTGGATATGATAACGAACGTGATTTCCCGTTGCCACTTGCCGAACTTAATATAAAATACAGTGATTTGACAGGGTTTTCAAATTATCTCAGAGCAATAAATATGGAAACAGGAGAGGTAAGCTCTCAATTTAAAGAAAACGGCAGTTGGATAAAAAAAGACTTGTTTGTTTCAAGAGCGGACGGTATGATAATTTTTAAAATATCGTCTGAAAGACCGTTGCTTAATGCTGAATTTTCAGTAGATATGATAAGCGATAAAGGAAATATCTGCTTTGAAAGCGAGAATGTGAAAAAATACAGAAAAATCAGTGTGTCGGGAAATGTATTGAAATATACTTCGGTGAACACAGACGGACTTACTTACGGTGCGGCGGTGAAAATAGAGAGCACAGACGGTAAAATATCAAGTTTAGACCAATCTGTTAAAGTAAATTCAGCCTCGGAAATTTTGGTAAAGATAAAAGTATTTATAAATTCTGAAACTGATATAAATTATCTTGAGAATGAATTGAATAGGGAAAATGAAAATTATGAATATTATCTTAAAAGACATATTCCATTTCATAGCAAGTTATACCACAGTGCAAATCTCATACTTGGGGGCAATAAAAATTTATCAAACGAAGAACTGCTTTTAAATGCTTATGACGGTGTATCTTCAAATGAATTGATAGAAAAATTATGGAGGTACGGACGGTATTTGTTTATAAGCGGTTGCAGTGAGGACGGCTTGCCGTTTACTATGTATGGCTTGTGGGCGTATGAATATAGGCAGATATGGAGTCATAATATGGCAAATGAAAATATTCAAATGATTTATTGGCATACGAATGTCGGAAATCTTACGAAACTTAGTAAGTCGCTTACAGAATATTATATGAATCGAATAGACTGTTTTCGAGAAAATGCACAGAAACTTTACGGTTGCAGAGGAATATTTATTCCCGCAGGTACAACTCCTAATATGCCGTATCCAAATCAAATTGTTCCCGTAATTCTTAATTGGACGTGTGCGGCGGGCTGGCTTGCACAACATTATTACAGATACTATTTGTACACCAATGACAAGGAGTATTTGCATAGTACGATTTTGCCATTTATGAAAGCAGCGGCGGATTTTTATGAAGATTTTATAGTGTTTGTTGAAAACGGCAAAGTAAAGATATATCCGAGTGTATCGCCTGAAAATACACCGCAAAATTTTATGCCTAAGGAAAATAAAAGTCACCCGATGACAACAACAATAAATTCAACCATAGATTTAGCCATAATAAAGGAGCTTTTCACCAATCTTATCAAGCTAAGCGAAGAAAATGATTGCTATAACGATAAGCTTGATATATGGCGTAATATTGTAAATTCAATTCCTACATATAAGACAAACAAAGACGGTGCAGTAAAGGAATGGCAGGACGATAGATTTGAGGACAGATATTATCACAGACATTTGTCACATCTGTATCCTGTATTTCCGGGTGATGAAATTACAAGTGAAAGCAATAATATTTCGTCATTTGAAAAGGCGGTTGACCTAAGAGAAATAGGAGTACAGACAGGTTGGTCACTTGTACATATGGCGGCAATATATGCACGTTTTGAACGTGGAAATGACGCCATGCAGTGCCTTAATGATATTGCAAAGACGTGTATTCAGAAAAACTTCTTTACATTGCATAACGATTGGCGTCGTATGGATATTTCACTGGAAATGGAAAGCAGTGCTACCGTGCAGCTTGACGCACTTATGGGATATGTGAATGCGGTACAGGAAATGATTTTGTATTCGTCGGAAAAACTTATAAAATTACTTCCTGCTTTGCCTGATAATATGTCAAAAGGCAAAATTGATATGTGGCGGTTTGTCGGCGGAAGTGTAAATATGGAGTGGGATATTAAACTCGGAAAGTTTATCGCAATGCTTAAGGCGGATAGAGATATTGTAATTGACATAAAATTACCTAAAATATTTGCCGATAAATGTAGATTTTTAGGAAACGCCACAGTCAATCAAAACGGAGAAATAGTATCGGCTAAATTCAAAAAGGGTGATGTATTGAATATTATAAGTGATTAAAAATGATATATGTTATTGCGGCAAATAAAATATTTTTGTACTATTGTCGAGGAAGGCAGTTTTACGGAGGCGGTGGAGAAGTGTTTTATATCGTAATCAGCAATTTCACAGCAGATACAATCTCTTGAAAAAGAGTTGGGTGTAAAATTTATAAAAAGAGAAAATCGTCGATTTTCTCTTACGCATATCGGTGAATATATGTATGCTTCTTTTAGAAACTGAACGTATATGCAAAGAAGTAAAACGTATAGGTCGAGATGAATATGAAAGCTGTTATGTTTTTTTTAAAATTGCGGACTACGAAACGCAAACAGAACTTGTCGTCTCTACAGATATAAATGGAGAGTGATTATAAAAAAGTCTATCTCAACATCAGTCGATTCAAATATGGCAAATGTGCATGATGAGGTTAATTCTTGGGGGATAATAAATAATGATAAACCAACTTGTTTTTTTGTAGCGCTGATATTGTAAAAGAAAGTCATAAAAAACCGACCACCAAATTGTTAGATTTGGTGGTCGGTTCATTTTTATAGTGATATTATTTTATACTGTATATTTTATTAAATACAGCTGCGGCTTGGGCACGAGTGGTATTCGCTTTAGGGCGAAGGGTATTATCCGTGAAACCACTTATAATTTCATTTCCGCAAGCCCATTGGAAAGCAGAAACAGCATAATCGGAAATGTCTTCCGTATCTGAATAACTGTCGAGTGTATCAATTATAGAAGTGTCGATTTGTTTATATTCTGCAAATCTCTTTAAAATCGATACCATCTGCTCACGAGTTATATTATCATTTGGGGCAAATTCCGTGTCGCTGTAACCTGAAATAATATTATTCTCACTGCCCCAAGCAACAGCATTTGAGAAATAATCATTTTCATTTACATCAGTGAAGGTATAATCAACATCGGATTTTGTTTCTCCGTCAATTCTGTAAAGAACGGTTATAAACATTCCTCTTGTAATGTCTGTGTCAGGAGCAAATTCCGTATCGCTTACACCACTCATTAATCCGTTGTCATATGCGGATTTTATCGGGGCATAATACCATTCGTTTTCTGCAACATCATCAAACCACCAATCGTCTTTGCCGGACGGGGTAGGCGTTTTTTGCGGAGAGTCGTTTATTTCTTTGAATGTTACGTCAACGCTTACTTTGCTTCCCGGCATTACGAATGAAAATTCGTTGTCGGCTGTCTTTGTAACTTCAATTACATTTCCCTTTGAATCAGTAACTGTTACAGTATCAACCTCATAACCGTCATTCGGTTTTGTATTAATGGTTACATTTTCACCCAATGCGGCATTTTTCTTTGATATATTCATACTTCCGTTCTCATATGTCTTGTTTGCAGAAGCAATACCGTATTTTGCAGAACTTCCGCCGCCACTGCTGCTTGGTTTTGACGTAGGAATTGGTGTAGGAGTAGGCTCATCTGATTCGATACCTGTTACTTGAACATCAATACTGTCGTCAATTCTGTATTTTGGATAGTATGCGTATATCTTTGCATTACCGTTACTTAGTGGAATAACTTCACCGTCATCGGTAACAACAGCTATGCTGTTATCTGTTGAATAATACTTAACTTCACCCGCATAATCATTCCATGGAAAAGCTTTTGTTTGAAGTGTTGTTGTATCATTTTTCCCATTTAATGAAACGTTTTCAGCACCATCGTTGATTTCTGCAATAAGTGGTTTATTAGAGATAAACATAGTATATGCAGTGGATGTGTTTTCACCGCTTACTGCTGAAAGTTTAAAGTCTATATATCCTAAATTGTTGAAATCGGCTTTATCTATCTCAAACGGAACTGTAATATCTTTACTTTCACCGCTTGCAAGTTGAGGTAGGGAAGTAGTGCCGAAAGTTTTGTCGGCTGTATTATTTAGCGTTACGTTTATTTCGTCAGACGGTTTAGAACCATTGTTTGTAACCGTTGCAGCCGCATAATAACCGTTATCATCGTGCTTGATTTCAAAGTTTGATACATCAAGTCTTGTATCATACGGAATGACTTTTGTGGCAGATACAGGCTTTGCATTTTCAATTCCGCGTTCAGTTACCGTAACTGTAACTTCTTCATTTTCCAAGTTGCTCGGAACTGTCCATGGTACACTGACATTTATCGAATTACCGGATTCGATTATGTTGTCAGAACTGTCCTCATAAAGAGTATTGCCGTTTTTATCCGTTACTTTTAAATCATAACCTTTTGCGTCAAGCAAACCTGTGTTCGCAATAGTGAATGTTATATCTTCCGAATAATTCGGATAAATCTTTGACGGAAGAATAATATTGTTGCCTTTAATTTCAAGAGAACTTACTGGTTCAAAGTCAATGGTTACAAGGGTGTTTTCACTGTATTTCATAGGTGAATCTGCATCGCTTTCATCAATCCATTGCTTGTAGTAGTTTGAAACAGCTGATATTTTATCATCATCAGTCATATATAGGTCAAGTTCGTCAATAACCATACCGAAATCGGTAATTTGTACTGAATTGCCGAACTTCCAATAACCGTTATCTGTGCCGCGCTGATAACGTACACCGTATATTTCAGTACCGTTCTTTGTACTGTCTTGACTTAATTCTGTGTAATAAATATAAATATCTTCACCGTTAGAGGTTACAATATAGTTTCCTATACTTGTGCAAAGGTCGTCATTACCTTGGAAGTTTGCACTTGTGACATTAAATGTACCGTTGTACAAGTCTTCGTAAATGCTGTTTTCATATACGTCGTCCGACATACCAAGTTCAGCTGCAGTCTTTTTATACCAGTCGGCATTTTTGTTATCATCGGTCATTCCGCCGTTTTTGTATGCACTGTTTACCGTATCGGCATTAATCAAGTCTGTCATATCTCCGTTTGAATCTGCGTTAAACATTGAAGATAACATATCTGAAAGATTCATAATTTTAAACATATATCCGTTATCCAACCATGTCAGGTATAATTCACCGTTAATGTTGTTAAGTTTAGGTAATGAATTAGATATACTGTCATTTGTAATTTGTATCGGGAAATATGCTTGCCCGGTTGTTAGGTTTTGAATTTGCAGATAAAGCTCTCTGTCGTCACCTGTTTGTAAATCTTCATCTTCATCAATAGTGTAACTTGAAATTAAATAACTTTCGTTATTTATATTTATTGTTGCCGAATTATAATCCAATGCAATAGGAGAGCTGATTGTTTTATGAGGTATCGGAATTATGGTTTCATCATAAGATTTTCCTGTGTTCATATCGTATTTTACATAGGCTATATTATAGAATGATTTTTCAAGCTGTAATAGGTCACTGTTACTGTTACCTAATTTTGACACATCAAGCTTGATATAGCTTATATAAAGCATATCCCCATCAACATCAATTTGTGGATTTAAAGTAAGGTATCTGTCGTGTACAATACTGATTTCTTTGCCCATTTTGTTGGTTTTTGTATCGTATATTGCACAAGAAATACCGATTGATGAAAGCTTTTCTCTTGAAGTTTCCACACCCGCAAATGCGTCTTTAACATCGGTCCATGCGATAATAACTTTGTCACCTATCTTTTTAAGTGTGTGAATTGAATCAGGTGTACCGTCGTCTGCTACAGCTTTAGGAGTAGACCAATGAGTACCGTCAAATATCGAATAATACAGAGTTGCTCCGTTGTATTCGGCACGATCTCTCGAATCGTCTATAAATGTAAGCATCTTCTTACCGTCATCAAGAGGGATAATATGAGGTCTCGTTCTGTCTGCGACATAATCTAATAATGGTGTACAACTTACAACTTCTTCTGTTGCGGTAAGCTGAATATCATCATTTTTTCCGAAAGTAGATAAATCGGATGTGCCGTTACTGTATGGAGTTAATTTAATATCATCGTCGTTTGTGGTTATAAGTCCGTTGAAGAAATCACCTTCTGCGGCATTTTCGAGAGTGCCCCAACCTTGTGTATATTTGGCTATATCAACATTAACGGAGAACAACAATAAGTCAAATCCCACACCTCCGGCTGCCGTTATCAGTGTACCGGGCTGACCGTTTGCAAAACTCAAATTAAATTGGAATGTTGTAGCAACATAACCTCTTGCTGAAAGTACATCGCAAAAACCTACACCTACTTGTAATTTTCCTGAAAGGACAACGCTTAGTGTTACATCGGTGCTGCTTAATCTGTTTGCTATATTGCCTTGATAGTTGTTAAACTCATCTGCGGATATTGCATTTTTACCATTATCTGTAGCATAGTTTGTCACTAAATCTACCTGAATACCGGCAATAATATTTAAAAATACAGGTACACCGTAAATTGTAGTGTACATAGTCTTATTAAATGTATATGCTCCGCCGATAGAAACCGAACCGCAAGCGAACATATAGTCGTTGTCCGGCGTTTTAACAAAGTCAAAAGCCAAAATAACAGCTACTTCGACACTGTATCTTTGATTATTAAAACCGGCAAAAGGAGCTTTTGTATCTTTAAGTAATTGGGTATAATTTGCATAAGCTTCTTGATATTCGGCATCATCTTCGTAATCGTCACGAGACGGAGCAACACCGTTGAATGTCGCAGCCATTATTTTCATAGCATTACTTCTGTGGTTTTGATTTTCTTTAACTGCACCGCGGAATTTGTCATAAGACTCTTTTTTCTCGAAAACGGTTTTCTTACCCATACTATTGAGTATTGTGTCAATATTTGCCTGAATAGTATAACCGGTGTTGTCAGGCCAGTTTGTTTTGCCGAATGTAATCAATCCGGATTGGCATTTGCCTATTGCTGAGCCGACTAACGGAATATCGATTGTACCGCTGTTATCCGCATCGAAAGTTTGAGGTGTTGTAAGTGCAAATTCCGTATAGAATGAAAGACCTGTTGCAACATCGGGATACACAATTTCAATTTCAGTGTTACCTGATGATAATTTTTCTGAATCTACAAGACGTACAGAAAGACTGTCACCGGAATGTAGATTTTCTGTCATCTTAGGAATTGTACATTCTATAATACTGCTGCCATCCTCACGAGGATAACCTTTGTATTCGGTTGTCTGACCGGTTAATGTGCGAACGGTGAATACTGCCTCACTGACACTTCTTCCATAGCTGTCTATAACGGCTGTGACTGTAAGATTGTCGTCGAGTATTCTTATTTGATTTTGGTTTAAGTCGGCTGTGTTCTTGTCATATGTGTACATAATTGACGCAACCTTAGGAGCACCGTAAGGGTAGGTGATATTTGTGTTACCTGCATTTACGGTATAAGCACCGTCTGATTGACCAAGTGCGTCTGTGAGCTTTACTTTTGCTACATAGCCTGTCGTAACACCGTTTGAGATGTACATTGTAATAAGGTCGTTTGTGTCACCCAATACGTTTGTCAATATATAAGTACCGGTATCGGAAGTTGTACCGGTCGCACTGTCAGGCATATAGCTTGAGTTTGCGGAGTTTAGCGACTGTGAACCTTTTCCGGCTGATACGGAATATCCTACAAGCGGAAGAGATTCCGGTTCTAAGCCGTTATCGCGGATAGATGCATTTTTAGAAACAACAGTACCTGATATATTAAATGATTTTAAATCGCTCTTTTTAACTTTTTTGTAATTTACAGTTATAACATTGTCTGTTGTTTGTGCTTGCGCAACGGTGTGATAAGAATTGGTTGTAAACGTGTCGTTGCCTTGCTTGATAACGGGACGGTATATGTATTCTTTATCTTCAATAGAGGCAAAATTTAATGTATATATCTTACCTGTAATCGGTGTTATTTTATCTGAAAGATTTGATTCTGACGGATTTGCGTTAATAACATATTTACCGCTTAGTTCCTTTTTCAGTTGTTCATCGGAACTTGAATTAAGATCATTTTCACTGATAAGACCCTGTACCGTTAAATACTTTTCAGCACCGTTTTCAAATTTAATTTCGATTTTGTTTGAATTTTTCGCTATAAGAGGACGTATTCTGTAACTCGTATTAGGCTCAAGGAATAATTTTGTTGTATCTGTTATTGTGTTGAAACTTGTGTTGTTTGTTGAAACTTGATAACCTACAACATGATATCCGTCATCCGGAGTTGTTGCACTTAAATCAAGTGTATCACCTGCATGGTGAGTAACTGTTTTACCTGCGACAAGCTCGCTTGATATAAAACTGCCGTTTCCTTCACCGGCTGACGGTAATACTTCGACTGTAACATCGGCATATGATACTTTAGGTGTTATCTTCAGATTTTGATGATAACCGTATTTGTCATGTGCAACATTTTTTTGAACTGATTCAATCCATGATATGAAATATTTATCATATGGAATGTAATAAAGATTTTGCTTTTCTGTTTTCTTCAGCTCATTATTTACGTTATCCGATGTGAAATTTACTTCGTCAGAAAGTTTTGTTCCTTTTTTTGAGTTAAGGTATGAAATAAATTCTTCGGGATAATTTACAGTTATTTTATCATCATTTGTACCCGGGTCTATAGTGATTTTATAGCCTGAAATATATCCGTATTTACCTTTGTGACCGTTAATGTCTGTATCATTTATTGTAAATACAATATTGCAGTCATCCTCATTCGGATTGGTCCAGAAATCACGTGTTTTACTTCCGGCGATTTGAGCACCGCTGTTAAGTTCAACCTGCATAGGTAAGGCATTTATCTTTTCATTACCGATACAGTATTCTTGTGGTGAAGGTTGATTAAGTTCTACATTAACCTTTTTATACATAGCCGCAACACCGTAAAAGCGTACATAACTTTTCGGAGTCTTTGATTTGTCTTCATCAGCCGAATGTATTTCCATGCTTATATTTCCGTTTAAAGGTTGGTTGTTATTCAAGAGAGTTGCGGGCATTGCATCAAGAGTTCTGCCGAATTTTCCGCTTTTTGATTTGTTGACAACAATACTGTCATTATTTGCAATTTTAAATCTTGCAAGTTGCCCGCCAAAGGCGCTTTATGTTGATTCCATATCGGGAGTCATATATTGATAATATACAGAGGGTACAGTTTTTGAATGTGTCCATACTCCGCCTTTATCCCACATACTTGTATGGTAATATTCAAGTTTTCCGTAGTGAGAGCTACCCATATTTCTTTCACGTGTATCTATTTCATATTTGTTGTCCCAATGACCGCAACCCCATGGCTTATCACCCCAATATCCGTCATAATAAAACAGACCGTCGCGGTTTGTTTCTGTTGCAAAGTAGTATGTACCGACTTCGGGAGGAATGTCATAATTGTGAGTTCCGTCACCTGTTGCGTATATTTTACCTTCGGCAGGATCTTTTGAATTATCTGACGGCATTGTATATTTAACGTTGTATTTAAGACCGTTTATGGTGATGTCATTTGTCTGATTTTCATTGCCCATAAGAGAAATATCACTCTCATCATCGGCGTTATTTTTGATTTTGACAACGGTTTCGGCATATTTGCCGCTTTCACAGCTCGTCATATCACTCATCAGCAGTTTAAATTCACCCTCGCCGGATACGGGAATTTCGATTGTCTTTTCCGTTTCATAAGGAATGAATGTAACTGTTTTGATTTGTTCTTCATAATTTTCTCCTGCTACTGCGGTAATGCTCGATGACAGCAAAGTGAAATCGCAAAGAGAATATTCTGCATTTTTTCGCTTTATTGTAACAGTGGCATTTCCGTCTTTTGACGTGTAACTGTTTCTGCTGAAAGAAACAACGCTTTTTTCTTTCGGTTCGTCGTCTTCGATATTTACAGAAAGTGATGTTACTTTATAAAGTTCGGCATTATCGGGATTTACCAAAAGTAAAGAAAAACCTTCTGTGCCTTCGCTTTTTTTTGTCGTCCAATATTTTGAATTTAACCGTTTTTTCGTTTTCGCCCGGTGCGAAAGTAACGGTTGTACTGCTTGAGTATTCAATTTCTGCCATTGCATCCGGCACTACTTCGTCTGCAAATTGCTGTGCCATTTCTGAATCAAATTCCGAATAATTTTCAATATCTGTATTCTCTTCCGAAACGTTATCCGATGTTTCATCAGTGTCAGCTTCTGCCGTGGCATAACGTTCAAGTATTGAAACCCCATCACCGGTTTTCTCTGCGTTATCGTCAAGAATTATATAGTCCTCGCCGTATATCGCAGTTAAGTCAAGCGAGTGGATTGTGACGCTTGCTTCTTCTGATAAATCGCCCTCACGATAAATAGGGAATGAATAAAAAGCATCTTCTTCCTTGACGTTTGCTGACGCAGTACCAAGGTAAATTAAATTGCCGCTTGGAAGTTTTTCCGAATCAATTCGTGATGCGTTTAACGGCATGACCGTTTCTTCTGCTTTTGCAGGAATAACTGCCATAGGGGCAAGCATTGACAGCGACAAAAGCAATGATAGTAATTTTTTCATTTTAATCCTTCCTTTCATATTAGAAATATTGGTAGTGTAAAAGACTTTCTCTTTTAAAACAGAGAAATAATTATATATAATAAAAGTATATATTATGATTATTATAAATGTCAATATAATCTAACTCAAATGCCATTTTTTTGACACAAAATCACGTTAAAACAATATTTCACACAAAACCGCAGCGGTTTTGTCTGCATTATTTTATGGGGAACGTGCAATTTCGGGTTGTAATCACTTCTGACTGTATGTGTGTCGGAAATGACTTTAAATCTAAAGTTCCCGGTTTTAATTTTAAAGAATTCTTTCATAATAAATAGAAAACTCATCAATAAAAAAACAGTTGAAAACCACACAAAATTTACGTTAATATGCGATTAAAACATATATTATGTTATGTAAATCAAATAAAAGCAAAAAAATATGAAAAAAGGGTTGACTTTATAAGGGTTTATGTGGTAAACTATTTTAGTATGAAAAATACGCACATTTGTGGATTGTGTGAAAGTTGCCTGTTTTGCCTGGGTCTTCACATAAGGTGAAACAAATGGAGGAATAATCAAAAAACGAGGAGGAAATAAAAATGGCAAACGTAATTTCAATGAAACAGCTTTTAGAAGCAGGTGTTCACTTTGGACACCAAACAAGAAGATGGAACCCTAAAATGGCTCCGTACATCTACACAGAGAGAAATGGTATCTACATCATCGACTTACAGAAATCCGTAGGTAAAGTTGACGAAGCTTACAATGCAGTAGCAGATATCGTTGCAGAAGGTGGTACAATCCTTTTTGTTGGTACAAAGAAACAGGCACAGGATGCTATCCAGGCAGAAGCTGAGCGTTGTGGAATGTACTATGTAAACGAGAGATGGTTAGGTGGTATGCTCACAAACTTCAAAACAATCCAGAGCCGTATCGCAAGACTGAAAGCAATCGAGAAAATGTCTGAGGATGGAACATTTGATGTTCTGCCGAAAAAAGAAGTTATCAACCTCAAAAAAGAGTGGGATAAACTTGAGAAAAACCTTGGCGGTATTAAAGAGATGGACAGAATCCCGGATGCAATCTTCGTTGTAGATCCGAAAAAAGAGAGAATCTGTGTTCAGGAAGCACACACACTGGGAATTCCGCTGATCGGTATTGCTGATACAAACTGTGATCCGGAAGAACTTGACTATGTAATTCCAGGAAATGATGATGCGATCAGAGCTGTAAAACTTATCGTATCTAAGATGGCTGATGCTGTAATCGAAGCAAACCAGGGCGAAGCAGAAGAAGTTTACGAAGGCGAAGACGTAGAAACAGCTGAAGAAACAACAGAAGAATAATTCGAACAATCCAAAAGATCATATTGAAAGATGGAGGAAAAAATCATGGCAATCACAGCAAGCATGGTAAAAGAATTAAGAGAAATGACAGGCGCTGGTATGATGGACTGCAAAAAGGCTTTAACTGAGACAAACGGTGATATGGATGCCGCTGTTGAGGTATTAAGAAAAAGCGGTGCAGCTAAGATGGAAAAGAAGCAGAGCAGAATTGCCGCTGAGGGAATCGCACGTGTTGCTGTAAACGGAAACGTTGCAGTTGTAGCAGAGGTTAACTCTGAGACAGATTTCGTTGCAAAGAACGAGACATTCCAGGAGTTCGTTCAGACTGTAGCTGACACAGCACTTGCTTCTGGTTTAAATGGTGGTGCAAACGGAGAGGATATCGACGCTCTTCTTGCAACAAACGGACTTAGCGAGCTTCTTGTAGAGAAGACAGCTACAATAGGAGAGAAGTTATCTGTTCGTAGATTTGCAAAGGTTACAGGTGATGTTGTTACTTCTTATATCCATGGTGGTGGAAGAATCGGTGTTATCATTGCAGCAAATGGTGCAGCAGACGATGCAGCTAAAGAAGCAATCACAAATATTGCTATGCAGGTTGCAGCTATGAACCCACAGTACATCAGCAGAAACGATATCTCTGATGAAGAGCTTGCAAAGCTTAGAGAGATCACTGTTGACAGTGCATTAAATGATGCTACAACACTTCCAAAGCCTATTCTTAATAAGTTAATTGACAAGGCTATTAATGAGAAGCTTTGGAGCGATGATGATATCAACAACTTCAACGAGCACAAGAACAACATGAACTATGTATGGAACTTCTTATCAGATGCTGCTAAGGCAAAGCTTGGTGAGCTTGCAATGGCAGACAAGGAGTCTATCGTGGCTGAGAAGATGTTCAATGGTTTAGTTGAGGGTCGTGTATCTAAGCAGTTAAAAGAGATTTGTCTCCTTGACCAGACATATGTTAAGGCAGAGGATGGAAAGCAGTCAGTTGCAAAATATCTTGAGTCAGTTTCTAAGGATCTTACAATCACCGAGATGGTTCGTTTCGAGGTAGGTGAGGGTATGGAGAAGAAGCAGGAAGATTTCGCTGCTGAGGTTGCTGCCCAGATGGCTGGAGTCTAAACTGTATCTTTATACTGATTAAACGAATGCTGTTCCGCAAAAGTTTAACTTTTAAACTTTTGCGGAATTTTTTTATCTTTACAAGATATAAAAATATGGTAAAATAGTAAGAGGAAACAAAACCAATCATAACGGGGGACGCATATGGACTCAAAGGATAATGAATTAGCCAGACAGCAGCAAGAGCGTCGCAAACGTGTGAGCCGGATTAAGACAGGTATTATTATGACTATAGCAATATGGATAGCAATATCTATACTTGCCATAGTTGTA
>OLGF01002096.1_pt1 | contig 19438 bp, 19 predicted proteins | sample 1604971 | NCBI WGS metagenome assembly OLGF01 (sample SAMEA3888902, study PRJEB22519) | human gut metagenome | biome: human gut; feature: human-associated habitat; material: faeces | place: Denmark | collected 2011 | reverse complement strand
CAGCCCGCCCCCGGACGGGAAGCCCACGAGGACGTTGCCCGCGCCTTCGCCGCGGAATTCGGCGGCGATGCGCTGGCAGACGCCCATTTGATTGATCGCGCCGTGACCGTTGATGAGCACGATGAGCCGATAGCCCTGCTTCACCAGCAAGCGGACGTATTCGCGCACGGCCATGGCGAAGATCTCTTCGCGGAAATAATAAGAAGGAACGGTGTTATCCGGAAAATCCATGCCGACGATGTATTGGTCGGTGTTCTCAAAGCCGAGATTTTGCAGCCCTTGCTCGTCGCGCGGCGTATCCACGCCCATGAAGAGCGGGGGCAGCACCACCCCGCCCACCTCGCGGGCGCAGCGCACGGCGCTTTCATGGGCGGTCAGCGGATCGGTGCCGAACGGGGCGGCGGGACCGTGCCATTCCAGCGGGCCGATGGGCAGATAGGCGATGGCGCAGCGCTCCTTTTCCGCAACGATTTGATCGGGACGCAGCAATTCAAGACGAACTTCACGCATGGGGAAAATCCTCCTTATCGATCTCTTTATCCTTATCAGCATAACACTGTTTTAACAGGAACGCAAGCGCGCTTTGGCGGAGAAAGGCATTGAGATTTTGTCGGGAAAAGGCTAGAATGAAAGAAAAAAGATAAGGGTGGTCGTTTCCTTGGAAAGTTATGTTTCTGTCATTGCCGATCAGGTGCTGGTGATGCTGCTGCTGATGGCCGCGGGCTTTTTTAGTTACAAGGTCAAAATCATCTCCAACGAGGGCAGCAAGCAGATCACCAATATTCTGATCCTGCTGGTCAGCCCGGTGGTGATCTTCGTCTCCTATCAGCGGGATTTTGATCCCGAAATGCTCAAAGGGCTGGCGCAGGCCTTCGGCATCGCGCTGCTGGGCTTCGCCATTGCGATGGCGGGAGCCTATCTGCTGCTGCGCGCCAAAGGCAAGGAGGGCAAGGCGGCGCTGGCCGTGGAGCGCTTTTCCGTGATCTATTCCAACTGCGGGTTCATCGGCATCCCGCTGGTGCAGGCGCTGTTCGGCAACGAGGGCGTGTTTTACTTAACGGCGGTGATGACGGCGTTCAACATTCTGGTATGGACGCACGGGCTTTTCCTGTTCACGGGAGGAGAGAAATTCAGCATCAAGGGGCTGCTCAAGGCGCTGTGTTCGCCGTCGATCCTGGCGGTGCCGATCGGGTTGATCTGCTTCCTGCTGCGCCTTCGCGTGCCGGACGTCGTGCTGGACGCGATGAACTACATCGCCGGCATGAACACGCCGCTGGCGATGCTGGTGGCGGGCGTGACGGTGGCGCAGACCAATCTGATCAAAGCTTTTACGCGCCCGCGCACCTATTACGTCAGCTTCCTCAAGCTCATCCTGCTGCCGCTGCTGATCGTGCTGGCCTATTCGGTCTTCAAGCTCCCCGCCATCATTTCGCTCACCATTGCCGTAGCGATGGCTGCGCCGTCGGGCGCAATGTGCACGATGTTCGCGGTGCGCTACGACCGCGATGCGCATTATGCGTCGGAAATCTTCGCGGCGACCACGATCTTGTCGATGGCGACGCTGCCGCTGATCGTGTGGGTGGCAGGTTTTCTCCTATAAGGAGTCGTGCAGAGAGGATGACTCCTCTCGGCACGAGGGACACAAAACCCGGTACACGGCTATGCCGTGCACCGGGTTTTGCGTATCGGAAGCGATTTTCCTTCGGCAGAAGTTTTCGGAACGGATGAAATGGAAGAGGACAGCAAGTCGTTGCGTCCTGACAAACAGAAAATCGCTCCTCGGCGGGGTACACGCCCCCGCCTGCGGAAGAGAGCGGAAGGGGCGGCGGCCCCTTCCGGCATCCCCGGAGGAAGAGGAACGGCGGCGATGAATCGGAAGCGATTTTCCTTCGGCAGAGGTTTTCGGAACGGATGAAATGGAAGAGGACAGCAAGTCGCTGCGTCCTGACAAACAGAAAATCGCTCCTAACGGGGTACATGCCCCCGCCTGCGGAAGAAAGCGGAAGGGGCGGCGGCCCCTTCCGGCATCCCCGGAGGGAAAAACGACAATACGCGAAAGATGGACAATAAAACCGGCTCTGCATCGGATAGGCGCAGAGCCGGTTGATTTTTGTAAAGGATGGAGAGAAATTACAGGGAATTGACGGCATCGACAACCCAGCGGATGTGATCCAGGTCGATGTCGCCCGGCAGGGTGCAGTCCGCGCCGATCATATAGCCGGTATCGGAATCGAAGGAAGCGGCCAGATTGCGGATGAAGGCCTGAATTTCCTGACGGGTGCCCTTGTAGAGCACGCCGTTCTTGCGGTTGTCACAGCCGCCCAGCACGGTCTTGCCGCCGAAGAAGGCACGGCCCGCGGGCATATCCATTTTCTCAATGAAAGCCGCCCAGTTGATGACCTTGGCCGGGTAATCCTGCCAGTTTTCCAGCCGGTTCGGGATGCCCGCCCAGCCGCAGCAGTGCAGGATGTTGTAGGGGCTGAATTTGTTGGCGTGGGAAAGCACAGCCTTGTCCGAAGGCGTGATGTAGGCGCGGTACTCCTCACCCGTCATGCGGTCCTTTTCGCCGCCCTGCACGCAGTAGTAAACGCCGTCGCAGCCCGCTTCGGTCAGCAGCAGCTCGCACAGCGTGGAGTTATCCTCCGCAATGACGGAAAGCGCCGAAGCGATCGCCTTGGGATCCTGACGGAAATGCTCCATCACCATCTCGTCGCTCGTGCCGAAGCGGATGGAGGAAAAGGGCGCAAAGACGTTGTAGAACACGCACATATTGTCCTTCAGGCCGGCTTTGACCTGCTTGGCGCGCTCCACCTGCTCCCGGATGAAGGGATGATCCTTGCCCAGGGGCTTGAGATGATACCAGTCCGAAGCGGTTTTGACCGATTGCGCCAGCGGGTTGGGATAGTCAAAATAGCCGTCGCACATGATCTTGACCATGTCCACATCTACATGATTATAGTAGTCCAGGTGCGCCTGCACACAGGCCTGTCCCAGCTTCTGATCCTCGCGGAAATGAAACCAGAACCCGACCGGCGGACGGTCAACGGGCAGATGGTTCATGCAAGCCAATACTCGTTCGCGTTTATCCATTTTTCAATTCCCTCCAAGGATATTTGCACACACGGAATCTCTATGGTTCTTCTCAAAATACAGTATACGACAAATTTACCAAAAATTCAAATAGAATTATTCCAGATAAAGAAAATGTGTTTGAAAGGGAGCTTTTTGCTGCTATGACTGGAAAAAGGCAAAGGATTCCTTTATAATAAAAATGGAAAAAAACCGCCCGCAGCCGGACGGGATAAAAAGAGGGAGGAAACCTGTTTGATTAAAATTGCCCAAACCCCTCCGATGGGATGGAACAGCTGGGACTGCTACGGAGCGGCCGTGACCGAAAAGGAGGTGCGCAGCAACGCAGAATACATCGCCAGGCATATGCGCAGCCACGGATGGGAATATGTGGTGGTGGATATCCTCTGGTTTGACCCGGAGGCGGAGGATTCGCAGTACACGCCCTATGGCGACATCTGCATCGACGAATACGGCCGGGTGATCCCGGCGGTGAACCGCTTCCCCTCGGCAGAGGGCGGCAAGGGCTTTGGGCCGCTGGCGGAATACGTCCATTCGCTGGGGCTCAAGTTCGGCATCCACATCATGCGCGGCGTGCCCCGCAAGGCGGTCTATGCCCGGTGCCCCGTCAAGGGCACGGAGCTGACCTGCCGCGACATCGCTCACCGCAACGACAACTGCTCCTGGAACACCGATATGTACGGCGTGGACTGCATGCGTCCCGGCGCTCAGGAATACTATGACTCCATCTTCGAGCTCTATGCGCAGTGGGGCGTGGACTACGTCAAGGTGGACGATATCTCCTTCCCCTACCATGGCGGCGAGATCGAGCTGGTGCACAACGCCATCGAGCACAGCGGCCGCGACATCGTGCTGTCGCTCTCCTGCGGCCCCGCGCCGAGGGAAAAGGCCGAGCATCTGTGCAGATTTGCCAACCTCTGGCGCACCACGGGCGATTTCTGGGACGATTGGAATGATTTGTATCAGGCCTTTGAGATCTGCCATCAGTGGGAGGGCGTGGGCGGCCCCGGTCATTGGCCGGACGCCGATATGCTGCCCTTCGGCCACCTGGCGCTCCGCTCCACCGAGCGCGGCTGGGGCGACCGCTGGACGCACTTTACGCAGGACGAGCAGATCGCGCTGATGACGCTGTGGTGCTTGTTCCGCTCACCGCTGATGGTGGGAGCGGAGCTGAACGACAACGACGAATTCACGCTGAACCTGCTCACCAATGACGAGGTGCTGGCGCTGCTTTCCGAGAGCCGCAATGCGCGTCAGGTCTACCGCGAGGAGCGCTATAACTATGCGGGCGAGGTCATCGTCTGGCAGGCGGAAAACGAGCGGGGCGAAACCTACTGCGCGGTGTTCAACTGCGGCCCGAAGGCGCGTAAGCTGGCGGTACAGCTGAGCAGCGCGCTGGGGTTGGAAGGCGCTTATACCGGACGCGATCTTTGGGCACACGAGGAAATCCCCGTGGGCCGTGCGCTGGAGGTCGAGGTGACCAGCCACGGCGCGCGCCTGGTGAAGCTGACGAAGAAATGAAAAATACAAAACAAAAAGAGAAAAAACACGATGGAGGAAAATAAAATGCTTTATGAAATCAAAAACCTTCAGTCCCGTGCCGGAACGGGAGAAAACCAGCGCGGCGAAAAGGGGCGCGGGGGGATGGCGCGCGGTGGCCGCAAGGGCTGCCCGTCCATCAGCCCCCTGCGCGCGGGCAAGACTTATACCCTTCTGGACGCGGAAGGCAGCGGCATGGTGCGCCGCATCTGGTTCACTTTCCCGCCCAACGACCCGATGGCCATGCGCTGCATCATTTTGCGCATCTATTGGGATGGGCAGGAGCAGCCCAGCGTCGAAGTGCCCATGGGGGATTTTTTCGGCCTGCCGCACGGCGTGAACCGCGATTTGCAGTCTGAATACATCCAGGTCAACGCGGGCACGGCGTATAACTGCTGGATCCCGATGCCCTTCCGCAAGCACGCGCGCATCACGGTGGAAAACGACGGGGAGCATGACATTGCACACCTGTTCTATGAGGTGGATTACACGCTGGGCGACGAGATCCCGGAGGATGCGGGCTATTTCCACGCACAGTTCCGCCGGCAGAACCCCTGCCCGATGCACAGCGATTACACGCTGCTGGAGACCAGCGGAAAGGGCGTGTATCTGGGCACTGTGCTGGGCGTGCGCTCGCTCTACACCGAGAGCTGGTGGGGCGAGGGCGAGATGAAGTTCTATCTGGATGGAGATACCGACTATCCCACCATCTGCGGCACGGGCACGGAGGACTATATCGGCTTCGCCTGGGGCATGGACGAGCGCTGCACGCCGCAGTCCGGATGCCCTTACTGCGATAATGAAAAGGGCCGCTATTCGATCTACCGTTTCCACGGCAAGGATCCCATCTATTTCCAGCAGGGGCTGAAGCTCACCGTGCAGCAAATCGGCTGCGGCTCGCGCAAAGCGGTGCAGGCGGCCTTCGGTGACCGGGCGGATGTCTACACCGCCTGGGGGGAAACCGACGAGTCGGATCTTTGCTACTACGAGCGGAGCGACGATTACTGCTCCACGGTTTACTGGTACCAGACGCTGCCCACGCCGGCCTTCCCCAAGCTCCCCGACAGAGCCGCCCGCATGGCGGATCTGTGATCCAAAGACGCAAAGCAGGTCGTCCCCGTGAAAAAGGGACGACCTGCTTTTTTGCGTTGCGCGGCAAGGAAATACAGGCGCGAGTGGCGGCTGCCCGGTTTGCCGCGCACAGGTTCTTTCTGCGCAAGAAGCCCACCCTTCCGTCCGCTTCGCGGCCAGCTCCCCTCAAGGGGAGCCTTTGAATCCCGCGAAGCCTCCCCTTGAGGGGAGGTGGCAGGACGAAGTCCTGACGGAAGGGTGGGCGCGCTGCGTCAGCGCTTGCGCGAGAAGATGGATTTGAGGCGCGAGGCGAGGGTGGGCGCGGGCTTTTCACGGATGGCGTTGCGGATCGCATCGTCCATGAGCGTTTGCTGGCTGTCCACCGGCTCGCGGCGGTTGACGACGGGCTGGTAAGTGCCGTCGGAGCGCATCAGGCGGGCCTTGGTGTTGTCAGCGCGCTGCACGTCGATCAGGCGATGGATGCGCGCGCGGATGGCCGGATCGACGATGGGGCAGCCCACCTCGACGCGGCGGTCCATGTTGCGCGTCATGAAATCCGCAGAGGAGATGTACATCACCTCGTCCGCGCCCTCGCCGAACAGATAGATGCGGCTGTGCTCCAAATATCGCCCGACGATGCTGGTGATTTTGACATTGTCGGTCTCGGTTTCCACACGGGGCAGCAGGCAGCAGATGCCCCGCACGATCATCTCCACGCGCACGCCTGCGCACGATGCGTCGCGCAGCCGGTCGATCAGCTCCAGCTCGGTCACGGAATTGACCTTCAGGAAGATGCGGCCCTTGTCGCCCTTCTCGATCTCGCGGTCGATCAACTTCAGCAGCCGATCCTTCATTGCGTGCGGCGCAACGAGCAGGTGGTGGTATTCCCCCTCCAGATTGCGGATGGCCATGTTCTTAAAGAACTCCGCCGCGTCCTGCCCGATCTCCTTGCGGGAGGTGATATAGGAAAGATCGGTATACTGCTTGGCGGTCTTTTCGTTGTAGTTGCCGGTGCCGATCTGCGTGATGTACTGCACGCCGGAGCGGTCCTTGCGGGTGATCAGGCAGACCTTGGAATGCACCTTGTAGGAATCGAAGCCGTAGAGGATGTTGCAGCCCGCCTCCTCCAAACGCTGCGACCAATCAATGTTGTTCTGCTCGTCAAAGCGGGCGCGCAGCTCGATCAGGGTGGTGACGTCCTTGCCGTTTTCGGCGGCAGCACAGAGATATTCGACCAGCTTGGCGCGGCTGGCCATGCGGTAGATCGAGATTTTGATGGACTGTACCGCCGGGTCGAAGGCCGCTTCGCGGACCATCTGCAAAAAAGGCTCCATGGATTCAAAGGGATAAGACAGCAGAATGTCCCGCTTGAGAACCTGCTTGATGACGCTTTCGCCGGGGATCAGCATGGAGGAGGGCTGCGGCGCAAAGGGCTCATAGAGCAGCGGCGCGCGGCGGCTCTCGGAGAGCTTGTCGGCGAGCGAGAAGGCGTAGCCCATTTTGATGGGAGAAGAAGTGACGTAGCACTGTTTTTCCTCAATATGCAGCTTCTGGCAGAAATACTGGCGGAATTTGCGGCTGATTTCGTTGCCCAATTCCAGCCGTACCGCGGCCAGGCGGCGGCGCTCTTTGAGCAGCTTGCGCATGGTCTGGCGGAAATCCTCGTCCACCTCAAAGGCTTCGTCGTTGGGGGTGATGTCGGCGTTGCGCGTGACGCAGAGCGCTGCCTTTTCCAGCACCTGATAGGGCGCAAAGAGCTTTTCGGTCTGCGACAGCACGATTTGGGATACGCGCACATACCGCGCGCCCTCGCCCGGCAGCAGCAGGATGTCCGGCAGCGAAGCGGGCAGCGGAATCACGCCGAAAACGGAGCCGTTTTTGTCCTGAAGCGCCGCGCCGATGTGCATCATCTTGTTGGCCAGATGCGGGAAGGGATGATGCCCGTCCACGATCTGGGGCGAGAGAATCGGCTCGATTTCCGCCTTGAAATACTGCTTGACGAACTTTGCATCCTCTTTGCCCAGCTCTTCGATGGCCAGATCGCAGATGCCTTTTTCACGCAGCAGGCTTTCGAGCTTTAAGTAGGTTTCGTCCTTGAGGCGGGTCAGGCGGCGGGTTTCGTCATAAATTGCGTCCAGCTGCTGCTGGGCGGTCATGCCGGTTTTGCCGTCCGCCGCGTCCTTCTTCATCGCGGCCAGATCGTACAGCGACCCCACGCGAATCATGAAAAATTCGTCCAGATTGCTGGTGAAAATGGATATGAACTTGAGCCGCTCGAGCAGCGGCACGGTTTCGTCCGCGGCCTCCTGTAGCACCCGTTCGTTGAATCGCAGCCAGCTCAGCTCGCGGTTCTGCGTGTAACTCCTAATCATGCTCTCCCTCCAGATTGGTCATCAAGTAGCCTTCCCGCACGCCGTAGGGGCTGACGCGGAACTCGGTGCAGCCGTAATTCCGCGCCACGGTCTCGAGCAGCGCCGTGCCGGGCAGAAAGGTGTGCAGCCGGTCGGGCGCGCATTTGAGCACCGCGCCTTTGAGAACTTCGCGGTCGGTTTCGAGCATCCGCCGCACGCGCGTGATGCGCTTGCAGGGCACGCCCTCCTGCTCCGCGCCGCCCAGCAGCTTATCGCTCACCTTGCGCAGCGCCCGCGCCGTACCGCCCACGCCGCAGAGAATCAGGGGCTTGCCCGCCATCTCCGGCGGCAAGGGCAGCGCGGCCAGCCGGGCGTTCATCTCCGCCTCGATCTCCGCCAGTTCTTTTTTGCGGGGCAGTATGTCCTTGACGTGCGCGGTGAACATATTCAGCGACCCGATGGGCAGTGACCGCGCCAGCAGCACCTTGTTGTCCTTGAAGAACACCAGCTCCGTGCTGCCGCCGCCCACATCGCACAGCAGCCCGTCCGCCGCGTGAAACAGGCGCGACGCGCCGTAATAATCGCACATGGCCTCTTCCAGCCCGCTGAGCACGCGCACGCGCCAGCCGCAGGTCTTTTGCACCGCAGAGAGCGCTTCGTCCCGGTTTTCGATGTTGCGCAGCGAGGCTGTGGCAAAGGGCAGCACCTTTTTGACGCGGACGCTTTCCAGAATCAGCTTAAAGTGAGAAAGCGTGTCGGTCAGCTTGTCGATGCCCTCCCCGGTGAGCCTTCCGTTTTCCACATAGCCCACCAGCCCCGCGGGTTCCTTGCTGTTGAGCATCTGCCGAAGCTCCCCGTTCACGACTTTATAAAGCACCATGCGGATGGTGTTGGATCCGATGTCAATCACCGCGTACATGCGTCAAAAACTCCCTTTCCCTTCCGGATCTTTAATCTTAAGACTGAAGTGTCGGTTTTTTGTCCGTTTTTCGTTTCTTTTGAGGAAAAACAAGCGCGGGGAAGGCGCGGGGGATCAGCCCCGTGCCCCTCCCCGCCGAAAGGATGGCTTTATGCCTTTTTGTCGTATTTTGTGCGGCAGCTTTTGCAGGTGATGGTCACCTTGCCCGTGCCGCGCGGCACGCAGGCGATGCGTCCGCAGTGCGGGCAGAGAAAATAGCGGTTCTTTTTGCAGTAGCGCACCGAGAGCCAGAGATACTGGAACCAGTTTTTGACGGGATTCCAGAACTTCATAAAGACGCGATTTTCCGCCGCGCGCTTGGCCGTGTTCCGCGAAAACATGCGGAAGATGGCCAAGATCAGCAGGATCGTGCACAGGATCGACCCGATCCATGCAACCGGCGTGAACGAAAACGCGATCGAAATCACCAGCGACAGCAGGATGATCGCCAGGTTGAGCGGGTCGGCGCCGTAGCGCCCCATCATGAATTTTTGAAACCACTGCATAAAATCAGGTCCCTCTTTTCGTCCGGATAAATGTTGATTTCATTATACGTCAAAATATTACGCCCATCCTGCCGGGATTCGTAAAAAAATCATGGACAAACTGTGTTTCCCAAGAGGAGAAAATCAGTCGTTATCGACCTCCGGCACAAACAGCGGCAGCGGGAACCAGTTCTGCGCAAAGGCGGGCAGCGCGTATCTCTCCTGCGAGAACGGCCCGAACAGCAGCTCCATCGCCTTGCGGTGCGAAAGGGAAATCCCCTTGCCGGGTTCGGCCTTTTCTACCGAAGGCTTGCCGCCGGAAACCGAGACGCGCAGCGATTCCTTCCCCGCAAAGCCGTCGATATCGAGGAAAAGCTCGCCGTCGCAGAGCGGAACCAGCAGCGATTTCAACTCCAGGCAGGCGCGCGCCACGCGCTCATAGTTCAGCACGCAGTAATTCTCCGTCACGGTCAGCACCATGCCTTCCGAAACATCGGACAGCGCATCCAGCATGGTGCGGCTGTACGGCGGGATGAAGAAATCCAGCGCCGGTTTGCCCATAAAGGCGAAGCACGCCGCGATCACGCCCCCGGCATGGTCGGGAGAAACGCAGTCGATCTCACTGACGGAACCCGTCGCAAGGAAGTACCCTGCAAAAGCGCCGTCCGGAGAGAGCACCTTGCAGACCTTGCTTTCCCAGTTGTTCAGCGTGTCGTAGAGCTTATCGGCCGGGCGCAGCGGGTGGCTGGGCCGGCGGCGGGTCAGGCCGTCGATGGCGGAAAGGGCATCCGCATCGTCCGGAGAGACGCGCTCCGCCTTGTAGCCGAAGGGTTCGCCCTTATAGCCCCAGGCATGGCGCAGGTTGTGGTCTTCCAGCGTGAATTTGGCGCAGAGCCCCGCAGGCTCAAAGCCGAAATAGGAATAGCGCTGGCGGCGGCCGCCGAGCACGGCGAAATCCAGGCCCTGCTCCACCGCGTCGCGCATGGCCATGTTCATGCAGTCCTTCATGTAGCCCTTGCCGCGGTGGAAAGGGTGTGCCGCCACATTGCCGATGCCGACGGCGGAAAGCTCATGCCCCGCAACGCTCAACGCAATGGGATAGGAGCCGACGGCGGCACGAAGCTTGCCGTCTTCGGTGACGATGAAGTTGTGATCCTCCGGACGGAAGGCCGGGCGGTAGAGCTTGGGCAGCAGACGGTAAAATCCGGAGTCGAAGCCGTTCATGCCGAATACGTAATTCAGAAAATCAATTAAATCTTCATGATCACAGTGATTCGTGCCGATTCCTTTATAGATCTGCATCATCTTTTTCCTCCGAAAGATAGTTCCGGTGCTTGAAACACATGGATAGTATACCGCAAAAACCTGTCCGGCGCAATGTACAAGCCCTGCGATTGATGCTATACTGATAGTCGGCAAATAAAAATCTTGCGGGGGAACGACAAAAATGGCTCAGGTACTGCTCAAGGCTTCGGCCTATGTTTTCGTCATCGCGCTGGGATACATCCTCAAGCGCCTGCGCTTTTTCAAGCCCGATGATTATAAGCTGATCCTCAAGATCACGCTCAACATCACGATGCCCGCGGCGGTGATCACAAATTTCGCCGCCTTTGAGTTCGATTTTTCGCTGCTGTTCGCGGTGCTGCTGGCGCTGGGCAGCAATGTGCTGCTGTGGGGGCTTGGGTATCTGTTTTCGATGAAAAAGGGACGCGATGTGCGCGTGCTTTACACCATCAATTTTCCCGGCTACAACATCGGCGCGTTCACCATGCCCTTTGTGCAGGGGTTCCTGGGGCCGGTGGGCGTGGTGACGACCTGCCTGTTTGACGCCGGCAACGCCATCATGTGCACCGGCGGCAGCTACGCGCTGACCTCCCGCGCGGCGGGGGCGGAGGGCGCGGAAAAGCCCACCTTCAAGCAGAGCATCAAAAAGCTGTTCACCACGCCGTTTTGCACCTATATGCTGATGCTGCTGATGGCGATTGCGGGCATTGCGATTCCCTCCTGGATTCTGCCCATCACCAACACCATCGGCAGCGCGAACGGCTTTATGGCGATGCTGATGGTGGGCACGATGTTTGAATTCAATCCCGATAAATCCTTCCTCAGGGAGGCCGCGACCATCCTTGCCGTGCGCTATATTGCGGCGGCGCTCTTTGCCTTACTGTTCTACTTTGTGCTGCCCTTCCCGCTGGAGATCCGCCAGGTGCTGGCGATTGTGGCGTTTGCGCCGGGGTCTGCGATGTCCCCCGCCTTTACCGAAAAGCTCAAGGGAAACGCGGCGCTGGCCTCGTTTGTGGGCAGCGTGTCGATCCTGATTTCTGTGGCGGTGATCACCTGCCTGCTGGCGGCGATGGGGCTGAACTGATTCTTTCGGAAGTTTAGGAGTATGTGATGAAAACCGATCGGCTGCTGGCGGAGACCATCTATCTTTTGCAGCGCGGGCGCGTCACGTCTCGGCAGATGGCGGAGCGCTTTGAGGTGTCGCGCCGGACGATCCTGCGGGACATGGATGCGCTGAGCCTGGCCGGCATCCCCGTCACGTCGCTGGACGGCGCGGGCGGGGGCTATCAGCTGGAGGAGAGCTACCGGCTCGACCAACGCGCGGCGGATCGGCAGGACGTGGAGCTGATCCTGGTGGCGCTGCGGGCGCTTTCCACCGCAATGGATGATTCGCACCTGCAAAGCGCGATCGAAAAGTTTCAGCCGATGGAAAAGGAAAGCGGCGCCGAGCCGCTCTCGGTCGATCTTTCGGTGCTGAACGAGAGCGCGCGCGTGCAGCGGAACCTGCGGGCGCTGCGCAGGGCCATCCGCGAAAAGAGCGTGGTGCGCATCACCTATGTCAGCGCCGCGGGGCGTGAGGCGATGCACGAGGTGGAGCCGCTGCGGCTCGATTACCGATGGTACGCCTGGTATCTGACCGCGTGGTCGCGCAGGCACGACAAGCCCGTGACCTTCAAGCTCATCCGCATGGACGGCGTGGAGCCGACCGGGGAACGCTGCCCGGAGCGCCCGCCCGTCGAGCTGCCGGAGGACAGCCGCAGCGAGGTGGAGGTGACCTTTCGCTGCAAGCCCGCCGCGCGCGTGCCCGCCATCGAATATCTGCACGCGGAACCGGCGGGAACGCTGGAAAACGGCGATCTGCTCTTTCGGGCAAGCCTGCCGCAGGAGGAATTCTTTTGGCGCGGCGCGCTGCTGGCGCTGGGGACGCAGATCGAGGTGATTTCCCCACCGGAAGTGGTGGAGGAGATGCGGCGGCGCAGCCGGGAACTGAATGAAATGTATCGTGAGAAGGAACGGTGACAAACAGACGTCACCGTTCCTTTGCCATACTGGAAACATCGAAAGGGGGAGCGGACGAGAGGACGCTTTATGACGATTTTCCGGCAATGGACACGGATTTCCCGGTGTGGACGGGGGAACATTTCCGGCTGCGGTATCTGCAAAGCGGGGACGCGGCGGGGCTTTTTGCCTGCTATCACGACAAAGAAGCGGTGCGCTATAATGTAAGTGATTATTCAGGAGGTGAGACAATGCCCAAGACAACAGCCCAAAAGCTAGCACAGGCTAGATTCGAAGGTAAGACTTATGAGCCTATTAATATTCGGGTGCTGATTGGAGAGCGTGACCAGATCAACGCCGCCGCGAGGGCGCGTGGTGAATCGCTTGCCGCATATGTCCGCAGGGCGATAGCTGCCCAAATGGAGCGGGACGGTCTGCCGGAGTCGGAGCGCATCCCGGCAACCATTGAGCAGGCAACAGCACACCGCAAAGAGCAAGAAGAACAAGCTGCAAAGTTATGAAGCGACACATCATTGGTCGTGCCCCTTGTGGGCGCGTGGATTGAAATGCCAGCCGGAAAGGGCTGTGACATCCTGTCACCTCCTTTCCTGACCGCTTGACCTGGTGGTGCAGGTTGAGCGGTTTTTGTTGTCTGTCAGGTGGAACCGTCTGTTCCATATGGCGCTTGCATTATACAACCGTCCGTTCCGCTTGCCAACACATTTTTGAATTTTTAGATATTTTTTTGAACGCGGCAAAACTTGTATATATTACAATCGTCTGGTATAATGTAGGCGAATTCAAGGAGGTGGAATACATGCCAGTGTCCGAAGCACGCAAGAGAGCCAACCGCAAATACAGTGATGCCCATTATGAGCCGTTGCGTTTGGATGTCCCCAAAGGATATAAGGCGCAGATTCAAGCGGCGGCAACAGCGGCAGGGCAGTCTGTCGCGGCGTATGTCAGGGAGGCGATAGCGCGCCGTATGGAGCAAGACGCGCAAGTCCCCAAAGAGTAAACGTCCCTGAAATGCCCTCGCGCCCCCCGACCCCCCTCTGTTATCACGTGCGCAAGGGGAAACTCGAATGCCGCCGGTGCTTTTCAGCCGCAGGGCGAACGGAACCCCTGCGCGCGGCGCGGCATATGCTGCTCGTGTATTGGATTGCCAGGGGGAATGACGATGATGGAGCCGAATGTGCTGCTGGATTTCGACCATGTGTCGATGTGTTATCATGACGAAAGCGGAGAGACGGAGGTGCTGCGCGATTTTTCGATGCAGGTAAAGCCGGGGGAGTTTGTGGCGCTGCTCGGGCCGTCCGGGTGCGGAAAATCCACGGTGCTGGGGCTGGCGGCGGGGCTGCTCAGGCCGGATGAGGGAACAGTGCGGCTGCGGGGGGAGCCGGTGCTGCGCCCGCCGGAGCGCATGGGGTATATGCTGCAGCGGGATCATCTCTTTCCGTGGCTGACGGTGCGGGAAAACGCACTGGTGGGCATTCGCGTGCGGCAAAGACCCACGGCGGCGCAGCGGGCGCAGGTCGAGCGGCTGCTTCAGGCCTGCGGGCTGACGGGCTTTGCGGACGCACTGCCGGGGCAGCTTTCGGGCGGGATGCGGCAGCGTGCGGCGCTGGTGCGCACGCTGGCGGTGAACCCGGACCTGCTGCTGCTCGACGAGCCCTTCTCGGCGCTGGACGCGCAGACGCGCATTCAGCTTTCCGACGAAGTAAAGCAGCGGCTGGGAGAGGGGCGCGCGACCATTCTCGTCACCCACGACGTGTAATACGATTGATGATACAGAAATAGAGGCCGGAGATTATTCTCCGGCCTCTATGATTTTGCCCAACGCTTGGGCGTGAATCTGATGAACTCTGCGCCAGCTGTACGACATTTCGACGCACACGGCTTCCCAGCACAGACCATCAAGATAGCGCAGGCGCATCAGGCGGCGCTCAGTGGGGTCGAGGACGTCGATGGCGCGTTCGACGGCGAGCTGGGCGTCGGTGAGCAGGCGGAGCTTGTCCCGGTAGAGGGTCAGCAGCTCGTCGTGCCGGGCGACCAGCTCGTCCGTCCGGCTGCCCTCCCGCGCACCGCCAGACGGCATGCCGGTGAACTGCTGCACCGGCGGCGCGGTCATGACCGCTTCCAGCCGCTCGATCTGCTCCCGCAGCTGCACCGCCTCGCGCCGGATCGCGCGGTACTGCATCAGATCCGATTTGGTCATAAACACCCCTCCTCTTTCGATTACCCTGGCAGAGAATATAGCCGTGCTTCCCCACTGTCGATATACTTTCTGTCGATCAGCAGTCTGTGCGCATCCCCTCGGCCGGAGCAAAGGATCACGCGCATTCCATCCGGTGTAACGACAAGATCCTCCACTTGAACGACGTGCAGCCAGCGGCGGGACTGCGTGCTGCAATCATAGATCAGCTTTTGTACTGGATGGAGGTCCTCCCACGAAAGCGGCTTTCCGCATTGGTCGACATAGTCCCCAATCTGCGGAAGCGCACCCTTGATCAGGAGAAAATCAAAGATTGTCAGTTGCTTTTCCATGTTATTCTACCGGCTGATACCAGCAGTCCTTGCTGTCGCTCGGCTCCAGGCACTGGAGGGCGTCGAGAGTTTTGCGCAGGCGGCACTTCTTCGCGTCAATGCCCTTGAGCGCGCAGTACTGGCAGGTGCCGTGCCAGGCGGAGGAGGCCAGCGCTTCGAGGTCGATGTCGCGGCAGAGCTTGTACCCGTCGGTCTCGCGGTCGGTCATCCGGCGGACGGTGACGGACAGCTGCATCGAGTGCGCCCGACGCTGAAAGGTCTTGCGGCCCTCCGGCGAGAGCTGTGTAATGTAATCGTCGAACAGGCTGCGGCACGCCCAGCGGATCAGCCCCAGCCGGGCTTTGGCGCGGGGGATTGCGCGGTTGCGCCTTTCCATCACGTCCCGGCCGAAGTCGGCAAAGGTGGAAAAGCTGTACAGCCCGTAGACGATCTGGCTTTCCAGCTGGGTCAGCGGGCGCTGCAGGTCTTCGCCGAAGCTCCGGCGGCTGTGTTCCTTGATTTCATCCAGGCAGTCCTGATAGGTGGTCATGTCGGTTCATCCTTTCCATATCCGGGCGCAGGGGCAGGAGATGCGCTCTGCACGATTTCCAGACGCAGGGCTTCGAGGGCGGCGGCCTGCCCCTTGTCCTTTTCGGTCAGCGCACGGAGCACGCGCTCGTCGTGCGTTCCCTTCAGTATCAAATGGTAGATCCGGCAGAGGTTTTTCTGACCGGGGCGGTTCAGGCGCTCGTTGGCCTGCTGGTAGAGTTCCAGTGACCAGGTGAGACCGAACCAAATGAGAATGTGTCCGCCGTCCTGAAGATTCAGGCCGTGGCCGATGCCGGCCGGATGCGCCAGCGCTGCGTGGATTTCGTCGCGGTTCCAGGCGTCGATGTCGGCGGGCTTGTCCAGCATGCGGCAGGGGATGCGGGCACGGATCCGGTCCGCGTCGTGGCGGTAGTTATAGAGGATCAGCACCGGATCGCCGCCGGCGGCCTCCACCAATTCCTCCAGTGCGTCCAGCTTGATGCTGTGGAGCTCATGCACGCCGCCCTCTGAATCGTAGATTGCGCCGTTGGCGAACTGCAGCAGCTTGTTGGTCAGCGCCGCGGCAGAACCGGCCACGATTTCACCCTGCTCGTCCAGGCATTCCAGCACCTTGTCCCGCTCGAATTTCTTGTATTTCTTCAGAAGATCGGGCGGCGGCGTCAGCTCCACGTTCTCGTAGGTCTGGCCGGGCAGCCGGAGCACGTCCTCCTTGCGGATGCTCATGCACAGGTCGGACAGTCGTTCGTAGGCTTTCGCCTCGGCACCTTCCTTGGGCTTGTAGCTGTAAACAATAGGTCCGTTCATCTTCTCCGGCGTCAGGTAGTGCGCGCGGAAGGCGCCGAGCGTCTTGCCCAGCCGCGCGCCCTGATCGAGCAGATAGACCTCCGGCCACAGGTCTTCCAGTCCGTTCGGCCGCGGCGTGCCGGTCAGGCCGATGATGCGGCGAATTCGGCCGCGGACGCGCCGCAGCGCCTTCCAGCGCTTGGCCTGGGCAGACTTGAAGCTGCTCAGCTCGTCGATCACGACGATGGGGAAGGGCCAACCGCCCGGCCAGCCTTGCATAAGATCGACCAACCAGACAACGTTCTCCCGGTTGATGACATAGATGTCCGCCGGGGTCATCAGGGCGGCATTCCGCTCCGCCAGTGTGCCGATCACCTTGCTCACACGCAGGTGGCGCAGGTGCGCCCACTTGCCGCATTCCTTGCTCCAGGTGTTTTCGGCGACGCGCTTGGGCGCGATGACCAGTGCGGGGCCGTCTTCCAGAAGGTCGTGCAGGATGCCGTCCAGCGCGGTCAGCGTGGTGACGGTCTTGCCCGTGCCCATGCCCCAGAGCAGGGCGCAGGCTCTGTGCCGAAGAATCCAGTCGATGCCCGAGGTCTGATGCGGATAGGGCGTAAAGGTCATGGGGTCACCTCCTCATCCAGCAGCAGCCGGAGCTGTTCCAGATCGGCTTTGTCGCGGACAATCACGCAGGAGAAGCCGAGACCGCGCAGCCATTCCTGCCATTTCTTCTGCAAGCCGCTTACCCGCCCGCCCTGCGGACGCTTGAGTTCAACGAAGAGCGCGCGGCCGCCGGGCAGCAGGAGGATGCGGTCCGGCACGCCGCCCCAGCCGGGGCAGATCCACTTCAGGCACAGCCCGCCGTGCTGCCGGACGAGGCGCACCAGCGCCCGCTCGACGTCTTTTTCCAGTGTCAGCATAGGGGAATCCTCTCATAATACCGCTGCCGCCCGTAAACGGGGATTGTCTTGATTCTGCCCTTCGCGCGCCGCCAGCCGGGCAGCTTGTCCATCATGCTGCGGATCTCCGCGCCCGCATAGCGGTCGAAGCGGTCGGGGTTGCCGCTCAGCGCCTCCGCCCAGATTTCCATTACGCAGACGCTGTCCCGGCGAACAGTGCCCGCAGCGGGGCTTTCCAGCCATTGGCGGCGGGCGTACAGATCCATATCGTCCCAGCCCTCCGGCAGCAGTCTGTCCAGATAGGCGGCGACGACGCCGGCGCGCGGGTTTTCCTCCTCGTATTCCTCCTGCACGCTGCGGGCGACGGTTTCCAGCTCCGGGGAGAGATACAGCGGTTCGCCCGCCCGGAAGATCTTCACGGCCTCCGCCCAGATCAGCCGGACTACATCGGGCGTCAGCTCCTGCCAGATGCTGTGCTGCGGGGCATCCGGCGTATCCACCACCCAGAAGCGGCGGTTGCCGGTGGTATCCCGCAGGAATTGGGATTCGTTGGTCGTGCCGATGAAGATGCACTGGCGGGGGAACTCCTGCAATCTGCGGCCGTAGGCGGGGCGGAAGCGGTCGGACTGTTTGGAGATGTAGAGCTTGATGGTTTCGGTTTCCGCCTTCCGCATGCCGGCCAGCTCGCCCACCTCCATGATCCACACGCCCATGACCTGTTCGTAGGCCTCCTTGCCCTGCATCGTGGAGAAAGTATCGCTGAACCATTCGCCGCCCAGGCGGGAGATCAGGGCGGATTTGCCCAGACCCTGCCGGCCGCGGATGGTCAGCATATAGTCGAATTTGCAGCCGGGACGGTAGATTCTGGCCACGGCGGCGGCCAGCGTCTTGCGGGTCACGGCGCGGGTATAGACGCTGTCCTCCGCGCCCAGGTAGTCGATCAGCAGCGTCTCCGCGCGCGGCACGCCGTCCCAGACGCAGCCTTCCAGGTATTCCCGCACCGGGTGGAAGCTGTGCCGCATGGCCGCGACGTTGACCGCGTCGAAGATTTTATCCTTGCTGCTGATGCCATAGCATTTTTCCAGATAATACCGCAGCGCGGCGTCGTCCGCGTCCGTCCATTGGCAGGGCTTGCCGATGCTGCGCCACGGCACGCTGCGCCGAAGCACGATGTTGTGATCCATCTCATTTAGAGCAATGCTGTTTTTAAGCCGCGGGTCGTTTTCCAATAGGACCACCACGTTTTCAATGGACTGTTGCAGCGCGCCCTTTTCGGTGAGCCGCAGCTTGGCCTTCCAGGCGTCCGCGTTTTCCGCCTCTTCCGGCAGCGTGTCGCCGAAATCCGCCTGCGCCGCGCTCAAGCGGTCGTTGGCCAGCTGGATGCGCACGCGGTCATCTTCCACGGCCATCTGCGCCATGGCCTTGTAGCTGGGGCGGGAGCTGGACTTCGCGTCCGGGTCGCAGCCCGCATCCAGATCACCGAACCTGTGCAGCCGCACCAGATCCCACGCATTGCACAGCTGCATGGAGGCCGGGTCAGTGGCGTGGTGGCTGTAAGCGTATTTATCCGCGTAGATCACCACGCCGGCGGCTGTGCTGCCTGCGGTGTAGGTGTAGCGCCCCGGCTCCGCACAGGGGGCATAGGCCGGAATGAAGGCCTCAATGGCTTCCTGAATCGTATAGGCGCGGCAGAAAGCGCCCACCAGCCCGCCCTTGGCCGTCGGGTCCGCCTGATGCTCCGCCCGGCGCTGCGCGATGTCCGCCACGCGGCTGCTGGTCGGCCAGCCGGACACGTCGCGCCAGTCGGTATAGGTGGCCAGGATCCCGTCGGGATTCAGCAGCGGCGCGTCGAGAAATTCAAACACGAATTCCCCGTCCCGGCTGGTGCTCGGCCAGTACATCATG
>OLGF01002093.1_pt1 | contig 19447 bp, 18 predicted proteins | sample 1604971 | NCBI WGS metagenome assembly OLGF01 (sample SAMEA3888902, study PRJEB22519) | human gut metagenome | biome: human gut; feature: human-associated habitat; material: faeces | place: Denmark | collected 2011 | reverse complement strand
ACGGCAGGGAATTGGCGTGGAACATTGCTGCAATGCGAATACTTGACGTATATACTGAAAGCTATTATGCTTTTACTATCAAAAGCTGCGAGAAAGTCTGTTGCTTCGGATCGTGGGGCGGCAAAGCGGACACGGGAACAGCTTTTGATACGGAACGACCTGCTCCCCAGCGTTATGACGGGACATAAGTGCATCCGGGAATGGTAGATTGGTCGTGCGTATAGGACGGAATTGTCATCCTGCGTATTTTCGTTGAGATGACCTTATTAAGAGGAAGTAGGCTGGCAGGCATGCGGGGGAGGCGAACCCCTGCCTATGTGCCGGGTAGACTGAAACCGGAATTTTCCCGAACCGGCACGGCGACGCCCGCGCCGAAGGTGGTGTAATTGCTCTGGATGAACGAGACCATGTTGCCCTCGCGGTCGGCGGTGCAGAGATAGATGGTGCCGCCGCAGTGCGGGTCGCTCGCCCTCGGCTCCAGCGCGCGGTCGGTGATGAGCGCGCGGCGGGCGGCGAGATAGGCGGGATCCAGCAGCTCGCTGACCTTAGTTTTCATATAGCGCGGGTCGGCGACGTAGGTCCTCGTGTCGGCAAAGGCCAGCTTGATGGCCTCCATCACCTTGTGATAGTGCTCGGCGCTCTCGCGCTTTTCCGGCATGGTCATGCCGTTCAGGATGCCGAGCGCCATGAGCACCGTAATGCCGTGGCCGTTTGGCGGGATCTCACAGACCGTATAGCCGCGGTAGTCCTGCGTGATGGGCTCGACCCATTCGGGGTGGTAATTGCGGAAGTCGTCCTCGCAGAAGTACCCACCGGTCGCGCGGGAGAACGCGACGATCCGCTCCATCAGCGCGCCGCGGTAATAGCTCTCGCAGTCCGTCGCGGCGAGAGAGCGCAGCGTCGCGGCATAGTCCGGAAAGCGGAACAGCTCGCCCGCACGGTAGGGCGTACCGTCCGGCTTTATAAAGCTCTTCCACCAGTATTCATGCGGTACGGCGTTCTCCGCCATCGCCTTGGCAATGCGGCGGCTGTCGCGCTCCCACTGCCGCGCGACGTTCACTGGCACGGGATAGCCCTCCTCGGCATAGGAAATGGCTGGCGCGAACAGCTCAGCGAGCGACTTCGTGCCGAAGCGGCGGTTCAGCTCCGCCCAGCCCGCGGGTGCGCCGGGCACCATCGTCGGCAGCCATCCGGCCTTCGGCATCTCTGTATAGCCCATCGCGCGAACCTTCTCTGCGCTCAGCGCCATCGGCGCGACACCGCTGGCGTTGAGGCCGTAGAGCCGTTTGTCCCGCTCGATCCAAACGAGCGCAAAGCAGTTCGAGCCAAGGCCGTTGCCGGTCGGCTCGAGCAACGGCATGGCCGCGGCCATCGCCACGGCGGCGTCCACGGCGCTGCCGCCGGATTTCATCACGTCCAGTCCGATCTGCGCGCCGAGCGGCACAGACGTGCAGGCGACGGCATTTTGGGCGTAGACGACATTGCGCCGTGAGGCATAGCGGTAGGTCAGCGGATCAAAGGCAGGCATGGGAAGCGTTCTCCTTTTCTCTTTTATATCAGGTCCAGTATAGCACACCGACACGGGAAGAGCATGGCGGCGGTTAGGCTCCCGCGTGGACGGTTATAATATTTTTCGCATCATTACCCGGTTTTTAGGCACTATTGAAAAAATGAATCATTTAATTTTTTTGCGATTTCTTGATTTCTTCGGCATTGTGCGCTATATTTTAGTTTCATTACGAAATTTTACTCACATAAACACAGAAAGGCGGATTTTATGGAGCTTCAAATTCAGGATCTGGTATCCTCCATCAAAAAGGACGGCATCGAGAGCGCGAACCGCGAGGCCGCGCAGATCCTTGCCGAAGCCAAGGCGCAGGCGGAAAAGATCGTCGCCGACGCGAGGAGCGAGGCGGACAAGCTGCGTGCGGACGCGCAGGCGGAGATCGGCGTGTTCAAGGCCAGCGCTCAGCTCAGCGCAGAGCAGGCGAAGCGCGACGCGGTGCTTGCCTTCCGGCAGGAGATCGGTGCGGAGCTGACGAAGCTGCTCGCGCAGGATACGCATAAGGCGCTCGACGACAAGGCGCTCGCCGCGCTCATCACCGCCGCGTTGCAGGGCGAGGACGCCTCCGCCTACGCCGCAGAGGTCGCCTCCGTCACGGACGCGCTCAAAAGCGAGCTCGCCGGCGAGCTCAAGGCGGGGCTGGAGCTGCGGCTCTCCAAAAAGGTCCGCACGGGCTTCCGCCTGTGCGCCAAGGACGGCTCGGGCTACATCGACTGCTCCGACGAGGAGCTGGCGGAGCAGCTTGCCCCCTTCTTCCGCGAGCTGCGCATTTAAGGAGGGACGCTCTTGGCTTCCTATTACTACTTGATCTCGAGCCTGCCGATGCTCCGCGCGGGCGACGCCCCGCCGCTGGATTACGCTGCGTTTCTCGACCAATGCCAGGGCGCGGTGAGCGACAGGGTCTACCGCTCGCTCGAGGAGCTGACGGTGCGCTCGGAGGACGGCGGCTTCGTGAGCCGGTGGGCGGCCTTCTACCGCGTGCTGCAGGGTGAGCTGACCTATCAGCGGCGCGTGAAGCGCGGCGAGAGCTGTGCCGCGCCGAACGAGCGCGACGCCGCCGTGACGCAGACCGTCACCGCGGCAGTGAACGCAAAGGACCCGCTCGAGGGCGAGCGGCTGCTGCTCGCGCTGGAATTTGACCGGCTGGATGAGCTGGTGGGACTGCACAGCTTCGACGACTGCGCGCTCTACGGCTACGCGCTGAAGCTGCGGCTGCTCGAACGGCAGCGCATCTTCCGCCATGACGAGGGCAAGGCCGCCTTCGACACCCTGCTCGGACAGGTCCGCCAGCAGATATTCAGCCTATAAGAAAACGGGAGAAACGAAATGGAGAAAGTGACAGGCTATGTGACCGGAGTCAACGGCAACCTTGTCTCGGCAAGATTCTCGGGCTCCGTTCGGAAAAACGAAGTCGGCTTCGTCAAGATCGGCAATGACCGCCTCAAGGGCGAGGTCATCCGCATCAGCGGCGACGCCGTGAGTATGCAGATCTATGAAATGACCAACGGTATTCAGGTCGGCGACGAGGTCGAGCTGACCGGCGAACTGCTGAGCGTCGAGCTCGGCCCCGGCCTTCTGACGCAGGTGTACGACGGCTTGCAGAATCCTCTGCCGAAGCTTGCCGAGCAATGCGGCTTCTTCCTCGAGCGCGGCGTATACCTTGACCCCATCCCCGATAAGGAATGGGAGTTCACCCCCTGCGTCAAGCCCGGCGACGCCGTGCTCGCGGGCGACGCTGTCGGCAGCGTACCGGAGGGGCAGTTCACGCACCTCATCATGGCGCCCTTCGACCTCAAGGACGAGGGCTGGCGCGTAAAGAGCGTGAAGGAAAAGGGCGTCTATCACGTCCGCTCCACCGTTGCGGTGCTGGAAAACGGCGCGGGCGAGGAGAAGGCGCTGAGCATGGTCTTTTCCTGGCCGGTCAAGCAGCCCATCCGCTGCTATGAGGAGCGTCTGCGTCCCGACGAGACGCTGGTCACCAAGATTCGCTGCATCGACACCTTCCTGCCGGTCGCCAAGGGCGGCACCTTCTGCGTGCCCGGTCCCTTCGGCGCGGGCAAGACCGTGCTGCAGCACATGGAGGCGAAGAACGCTGACGTCGACATCGTCATCGTCGCCGCCTGCGGCGAGCGCGCCGGCGAGGTCGTGGAGGTGCTCAAGGAGTTCCCCGAGCTGACCGACCCGCGCACGGGCCGCTCGCTGATGGAGCGTACCATCATCATCTGCAACACCTCGTCCATGCCGGTCGCGGCGCGTGAAGCGTCCGTGTACACGGCAGTGACGATGGCCGAATATTACCGCCAGATGGGCCTCAACGTCCTGCTGCTGGCGGACTCCACGAGCCGCTGGGCGCAGGCCATGCGCGAGATGAGCGGCCGACTGGAGGAGATCCCCGGCGAGGAAGCCTTCCCTGCCTACCTCGAATCCGTCATCGCCGCGTTCTATGAGCGCGCGGGCAAGGTTCGGCTGAGAAACGGCAAAATCGCCTCTGTCACCATCGGCGGCACGGTCTCCCCCGCGGGCGGCAACTTTGAAGAGCCGGTCACGCAGGCGACGCTCAAGGTCGTCGGCGCGTTCCACGGCCTCTCCCGCGAGCGCTCCGACGCGCGCAAGTATCCCTCCATCCACCCCATCGACTCGTGGTCAAAGTATCAGGGCGTGGTGGACATGGCGCGTGTGGAGGAGGCCCGCGGCATCCTCCGCCGCAGCAGCGAGATCAATCAGATGATGAAGGTCATCGGCGAAGAGGGCACCTCGGCCGAGGATTACATCCTCTACCAGAAGGGCGAGCTGCTCGACGCCGTGTACCTGCAGCAGAACTCCTTCGATCCCATCGACGCGGCCTGCGAGCCGGAGCGTCAGGCGCATGAGTTCAACGTGCTCTACGATGTGCTCACGCGCGATTACGCACTCAGCGACAAAAAGGAGATCCGCGCCTTCTTCAATCAGGTGCGTCAGGAATTCCTCGACTGGCACGGCACGGTCTACGGCACGCCGGAATTTGCGGCGCAGGAAACGAAGCTCACGGACCTCTACCGGAGCAAGGTAACGGGTTAAGGAGGGTTTCAGAATGCAGAAGGTTTATACCAAGATCGAATCCATCGTCGGCAACGTCGTGACCGTGCGCGCCTCGGGCGTGCGCAGCGGCGACCTTGCCCTCGTCGGCGAGAGCTACGCGAGCGTCATCAAGCTCAGCGGCGACCTCGTCTCCCTGCAGGTCTTTGCCGGCACGCAGGGCGTCAGCACGACCGACACCGTGCGCTTCCTCGGGCGGCCCATGATGGTCTCGTTTTCCGACGACCTGCTCGGGCGCGTGTTCGACGGCGCGGGCGTGCCGCGCGACAACGGCCCCGCGCTGACCGAAAATATGATCCCCATCGGCGGGCCCTCCGTCAACCCCGCCAAGCGCATCGTGCCCAAGCGCATGATCCGCACCGGCATCCCGATGATCGACGTGTTCAACACGCTCGTCGAGAGCCAGAAGCTGCCCATCTTCTCCGTCTCCGGCGAGCCCTACAACCAGCTGCTCGCCCGCATCGCCATGCAGGCGGAGGTCGACGTCATCGTCCTCGGCGGCATGGGTCTGAAATACGACGACTACCTCTTCTTCCGCGACACGCTCGAAAAGAGCGGCGCGATGGGCCGCACAGTCATGTTCGTCCACACGGCGTCTGACCCGACGGTGGAATGTACGCTCGTGCCCGACCTGTCGCTCGCCGTGGCGGAGCAGTTCGCCCTTGCCGGCAAGCGCGTGCTTGTGCTGCTGACCGACATGACCAACTTCGCCGACGCGCAGAAGGAAATGGCGATCACGATGGAGCAGGTGCCGTCCAACCGCGGCTACCCCGGCGACCTCTACAGCTGCCTTGCCTCGCGCTATGAGAAAGCGGTCGACTTTGAGGGCGCGGGCTCCATCACCATCCTCGGCGTCACCACGATGCCCGGCGACGACGTCACCCACCCCGTGCCGGACAACACGGGCTATATCACCGAGGGCCAGTATTACCTCAAAAACGGCCACATCGAGCCGTTCGGCTCGCTCTCGCGTCTCAAGCAGAACGTCAACGGCACGACGCGCAGCGACCACCGCGCCCTGATGGACGGCATGATCCGTCTCTACAGCGCCTACAAGGAAAGCCTTGAGAAGAAGTCCATGGGCTTCATGATGTCCGAATGGGACGAGAAGCTGCTCAAGTACGGCCACCTCTTTGAAACGAAGCTGATGGACCTGAGCGTGAACATCCCTCTGGAGGAGGCGCTGGACCTTGGCTGGGAGATCCTCGCCGAGTGCTTCGAGCCGAACGAAACGGGTCTGAAGACGAGCCTCCTGCAGGAAAGATGGCCGAAAAAGGACGCCTTGAACTGAGGGAGCGCGTATGGCTGTCAAACTAACAAAAAATGAACTGAAGGTTCAGAAGGACCGGCTCAAGCAGTTTCAACGCTATCTGCCGACGCTGCAGCTGAAAAAGCAGCAGCTCCAATCGGTCGTGATGCAGGTGACGGCGCAGCTTGAGAAGGTCGAAGCCGAGCGGCTGAAGATCGTCGACGGTCTGGACGGCTGGATCGCGGTGTTCGCCGAAAACGGCAGCTTCCCCGAGGGGATGCGGCTCGATTCGCTCATCCGTCCGAAGGACGTCGTCTGCCGCGACCACAACATCGCCGGCGTGATCGTGCCGGTCTTTGAGGAGCTGACCTTCGAGGAGATCTCCTACGACGTCGCAGACTATCCGCTCTGGGTGGACACCGCCGTGGTCACGCTGCGCGAGATCGCGCGGCTGGACGCGCTGGTCAAGACGCTGCGCACGCAGGTCGAGCTGCTCGAGCGGGAGCTGCGCTCCACAGCGCAGCGCGTGAACCTGTTTGAAAAGGTCAAGATCCCTGAGGCGAGGGAAAACATCCGCGTCATCGGCATTTACCTCGGCGACCAGCAGACCTCCGCGGTCGTGCGCGGCAAGATCGCCAAGAAAAAGCTACAGGAGGCGGCGCGATGATCGAGAAAATGAAGGTCGTTCACATCGTCGCCGCGCAAACGCAGAAAACGGAGCTGCTCGACGCGCTGCGTGCGCTCGGCATCGTCCATTTCGCGGATAAGGTGGACGCCGACCAGACCTATCTGGAGCGCTTCGCCGCGCTCTCGCGGCTCATCACCGTGCTCGAGGAGCAGGGGGTGAGCGAGGTCGAAGCGGAAACGCTCGACGACGATCAATTTAAAGTGCTCTTCGACGAGCTCAACGCATGTCTGGAGCGCAAAAAGGCATTGGAAGCCGAGCGCGCCGCCGCGGTCAGCGCGTGCGACACGCTCGCCGGCTGGGGCAGCTTCTCCCCCGCCGAGATCAAGGAATTGAAGGTGCAGGGCTTCGAGCTGCACTTCTGCCGCGTGGACAAAAAGCTCCTCGCTTCGCTCGAAGCGGACGAGGAGGTGCGCTTCCTCCGGCTCGCGCCGGTCGGGAAGCAGCAGGCCGTCGCCATCCTCGGTGCGCTGCCCGCCTCCTGCGCCGCCGGCGAGTTCATCCCGCCGGAAAAGAGCCTTGACGAATACCAGCAGGAGATTGCCGACTGCGAGCACGGTCTTTCTGAGTGCGGCGCGCAGCTCAAGGCCGCCGCGAAGCACCTGCCCAGCTTCCGCGAGCAGCTGCTCAAAACGCAGAACGACGCGGACTATTCCTCCGTGCGCAATACCTCGGAGAGCGGGGACGGACTCGTGTGGCTGACCGGCTACCTCCCCGTCGACGAGGCGGAGCGCTTCAAGGCCGCCGCCGCGAAGGAGCATTGGGCGTGGGCGATGGACGATCCGGCGGCGGATGACGACAAGGTGCCGACCAAGATCAAGTACACCAGGGTCACGCGGCTCATCGCGCCGGTGTTCGACATTCTCGGCACCATGCCGGGCTACCGCGAGTACGATATTTCGTTCTGGTTCCTCGGCTTCTTCACGCTCTTTTTCGCCATGATCATCGGCGACGCAGGCTACGGCTGCCTGTTCCTGCTGACCGCCGCGGCCCTGACGGTGAAGAGCAAGAAGCCCTCCGATGCCGTGCAGCTTTTGTGGGTGCTCTCCATCGCCACCATCGTCTGGGGCGCGATGACCGGTACCTGGTTCGGGCTTGAGGGCGCGATGGACGTGCCGCTGCTCCGCTCGCTGGTCGTTTCGACCTTTGCGAACTACCCCGAGTATTTCAACGTCACCACCACGCAGCAGCAAAACAGCGTCATGAAATTCTGCTTCATCCTCGGCACCGTCCAGCTCTCGCTGGCGTGTGTGATGAACATCCGCCGCAAGACGCAAGAGAAGGACCTCAGCTGGGTCGCCGACCTCGGCTGGCTGTGCGCGATCTGCGCGCTGTACTTCGTGGTGCTCTACCTCGTCATCGGCGAGCAGGTGAACCTCACGCCCATTGCCGCGGTGGTCCTTCTCGGCTTCGTGCTGGTCGTGTGCTTCGGCGGTATGTCGCCTGACAAGACCTTCGCGCAGGGTCTCAAGGCGGGCCTTGGCAACGCCTTCACAGTGTTCCTCAACACCATCAGTGCCTTCGGCAACATCATGAGCTACATCCGACTGTTTGCCGTCGGCATGGCGTCGCTCGCTATCGCGCAGAGCTTTAACAACATGGCGCTCGGCTTCAAGGGGCCGCTGGTCGTCGTCGGCATCCTCATCATGCTCGTCGGTCACGGGCTGAACATCGTGATGGGCCTGCTGTCCGTGGTGGTCCATGGCGTGCGATTGAATCTGCTGGAATTCTCCGGTCAGCTTGGCATGGAGTGGACCGGCACCGCCTACGCACCGTTCAAAAAACTGGATAAGATCAGAAAATAATCAAAAAGAGGAGAAACGTATTATGAGCATTGAATTTATTGGTATGGCGTGTGCGCTGGGCCTGTCCGCCATGGGCAGCGCGTTCGGCGCGGGCTTCGCGGCGCAGGCGAGCGTCGGCGCGTGGAAGAAGTGCTACGCGAACGGTAAGCCCGCTCCCTTCATCATGGTCGCCTTCTCCGGCGCGCCCCTGACGCAGACCATCTACGGCTTCCTGCTGATGAACTTCATCCGCAGCGCCGTGGCCTCCGGCGCCGATCCCGCGCTCGCCATGTTTACGGGCATCTTCGCGGGTCTCGCCATCGGCCTGTCCGCGTTCTTCCAGGGCAAGGTCGCCGCGGCGAGCGCCGACGCGCTCGGCGAGACCGGCAAGGGCACGGCGAATTTCTTCATCGTCATCGGCATCATCGAAACGGTCGCGCTCTTCACGCTCGTCTTCAGCCTCCTGCTGTTACAGTAAGCGCAAGGAGAAATTTCATAGCGGCACAGCAAGGGAGCCGGTGTCTGTTCTATATTTGCAAACACCGAGAAGGCCACAGGCAAGTGCCATTTGTACGCCAAAAATCCGAGTCTGCTTTGCCGCAAGCAAGCAGATATTCTCGGTCTGCACACCGGCAGACAGGATTTCGACGATTTGCCAAACTCCACTCGTCCTATCCGTCTTCGCATACTTTTTGTAGGCGTTGAGAGCTGTGTAGCTCATCTGCTCGGTTCTCATCTCTTCTGGGATAAAAGAGATGGATAGTGGCGACATCTCCAGAACAGCTTCGCAGATTTCTTCGCTCAGCTTTTCTTTTGGTAGGAACGCGACGCAGTCTTGATTCGCCATGAGCACTTGTGTTGCCACAGCCGCCGTCAGAGGCTTATCTTTTGCCAACTTGCTCCACGTTACTCTCGCGGCAGAGAGTCTGTCCCTGCGTTTTTCCGCGATAAAAGACATGGTTTCAGTCAGTTTCCTTTCGGCGTACTGCTGCATCAAGCTTTTGCTTTCCAATTTGAAATCCTCCTTTCTTCATGTGCGCAAGAGGACATGATTTTCCAGATCACCACTCTATTCGTCACGGATATTGGCTTTGACTATATTGCGCCTAATCCTACGGGAGATGACCTGACCAGCTTCTTTGAGACGGTTGTCCTTCTTTCCAAGGGAGAAATCGACTCGAAAAAGGTGCGTGTGGAGTTCTCACTGGAGAATATGGATATGTCCGGATTCCAAAAAGGCGCAACGTATCCGCAGATCAAAGAGTATGTGCAGGAGCATAGCGGGCTAACCTCTATTTGCGAGACTGTGCAGAGACCCGCAGGCAGATACCAGTGCCCCGTCAGTAATAGGCAGAGCGACATCCAGAAACGGATGTCGCTCTTTTTCTTTGTCTGCTGCAAGCTGGTATCCCCCGCGCAGCGCCTTTCCGGATACCATGTGATATACTTTTGGGGTTCTCTTTGACGATTTTGCTTCCGATTTTTGCGTTGCTGCAGTTTCGTATCCCCTCTCTTGTGACTTTTGGAAGGAGATGTGTTATGCGTCGGGCACGCACCAGAAGAGCCGTTTTCTCCTGTCGCAGTTTTGTATCCCCGACGATGCCGATTTTCTATCAGGCAGTGATATGATATTTAGTTTCTCCGCACGGACCGCCCAAAGCATTCGTGTCGAATTATGTAATTTCCAATAAGTCTTTCGCGTTATTTGATGCGATATTTCAATTAAATTCGATTGATTTTTGCGCGAATATCTGTTAAACTACGCTCAGAACCTTTAAGGAGGTTGCATTATGTATAGAAAAATCATTAGCTTCCTGGAAGTGTGGAAAGAGGACGAGCACCGCAAGCCCCTTATTTTGCAGGGTGCAAGACAGGTCGGTAAGACGTACTCCATCTTGGAGTTCGGGCGCACACACTACGAAAACGTCGCCTATTTCAATTTTGAGACCAATCCCAAGCTGAACGAGACTTTTGAGGAAGACATCAGCCCCGATTATCTGATTCCAATTTTGTCCCACATCGCAGGTCAGACCATCGTCAAGGAGAAGACCCTGATAGTCTTCGATGAGGTGCAGCTCTGCGAAAGAGCTCTGACCTCTCTCAAATACTTCTGTGAGGACGCGCCAGAGTATCACATCATCGTTGCAGGCAGCCTGCTGGGTGTCGCGGTCAACAGGGCGAAGTTCTCCTTCCCCGTCGGCAAAGTCGACATGAAGACGCTCTACCCTATGGACATGGAGGAGTTCATGCTGGCGCTCGGAGAGGATGACTTAGTCGCGCAGATAAAAGAGAGCTTCAATACCAATGCGCCGCTGCCGTCTGCACTGCACGATGCAGCGATGCAGCTCTATCGCCAGTATCTCGTGGTCGGCGGCATGCCGGAGTGTGTGATGCAGTTCGTGGAGACCAGGGACTATATCCTTGTCCGTCATACGCAGGATACGATTCTTGCGAGTTACCTCAACGACATGAGCAAGTACAACAACCTGAACGAAATCAAGAAAACCAGGCTTGCCTACGACAACATCACTGTTCAGCTCTCGAAGAAGAACACGCGTTTCCAGTACAAATTGATTAAGAAAGGCGGGCGTGCTTCCGAGTTCGAGAATGCGATTGAGTGGCTGTGCCTGTCTGGTATCGTCTCTCAGGTCTACAAGGTCGAGCAGGTCAAAAAGCCGCTCGAAAACTACCGCGATATAGATGCGTTCAAAATCTACGTGTCTGACCTTGGCCTTCTGTGCGCCAAGAAGGATTTAGCCGCCAATGATGTCCTCTATATGGTCGACGAGCTCGACGACTTCAAGGGTGGCATGGCTGAGAACTATGTCAACATGCAGCTCTCCATCAACGGCTACCGTACCTACTACTGGGAGTCGGAGCGCGGGGCTGAGATAGACTTCGTCATCCAGCGCGATGGGCAGCTCATTCCCGTTGAGGTTAAATCCGCCGATAATACCAAGGCAAAGAGCTTAAAGGTCTACATGGATACCTACAAGCCGGCCTATGCTATCAAGCTCTCTGCCAAAAACTTTGGCTGTGATGGCAATAAGAAAATCGTGCCTCTTTATGCCGCATTCTGCATCTGAAAAACACATAGTGAAAAGGAGCTGGATGCCAGCTCCTTTTTTCCTGTTTCCGCTGCAATCTCGTATCCCCTGTTGCGAGACATTTTGGCTGAGATGTGGTATGTGGCATGCTGTATCCCACCGAAGAGCAGCTTTTTTGTCTCCTGTTTTCTATAACTGACGAATCTCTCGGTTTTACTTGCGTCAGTTTTACGCATGGCTTTCTTTCATTATATTCTCTCATTTTCGCGGGTAACCTTCAATCCGCCGCTACACTTGACGCTTACAACGCTCCTGGCTATAAGCCTTGCGAAGCTCCGCTTCTTCCTCGGCATCGAGCTCAAGGCGCTCTAAGTAGATGGGCTGCACGTAGCTGTGCTCAAAGTGACCGGTCGATTTCGAGTAGAACTGAACGCAGATAGACGCATCTGCGAAGTCCAGAACAGAGGCGGGAGCTTCCGCCTCGGCGACCAGGGAGGCCCATTCCTTCTGCGACGTCGATACGATTCCGGGAAGGGTGCCGCCGACAAAGCTGACGATAAAATAATAAGCCTGAATCAGAAGATGCCAAAAAGGTAAAATCAATAGTATGCCACAGAATTGCCTCAACTATACACGAGAGGGGATACGGAAATGCGATAGAAACAGAAAAGCGTCAGAAGAGCGCAATCCGGCCGCTGAGCAGCGCATCTGTGGCCGCTCACGCGCGCAATATGCAAAGAGCGGGAAACAGACACCCGAGACAGCCTGAAGAGGTGTTTTGCTTTCGACAACGGGAGTGTAAAGCATGCCTTAAATGATTTGCGCCCGTGCCAGCATAAATGCTGATACGGGCGCTCCTCTGTTTTACATATCTTTTGCCGAAGCCGAAGCTGAATACTTCCAGCCCTGCAATGCTTTGGCACACCTGAATCCATCAGCTAACAGCAATAAGTTTGAATTAGTTCCTTAAGAGAGATGTTCTTCGTTCTCCTCCGCGCAGATCGTTATGCAGCAGCTCCTGAAACCAGCCGAAGGGACAGAGGAAGCCGCAGATAAAGCGCCCCAGCAGCACGCCCAGCAGAATGAGAAAGCCTGTGATATAATAGGAGAAGCTGAACTTGGACGAGCCCACCACCGCCTGAAACGCCCCGATGGGGCAGGCTCCAGAGGCCGCCGGACAGGAGTAGCAGTTCAGCCCCGGCACGCAGACGGTTTTCCCCGCCCCCTGATACAGTCCTCCCTTGAGGAAGTTCGGCAGGTGCAGGTTGGTCAGCAGCGTCGCCCCCGCCTGAATCCAGCCCCGGAAGCGGGACATGGTCTGTGAAACGCCTGAAAACTTCTTACCCAATGCCCACACACTCCAGACATAATTTGATTGCTTTGCTCAGCACCGTCGCCGCCTCGCCCCGCCATACGCCGAAGCACAGCATGGCGGCTCCGGCCATCAGCAGCGCGACCTGCGCCGCGGCCTTTTTCCCGCAGCTCATTTTTCATCACCCTTTCCGATTTTGTGCCCCCATCATAGCGCGGGAGAGTTAAAGTCTCTGTTAAGAACGAAAACTTAACGCAAACCTTATCTATTTTTGCTATAATGAAAACAACACTAAAACGGAGAAATAAAAAGGAGGGCTCTCATGCACCTTTTAGTAATTGAAGATGAACGCGCTCTGTGCGAAACGATCGTCCGCAGCCTGCGGCGGCTGGCCTACAGCGTGGACTACTGCTACGACGGGGAGAAGGCTCTGGAGTTGCTGGGCGTGGAGCGCTACGATCTGGTGCTGCTGGATCTGAATCTGCCGAAAAAGGACGGCATGACGGTGCTGCGCACCCTGCGGCAGACTGACCGGGAGACGCGGGTGCTGATTCTCTCCGCCCGCAGTGAGGTGGAGGACAAGGTTGAGGGGCTGGACGCCGGGGCAAACGACTATCTGGCAAAGCCCTTCCACCTGGCCGAGCTGGAGGCCCGCATCCGCAGCCTGACCTTGCGGCAGTTCACCCAGCAGGATGTGCTGCTAAGCTGCGGAGACCTGAGCTTCGACACCCGCTCCCGCACCGCCGCCGTCAACGGGCAGACCTTGACACTGACCCGCAAGGAGACGGGTATTCTGGAATACCTGATGGTGCATCAGGGGCGGCCCGTGAGCCAGGAGGAGCTGATGGATCACGTTTGGGACAACAGCGTGGACAGCTTCAGCAATTCCATTCGCGTCCACATCTCCGCCCTGCGCAAAAAGCTCCGCGCCGTGCTGGGCTATGACCCCATCCGCAACCGCATCGGCGAGGGCTATCTGATGGGAGGCGAGGAAGTATGAAGCGTCTTTCCCTGCAGTGGCGCATCACACTGATGTCCATCCTGCTCATCGGCATCACCTGCGTGGCCATGAATTTGCTGCTGTGCTCCTCCGGTGTGTACTATATGGACACCATTGCGGACAGCTTACAGGGCGGCGGCACAGTGATCCTGAATGAGGACGGAGCGGCGAGCTTTGACCCGCAGCTCATAGCGCCCAACGAGGAGTTGACCATCGTCGTCGATGGGGTGCAGGGGCGCTTCCGCACCACCAACTGGTACATCACGGCGGCGGTAACGCTGCTCAGCGGCATCCTCGCCTATTTCGTCAGCGGACGCGCTCTCAAGCCCCTGCGCAGCTTTACCTCGCAGGTGGAGCAGGTGCAGCTGAACAATCTTGCCGATATGAGGATCGATGAAGACTCCATTTCGGAGTTCCGGCAGCTGAGCCGCTCGTTCAACCAGATGCTGGAGCGGCTGAACAACGCCTTTGCCGCCCAGCGGCAGTTCACCGGCAACGCCGCCCACGAGCTGCGCACGCCGCTGGCGCTGATGCAGGCGCAGCTGGAGCTGTTTTCCGCGGAGCATCCCGATGTGCGGCCAGAGACGGTGGAGTTTCTTACCCTTCAGCGGGAGCAGACGGAGCGGCTGACCCAAATGACCAGAACGCTGCTGGAAATGAGCAATCTGCGGCAGGTGGCGCGGAACGAGCAAATCCAGCTCGCCCCCATGATTGAGGAAATCTTCACAGACCTCGCCCCGCTGGCCGAAAAGCGCGGTGTCACGCTAAAAGCGGAGGGCGACGGCGTTATGACCGGCAGCGACGCGCTGATCTACCGGCTGATCTTCAATCTGACGGAGAACGCTGTCAAGTACAACCGCCCCGACGGCTCGGTGCGGGTCTGCGTCACGCAGGAGCCGGAAAAGCTCCGGATCCGTGTCTCCGACACCGGCCGCGGCATCCCGGAGGAGTATCAGCGCAGCATCTTCCAGCCCTTCTTCCGGGTGGACAAATCCCGCAGCCGTGAGTACGGCGGCGTGGGGCTGGGGCTCTCGCTGGTGTGGGAGATCGCCGATCTCCACGGCGGCTCCGTTTGGGTTGAGGAAAGCTCGGAAAATGGCACTGTCATTGCGGTAGAGTTGCCGGTACAGTGAAGCTGTATCTCACTACAAATCAATAAGCTGCGCAGCGGGAGCGCCCTTCGGGCCGCTCCCGCCTTATCTCAGCGTTTTGAATGATTTCATACAGATATTTGTGCTTTTTATGGAGAACGCTATCTCTGCGGGGTGGTTATTTTGTCTCCATTATATATAATACACACAAGTTTATCATAAATATATTTATCATAAAGGATGCGAAGCCTGTGAAATCCATCGGCAGAAAACGGAACTTTCTCAGCTGAACGCAATGCATGAAGCGCCTTGCCGGAGTGATTGCGCGAATAACAAAAAAATTTCTTCAAAAAGCATCCTTCCCCGATTGGATGGACTTGTTCCAAATCATTTCGGACTAAATATGTATCAGGGTAAAATACCGCAGTCGGTACGGGATCGCTATATGAAAATGAAAGCGCAGCCGGAGCATCCGGCAACTATTGATGCGCTGATTGATAACTTTGACCGTGCGCTTTTCCACTCTGATCAGGTGATTTAGCACCGATGGCATTAGGATATTCGAATCGTGAGCATGGTCGTGGCTGGCACAGCGCCATGGAACATATTATGCATAAACCTTACGGCAACGGGCAGGTGTTTCTTTAGACGCTTGCGGCAGTAGTTATCCCGTGGTCATATATTCACCTGTCCAATCGGAAAATACTGCGATGAAATTCTTTCTTGTTAGAATATCAAAGCAAAAAGCTTGCCGTAATACCGGCCATATTTACCGTACCTTGTCTGTTCTTCCTTCCTACATTCAAATAAGCGCCCTGAAATGCACAACAGCAGCACAGAGTAAAAACTCTCTGTGCTGCTGTTGTGCATTGATCCTCAATAAAAATTGGGAACAGCCCCTTATAGGGCAAACTGCTTCAGGAACTCTTTAATCCTGATCACGCCGGCATAGACAGTGGGCGGATTGCCCTGCACAACGAGGGTCGGAGCCTGTGTCAGTCCGAGTGCTGTCGCTTCCTGAAGGTGCTCCTCCACATTCCGTTCTTCAAAGAGAATACCCGCTTTCTTCAGAATAGGCTTGATGCTGCGGCAGTTCGGGCAGGTTGCGGTGGTGTAGAGATAATATCCCCCGGTCGGCTTTTCGGCGGGCTTGTCCTCCTGCATCTTCGGGCAGCTCCCCTGTGCGCTGCCCACCCGATAGGTCTTTCGGTCCAGATATTCCTGACTCTTGCCGTCGTTCCAGTTCTGCACCGGCCGGTAGTAGCCGGTGATACGGCTGTAGACCTCCGTGGTCTTCCCACAGACCGGGCAGGTTTTCTGTTCGCCCTTCAGGTAGCCATGCTCTGTGCAGATGGAGTAGGTCGGCGACAGCGTGTAATAGGGCAGCTCATAGTTCTCCGCGATCTTGCGCACCAGCGCCGCGGCGGATTGCCAACTGGGCAGTTTTTCGCCAAGGAAGGTGTGAAACACCGTGCCGCTGGTATAGAGAGTCTGGAGCTTGTCCTGCACATCCAGCGCGGAAAAAACATCCTCGGTGTATCCCACTGGCAGGTGACTGGAGTTGGTATAGTAGGGGGTTCCGCCTTCATGCGCGGTGATGATATCGGGATAGCGCGCCTTGTCGTGCTTAGCGAGGCGATAGGCAGTGGATTCCGCCGGGGTTGCCTCAAGGTTATAGAGGTCGCCGTACTGCTCCTGATAATCGGAGAGACGTTCCCGCATATGCTTCAGCACCCGGACGGCGAAGTCCTGTGTCTCCTCGTGGGTAAGATCCTTGCGAAGCCAATTTGCATTCAGCCCCGCTTCGTTCATGCCCACAAGTCCAATGGTAGAGAAGTGATTGTCAAAGCCACCGAGGTACCGGCTGGTATAGGGGTACAGTCCCTCCTTCAAGAGTTTTTCCACCGTCGTGCGCTTGATTTTCAGGCTGCGGGCAGCAATATCCATCATGCGGTCCAGCCGAACGAAGAAATCTGCTTCGTTCTTGGCGAGGTATGCGATGCGGGGGAGATTGATGGTTACAACGCCCACGGAGCCGGTGGACTCGCCGCTGCCGAAGAAGCCGCCGCTTTTCTTGCGCAGTTCCCGAAGATCCAGCCGCAGCCGGCAGCACATGCTGCGCACATCGCTGGGTTCCATGTCGGAATTGATGTAGTTGGAGAAATAGGGGGTGCCGTATTTGGCGGTCATCTCAAAGAGCAGGCGGTTGTTCTCCGTCTCGGACCAGTCAAAATCCTTCGTGATGGAATATGTGGGGATGGGATACTGGAAGCCGCGGCCGTTGGCGTCACCCTCGATCATGACCTCGATAAACGCCTTGTTGATGAGATCCATCTCCGTCTGGCAGTCGCCGTAGGTGAAGTCCATGGGCTTGCCGCCAACGATGCAGGGCTGATCGGCGAGATCCGCCGGAACCGTCCAGTCCAGCGTGATGTTGGAAAACGGTGCCTGGGTTCCCCAGCGGCTTGGCGTATTGACGCCGAACACGAAGCTCTCGATGCAGTGCTTGACCTCGTTGTAGCTGAGCTTGTCCGTGCGCACAAAGGGCGCGAGGTAGGTATCGAAACTGGAGAACGCCTGCGCCCCTGCCCACTCGTTCTGCATGATGCCGAGGAAATTCACCATCTGGTTGCACAGCGTCGCCAGATGTTTGGCCGGCGCGCTGGTAATCTTGCCGGTCACGCCGCCAAGCCCTTCCTGAATAAGCTGCTTCAGGCTCCAACCGGCACAGTAGCCGGTGAGCATGGAAAGATCATGCAGATGGAGATCCGCATTGCGGTGGGCGTCACCGATCTCCTCGTCGTAGATCTCGCTGAGCCAGTAATTGGCAGTGATGGCACCGGAATTGGACAAAATCAGCCCGCCCACAGAATAGGTGACGGTGGAATTTTCCTTGACCCGCCAGTCCGATACCCGAAGATAGCCGTCCACCAGCTTTTTATAGTCCAGTACGGTGGAGCGCATCTCCCGCAGCTTCTCCCGGTTTTTCCGGTAGAGGATATAGGACTTTGCTACGGCCGCATATCCGGCACGCTGCAACACCGCCTCCACGCTGTCCTGAATGTCCTCCACACCGATCGCGTTATTCTTGACCTTACCGGCATAGTCCGCCGTTACCTGCAGGGCAAGCAGATTGATAATATCCGTGTTGTAAGGGATCTCCGTCGCATCAAACGCCTTGGTGATGGCATTCGCGATGCGCGACAGGTCGAAATCCACCTTTCTTCCGTCCCGTTTGATGACCTGATACATATATCTCACTCCTTAAATGCCTCGCAGCTGCGTATTGGGGATGTCAGGAAGCACGGCTTGCCGCAGCCGCATCAGCTCCTCTTGTGTATGCGCCTGCACACCGCCGGACACCAAGTTCCCCGTGTCCATAAACGGCTGAAGGAAATAGCGTTTTGCACCCCCGAGCCAGTGCCCGATCTCCTCCATCTCCTTTTCGGTGTGCAGCGGCTTGCAGACCGTCGTCCGAAATTCATATTCTATCGAACTGTCCAGCAGCAGATCGACGCTTTCCCGAACCCTGGAAAGAACGTCCGCGCCACCGCAGGTTTCCGCATAGCGCTGAGGGCTGTTCTTGATGTCCATCGCCACATAGTCAAGAATGCCATCATGAAGAAGCCCCTTCAGCATTCCGGGATAGGTGCCGTTGGTATCCAGTTTTATGGCGTAACCAAGCTCGCGGAGTTTTTCAAGAAACCCTGGCAGCTCCGGCTGCTGCGTCGGCTCTCCGCCGGTGATGCAGATGCCGTCCAGTTTGCCCTTCCGCTGCTCCAGAAAGGCAAATACCTCTGACTCCGGAATTCCCGGAGCGTTGATCTGATCCGGAAGCACGAGGCCGGGGTTATGGCAGTAGGGGCAGCGAAGATTGCAGCCGGATAGGAATACTGTACAAGCGACCTTGCCGGGATAGTCCAGCAGCGTCAGTTTCTGCATTCCGCCAATGTGCATGACGATACGCCTCCTTCCTGGATGCGGACAGTACGGTATGATAAGTATACTAAATGTTGTAGTGAATGTCAACACCAATACGCTATATCTTGTGTTTATAGCTTACACGCAAAAAGGCCGTCGATAGTCGCTTGTACTGTCAACAGCCTTTTTGTAGGAAACCCCGGTTCCGATACTTTTGTTTTATTCTTTGAGATCAGCGTTTCTGATGGAAACATAGATATAGGTTTCTTCCCCCAGGTAACACTCCAAATCAAACTTGGTGTGATCAAAAACGTATCCGCTGTTGTCAAACCAGTCGTTGAAAATAAAGCGCCATGTCTTTTTTACATTCTCGTGCAGCGCAGAAACATCCGACCCTTTGGGAACCTGGAATACAGTCCAAACAATCTTTCGTCATTCTCGCAGCTTCATACTCTTTCCGAAAGGCATGGCTGCACGAGCATTCAAAACAACACATGCCACGCAGATACTGCTTGCAAAAGCAAGGAGTATCATGCCCCAGCTTAATTTGTAGCCCTCGATTATCTTAAAAATATGGTTTTTCCCCGCACCTCTTGCAAACCTGAAAGAAATACGGTATAATATGACCAGAAGAACCAAACCGGTCATATTGAAGGAGGCGCGGGCTTGGCTTTTACCGATTACGAGACCGAGCAGCTCCGCAAGGCGTTGCTGAAGGA
>OLGF01002081.1_pt1 | contig 19523 bp, 16 predicted proteins | sample 1604971 | NCBI WGS metagenome assembly OLGF01 (sample SAMEA3888902, study PRJEB22519) | human gut metagenome | biome: human gut; feature: human-associated habitat; material: faeces | place: Denmark | collected 2011 | reverse complement strand
CGGGCTGGAACCGGCGCTCCAGAGCGGCGTCCTTCTCGATGTACTTGCGGTACTCATCGAGCGTGGTCGCGCCGACGACGCGGATCTCACCGCGGGACAGGGCGGGCTTGAGGATGTTCGCCGCATCCACGGCGCCCTCGGCCGAGCCGGCGCCCACGATGGTGTGCAGCTCATCGATGAAGAGGATGACGTTGCCAGCCTTCTTCACCTCGTCGATGGTCTTTTTGATGCGCTCTTCAAACTCGCCGCGGTATTTTGTACCGGCGACCATGCCGCTCAGGTCGAGCGACAGGACGCGCTTGTCGAGCAGCTCCTCGGGCACATCGGCCGCGGCAATCCGCTCGGCCAGTCCCTCGGCGATGGCGGTCTTGCCGACGCCGGGCTCGCCGATCAGGACGGGGTTGTTCTTCGTGCGGCGCGAGAGGATCTGGATCACGCGGCGGATCTCCTCGTCGCGGCCGATTACGGGGTCCAGACGGCCCGCGCGGGCGGACTCGGTCAGATCGCGCGTGAACTCCTCCAGAGCGCTGCCCTTCTTGCCGCTGTCCTTCGCGGAGGAGACGGTACCTGCGGGCGCGGCCTTCGGCGCTTCGTTGATCTTCTGGACGATGCTGCTGTACATCTTCTTCGGGTCGACGCCGACGGTGCGCAGGATGCGCAGTGCCATGTTTCCACCCTCGCGCAGGATGCCCATCAGCAGGTGTTCCGTGCCGATCATCGGCGAGCCCATGCGGGCGGCCTCCGACACGGCCAGCTCCACGACGCCCTTGGCGCGGGGCGTCAGCCCCTGCGACGGCGCGGTTCCGGCAAGGCCGGCACCCACGCTCCGGCGCAGGACGGAGAGAATCATCTCATCGGTCAGGCCGTACTCCGTGAGAACGCGGTGGGCAAGCCCCTCCTCCTCGCGCAGCAGACCCAGCAGCAGGTGCTCCGAGCCGACGTAGCCGTGGCCCAGCTCCTCGGCGGACTCCTGACTCAATCTCAGCGCCTCCTCGGCGCGGGGGGTAAATTTATTCTCGTTCATCATCGTAATTCATTCCTTTCACGTTGGACTTTGCCGCGCGGATTACTCCTGCGGCAGGGAGCGCAGCTCGTCACGCAGTCTGGCCGCGTCCTCGTACCGCTCCTCCCGGACAGCCGCGTCGAGCTGACTGCGCAGGGCGTTGCGCCTGCGCTCACTCTGCAGAGCCTTCTGCTCTTCGTCGCTCACCAGTCCGCGGCGGGGCTGGGGCGTGGGGATGGACACCTCGGCGTCCGGCTGGTCGGGCTGCGGGAATTCCGTGAGGAGTCTCGTGCCGAAGCCGTCAAACAGCGGCTCGAGCAGGCCGAAGGGCCGGCTGAAGAAGTCGTCGTCGAACAGGCTCAGGGGCCGGCGCCATGTGCTGCGCAGGCTTTCGGTATAGCCGAGCGCCTCCGCACACTCGGGGCACAGGTGCAGCTCCGTCACCTTGCCGTTGATGCTGCTCTTATAATAAAATGTCGCTTCGTTCTTTCCACAGCGTTCACACTTCATAATGTTTTCCTCCTTTATGGAAAGTCAAACCAGATGGATCAAAACCTGTTTGCAGATATTTGCCCGCAGGGGGCCGCGGTGCTCCTTCGGCACCGTGCGCAGGGCGCTGTCGGACACGGCGCTCAGAAGCGCCTGCCCCGCCACTCGGTCGATGGCCTCGGACTCGGTCAGATTCTGGATGATGGCCCGCGCACTCGCGAGATCGAGCGTATCGCCGATGGAGTTGATGACGTGCATCAGCAGCGTCTGGCGGTCGACCCGGACCCGGGTGATGCGGATATATCCGCCGCCGCCCCGCCGCGACTCCACAATGTAGCCGCGCTCGGGTGAAAACCGGGTGGACATCACATAGTTGATCTGGCTGGGTACGCAGCCGAACTGCTGGGCGAGGTCGCTGCGCTGCAGCTCCAACACCCCGTTTGCATCATCCAGAGCACTCTGGATGAATCCTGCGATCAAATCTGACATTCCCATGTGCTCACCCCTTTCCGTCTCGTCTTTTATCTTTGACTTTGACTTTCTTTGATCTTTGATGTTAGTATACCACTGTCCTGCAGTTTGTCAATAGGCTTTTGACCAACTTTGACCTTTATTTCTGTAAACAATTTATGAACGCGTCCCTGTCAACCTCCGGTTGCGCGAATGGTTCGCGAATCGCCCCTGCGCTACCCAAAATTGCTGTACATCCCGCCCCAGATCGGGTATAATGGGTACAATTGCTAACGCTTCACCGGACGCAGAAAGGACAGAAATATGAATATTAACTGGAACGACCCGAATTTTCAGGGCTTCGCCGGGGCGCGCAGGCGCGCGGCCAAGCCGAAGAAGGTCAGAAAATCCATCGGCTCGCCGCTCGGGCGGACGCTCATCAATCTGGCGGTGACGCTGGTGTTCGGGCTGATCTACTTCTATGCCGTGCTGCCGCCGATCAGCCTGCAGGCGCCGGAGTTCTACGTCTTTGCGCTGCTGCTGTGCGCGGTGTACTGCGTGTGCGCGGTGCTGACCTCCGGCTTTCAGGGCGAAGGGCCGAAGGGCTACTTCGGCTTTGTGAAGAAGCAGTGCCGCGTGCCGTTCTTCGCGGCGGCGCTGCTCGTGGCTGTGGCGCTGATCGGTGCGGTACTCGGCTGGAAGGTGCTGCGCGCGGGCGCTTACCGCGACCTGCTGACCGTTGAGACAGGCAGCTTCGCCGACGAGGTCGACGAGATCAGCTTCGACCAGATCCCGATGCTCGACCGCGACTCGGCGACCCGTCTCGGCAACCGCAAGCTCGGCGAGCTGGCGGACATGGTCTCGCAGTTCGAGGTCGCAGACGACTACACGCAGATCAACTACAAGAACCGCCCCGTCCGCGTGACGCCGCTGCGCTACGGCGACTGGATCAAGTGGTTCAACAACCGCAAGGCGGGTCTGCCCGCCTATCTCGTGATCGACATGGTCACGCAGAACGTCGATGTCGTCCGTCTCGAGCAGGGCATCCGCTATACGACCGCCGAGCACTTCGGCCGCAACCTCGGCCGCTACCTCCGTTTCCACTACCCCACCTACCTCTTCGACGATCCCGCCTTTGAGATCGACGAGCAGGGCAACCCGTGGTGGGTCTGCCCGCGGATGAAGAAGACGATCGGTCTCTTCGGCGGCACGGATACCGTCGGCGCGGTGCTGGTGAATGCGGTGACGGGCGAGTGTAGCTACTACGACGTGGCGGATGTGCCGTCGTGGGTCGACCATGTGTACCCGGCGGAGCTGATTACCCAGCAGTACGACTATCACGGCACCTATATCCATGGCTTCATTAACTCCCTCTTCGGCCAGCGCGATGTGACCGTCACGACGCAGGGCTATAACTATCTCGCCATCGGCGACGATGTCTATATGTATACCGGCATCACGTCGGTCGTCTCGGATGAGTCGAACATCGGCTTCATCCTCTCGAACCAGCGCACGAAGGAGACGCGCTTTTACTCCGTCGCGGGCGCGGAGGAGTATTCCGCCGAGGCCAGCGCCGAGGGACAGGTGCAGCAGATGCAGTACAAGGCGACGTTCCCGCTGCTGCTGAACATCGCCGATCAGCCGACGTACTTCATGGCGCTCAAGGACGCGGCGGGACTTGTGAAGATGTACGCCATGGTCAACGTCAGCCAGTATCAGATCGTCGCGACCGGCTCGACCGTGGCCGAGTGCGAGAGCAGCTACCGCGTGATGCTCAACCGCAACGGCCTGATCGATGACAGCGCGGCCGAGCCGATCATCTCCGACCAGACGACGGCCAGCGGTGCGATTGAGGAGATCCGCAGCGCGGTCGTGGACGGCAACACGATGTATTACCTCCGCCTGCAGGGTGAGACGGTCTACTACGTCATCTCCGCGGCGGACGATGAGAGCGCCGTTATCCTGAACGTCGGCGACGAGGTCACCATCCGCCACGCCACGGGCGAGGGCAGCATCCTGAAGGCCTACAGCATCGAGCGCGGCACTTCAGGTACAGAAGCTTAACAAGCCAAAATAGTACAGGAGCCGGGGCGTTGCCCCGGCTCCTGTACTATTAAAAGTCTCACAGAGTTCGCGGCTCGGGGGCCGTGAAAAAGCCCCAATCCGTTTTTTGCGGCGGCGTGTACGCCGCAAAAAACACTTTGCGCGGAGAGAGTGCATTTTTGTGCGCGCAGCGCACAAAAATACGCGGTTCGGAGCGAATCCCCCCCACACACAGGCTCCGCCTTTTTGTGTGAATTACATCTGCTCGCAGATCAGCCGGCCCATCTCGCGGCAGCCGACGAGCTTCGCGCCGGGCTGCATGATATCGCCGCAGCGATAGCCCGCCTGCAGCACGCGGCTCACGGCCCCCTCCACGGCGTCCGCCTCGGCCGCCATGTCAAAGCTGTAGCGCAGCATCATCGCCGCCGCCAGAATCGTGCCGATGGGGTTGGCCTTGTCCTGCCCGGCGATGTCGGGCGCAGAGCCGTGGATCGGCTCATACAGGCCGCGCGTGCCGTCGCCCATGCTCGAGGAGGGGATCATGCCGACAGAGCCGGTGATCTGGCTGGCCTCGTCGGAGAGGATGTCGCCGAAGAGGTTCTCCGTCACGATCACGTCGAACTGGCTCGGGTCGCGGATCATCTGCATAGACGCGTTGTCGACGTACATGTGTCGCAGCTCCACGTCCGGATACTCCTCCGCCACGGCGCTGACCGTCTTTCGCCACAGGCGGGACGTCGCGAGGACGTTCGCCTTGTCGACGGACGTCACGATCTTGCGGCGCTTGCGGGCCGTCCGGAACGCGACGTGCGCGATGCGCCGGATCTCGTGCTCGGTATAGGGCATGATGTCCTGCGCGGCGGGCTCGCCGTTCTTTTCATATAAGGTATGCTCACCGAAGTAGACGCCGCCGATCAGCTCGCGCACGACGACGAAATCCACGCCCTTCGCGGCGATATCCGCGCGCAGCGGGCAGGCGCTCGCAAGCTCCTGGAACATGTGCGCCGGGCGGATGTTGCTGTAGAGGTTCATTGCGCCGCGCAGCTTCAGCAGGCCCTTTTCGGGACGGTTTTCCGGCGGCTGCGCGTCCCACTTCGGGCCGCCGACCGCGCCGAGCAGCACACTGTCGCTGGCAAGGCAGATCTGGCGCGAGCTCTCCGGCAGCGGCACGCCGAACTCGTCGATGGCGCAGCCGCCCATGGGCGCCTCGGTATAGCAGAAGCTGTGGCCGAATTTCTTGGCCGCCGTGTCGAGCACGGCGATGGCCTGCTCCACAATCTCCGGGCCGATGCCGTCTCCCCGGATCACGGCGATGGTCTTTTCCATGTCAGTGCCCCTCCTTTTCGCGCAGGGAGGCCATCAGGCCGCCGCTGCGGATCATGTCCTTGATGAACGGCGGAAACGGCTCCGCCTGATACGTCTCATGCTTCGTGACGTTCGTGATGACGCCGGTGTCGAAGTCGACGGACACCTCGTCGCCGTCCGCGATGCCGTCGCTCGCCGCTGGGCACTCGAGGATTGCAAGGCCGATGTTGATGGCGTTGCGATAGAAAATGCGGGCGAAGGTCTTGGCGATGACGCAGCTGATGCCCGCGGCCTTGATGGCGATGGGTGCGTGCTCACGCGAGGAGCCGCAGCCGAAGTTCCACCCGGCGACCATTAGATCGCCCTCGTTGTGGTTCTGTACGAACGCCGCGTCGATGTCCTCCATGCAGTGCGAGGCCAGCTCCTTCGGATCCTGCGAGGCCAGATAGCGGGCGGGGATGATGACGTCGGTATCGACGTGGTCGCCGAACTTGCGCGCGGTGCCGTGTGCTTGCATACTCATTACTTCATAACCTCCTCAGGATGGCAGATGTGGCCCGCGATGCCGGATGCCGCGGCCACGGCGGGCGAGGCGAGATAGACCTCGCTGGTGACGTGGCCCATGCGGCCCACGAAGTTGCGGTTGGTGGTGGAGACGCAGCGCTCGCCCGCGGCGAGAATGCCCATGTGGCCGCCGAGACACGGCCCGCAGGTCGGCGTGGAGACGATGCAGCCCGCGTCGAGGAAGATGTCCGTATAGCCGCGGTGCATGCACTCGCGGTAGACGCTCTGCGTCGCGGGGATGATGATCCCGCGCACGCCGGGGGCGAGGTGGTGACCCTTCAGGACGGCCGCGGCGGCGGCCATGTCGTCGATCTGGCCGTTCGTGCACGAGCCGATCACCACCTGATCGATGGCGACGTCCGCGCCGTCGCGCGCGCTGTGTGCGTTTTCCGGCAGATGCGGCCACGCGACGGTGCAGTCGATCTCATCGAGGTTCAGCTCGATCGTGCGGGTATACTCCGCGTCGGGGTCGGCCTCCACCGCCGTCCACGGGCGGCTGACGCGCCCGGCGACATACGCCCGCGTCACGTCGTCCACGGGGAAGATGCCGTTCTTCGCGCCCGCCTCGATGGCCATGTTCGAGATCGTCAGCCGGTCATAAATCGTCAGCTCCCCGATCCCGTCGCCGCAGAACTCGAGCGACTGGTAGAGCGCCCCGTCCACGCCGATCCTGCCGATGAGCGTCAGAATAACGTCCTTGCCTCTGACGAAGGGCTTTTTCTTTCCCGTCACCACCACGCGGATGGCGGAGGGCACCTTGAACCACGTCTGGCCCACGGCCATGGCCGCGCCCATATCCGTCGAGCCGACGCCCGTGGAGAACGCGCCCAGCGCGCCGTAGGTGCAGGTGTGCGAGTCCGCGCCGATCACGGCCTCGCCGGGGGCGACGAGCCCCTTCTCCGGCAGCAGCGCGTGCTCGATGCCCATCTCGCCCACGTCGTAGTAGTTGTCGATGTCGAACTTCCGCGCAAATGTGCGGCACTGTTTACACTGCGTCGCGGCCTTGATGTCCTTGTTCGGCGCGAAGTGATCCATCACCAGCGCGATGCGGCTCTTGTCGAATACCTTCTGAAAGCCCGCGGCCTCAAACTCGTTGATGGCCACCGGGGTCGTGATGTCGTTGCCGAGCACGAGGTCGAGCTTCGCCTGAATCAGCTGCCCCGCGCGTACCTCCTCCAGCCCGGCGTGGCGGGCGAGGATCTTCTGCGTCATTGTCATTGCCATGAGACTTCGTTCCCCTTTCTTCAGCTGGCGGCGTCAATCATCTTGTTGATGCCGTTGACGTATGCGCGGATGGACGACTCGATGATGTCCGTCGAAAGGCCCGTCCCCGTGAAGGTCTTGCCCGACTCGTCCGAGATCTTCACGACGGCCTCGCCGATGGCGTCCTCGCCGTCGGTGACGGCGTTCAGGCTGAAGCTGTCGAGCTTCACGTCCATGTGGAGCATCCGGTTGATGGCCTTGAACGATGCGTCCAGCGGGCCGGAGCCGATGGCCACCTCCTGCAGCACCTTGTCGTCGCGCTTGATCTTGACGCAGGAGGTGTTGGGCAGGCCGTCGCCGGCGTTGACGACGTGGCTGACCAGTTCGCAGGCGGCCGCGGCGGTGTTGCGGCGGTTGAGGACGAGCGCCTCGATGTCGGAGCCGGTGATCGTCTTTTTCTTGTCGGCGAGCTCCTTGAAGTTCTTGAACACATCGCCGAGCTCCTCGTCCGTCAGCTCATAGCCCATGGACTCGAGCTTTTCGCGCAGGGCGTGCTTGCCGGAGTGCTTGCCAAGCACCATCGTGTTCTTCGGGATGCCCACGTCGGTGGACTTCATGATCTCATACGTCTGGGCATTGGCGATGACGCCGTGCTGGTGGATGCCGGACTCATGCGCGAAGGCGTTCGCGCCGACGATCGCCTTGCTCGGCGGGATCGGCACGCCCGTGATATTGCTCAGGCGCTTGCTGCTCTGGTAGATCTGCTTGGTGTTGATGCCCGTCTCTGCCTGATAGAAGTCGCTGCGCGTCTTGAGCGCCATGACGATCTCCTCGAGGCTGGCGTTGCCCGCGCGCTCGCCGATGCCGTTGACGGTGCACTCCACCTGCGTCGCGCCCGCCTTGACGCAGGCGAGGGAGTTCGCGACGGCCATGCCGAGGTCGTCGTGACAGTGGACGGAGAAGTCGACGTTCTCCGCGCCGACGACGTTCTCACGCAAAAAGCCGATCAGCTCCGCCATCTCCTGCGGCGTGGAGTAGCCGACGGTATCGGGGACGTTCAGCGTCGTCGCACCCGCCGCGATGGCGTTGGAGTAGCACTGGGCGAGGAAGGCGTGGTCGGAGCGGGACGCGTCCTCGGCGGAGAACTCGATGTCCGCGCACTTGGAGTGGGCGTAGCCGACCATCTCCGTGATCGTCGCGAGCACCTGCTCGCGCGTCATGCGCAGCTTGTACTCCATGTGGATGTCGCTCGTGGCAAGGAAGACGTGGATGCGGGGATGCCTGGCCTCCTTCACCGCGTCCCACGCGGCGTCGATATCGCCCTTCGTGCAGCGGGCGAGGGAGGCGACCGTTGCGTTCTCCACGACGGAGGCGATCGTCTGGACGCTCTTGAAGTCCATGGGGGACGCGATGGCGAAGCCCGCCTCGATGACGTCCACGCCGAGCTTTTCGAGCTGGCGGGCCATCTCAATCTTCTCGTTCAAGTTCATGCTGCAGCCGGGAGACTGCTCACCGTCGCGAAGGGTCGTGTCAAAAATCTTGATGCGTTTCATACTGTTTTTCCTCCTGAATCTGATGATCTTCCGGCCAAAGGCATACAAAAAAGGCCTCCGTCTCCTACTTCCTGTAAGAGACGAAAGCCTGAACTTCCGCGGTACCACTCTTATTGACATCTGCCCTTGCGGCAGAGTGTCCGCTTTTCAGTATCGGCCCGGCGCTGCCGGACGAATCCTGCCTCATGGATAACGGTGAGGAAACCCGTTTCCGCCTACGCGGGCAAACCCCGGTTCAGCGAAAAAGCTCAAGGGCCAGTGACGTCTCTCCGTTCTGCGCTGCCTCGCAGCATCCGGCAGCTCTCTGAAGCGTAGCGAAGAAACTTTCTCCCTATCATTGCATTTGGTCGTCATTTGTTGTGCCATTTACCTTACAGGACGGCGGCGGTTTTGTCAACCCTCATTTTCGCCGCGCCACCGCGCCGGCCGGCGCGAAGTCCAATACAATCCGTAATATTTTATTATAGTTCGACGTTTTGTATTCATTTCTTCCCGTTTTTCAGCGCAAACCCGACAACGAACGCCCTCCCGCCGCCGCACAAAACCGTCGTTTTGCCAGCTTCCCCCTCTCCCCCCGACGACGCCGCGCGTCACGCGGCGAAACTTGTTTCTACCGGCGCGAATTTTTTGTTGATTTCTGCGCCTTTTCCGTCCATTTTGTTGACAGCTTTTTCCCGATACGCTATACTGGTCAAAGTGCGCCGCCCGCGGGGCGGACCGTTATAGAAGAGGAGATTTTACATGAAAACGAAACTGAACTCCCGGGAATATGTCACCGTGGCAAGTATGCTCTTCGGCATGTTCTTCGGCGCCGGAAACCTGATCTTCCCCGTCTACATGGGGCAGCAGGCCGGCAGTCATGTCTGGGCCGCCGTCGTCGGCTTTCTCATCACCGGTGTGGGCATGCCCCTGCTGGGCGTCGCGGCGCTCGGCCTCAGCCGCTCGAGCAGCCTGTTTGACCTCTCGCAGAAGGTCAACCGCCCCTACGCGATGTTCTTCACCTGCCTGCTGTATCTGACGATCGGGCCGTTCTTCGCCATCCCGCGCTGCGCGACCACGTCCTTCACCGTCGGGCTGGAGCAGGTGCTCCCCGCAGGACACGCCAGAGTCTACCTGCTGCTGTTCTCGCTGGTATTTTTCGCCGTGGCGCTGTTTTTTGCGCTCCGCCCCGGCAAGATTCTCATCTGGATCGGCAAGGTGCTCAACCCCATCTTCCTGCTCTTCCTCGGCATTCTGGTCGTCGTCGCGCTGCTGTCCCCGTCGGCGTCCATCTCCGCCGTCGCCCCCGTTGGCAGCTATGCCGCCCAGCCGTTTTTTACCGGCTTTCTCGAGGGCTACAACACCATGGACGCGCTGGCAAGCCTCGCCTTCGGCGTTGTTGTCATCCAGGTCATCCGTGGCCTCGGCGTCGAGGAGCCTGGCTCCATCGCCGCGAGCACGGTGCGCTCGGGCATCTTCAGCTGTCTGCTGATGGCCGTGATCTACCTCGCCGTCACCATCGTCGGCACGCAGAGCCGCGGCCTGTTCGCCCCCGCCGAAAACGGCGGTGTCGCCCTCGCGCAGATCGCGCAGCACTATCTCGGCGGCGCGGGTCTGCTCATCCTCGCGGCCACGGTGACGCTCGCCTGTCTCAAAACGGCCGTCGGTCTGGTCACGAGCTGTGCTGAGACGTTCTCAACCATCTTCCCCCGCGGGCCGAAATACGCCGTCTGGGCGGTGATCTTCAGCGTCATGTCCTTCGTGTTCGCGAACCTCGGCCTGAGCGCCATCATCACCTATTCGCTCCCTGTGCTGATGTTCCTGTACCCGCTCGCCATCGTGCTGATCCTGCTGGCCCTGTTCGGCAAATTCTTCGGCAATGACCGCCGCGTCTACTGCTGGACGATCGGCCTGACACTGCTCGCCGCGCTGTATGACCTGCTGCGCACGCTCCCGGAGGGTCTGCGCGCCGGGCTGCACCTCGACGGCGCGCTGAGGGCCGTCGGCGGCGTCCTTCCCCTCTCGTCACAGGGGCTCGGCTGGATCTGCCCCGCCGCGCTCGGTCTCGTCATCGGCCTGATCGCCCACTTCGCGGGCCGCAGGAAGGCAGCGTAACTTTTTATGGATCAAAAGGCAAGCCAGTGTTTCTGGCTTGCCTTTTTCTTTCTGCACGGCCATCCATATTCCTGCATATAATAAGGCGAAAACCCAGACCAGAAAGGACGGATTCCCTATGACAACGATTCCCATGGAGCCCGGCCCGGTGGATGCCTTCATGCAGGCGCACCCCGAGCGCGGGGCGCTGCGCGTACAGGTGACGGCGGGGCCGTTTCCCGTGGCGGGGGCGCAGGTGGAGGTGTTCCGCCTGTTCGGCCAGCTGCGGCAGGTGTTCTACCGCGGCGTGACCGACCAGTCCGGCATCCTGCAGGGGATTTCCCTCCCGGCGCTGCCCGCGGCGTGGTCGCAGACATCCGACACGGCCGGCGTATCCGCGACCGACTATCAGGTCACGGTGCGCCACCCGATGTTCGCGCCCGATGTGGGGCGCGTCGCCGCCGTCTACGCGCGCACGGAGACGATCCTCCCCGTCGCGCTCGAGCCGCTGCTGTAAGGAGGGGTGAATATGGCGCAGCCCGTTGTACCGGAGAGCATCGTTGTCCACCTCGGCCCGCCCGGCTCGGCGGCGCAGAACGTGACGGTGCCCTTCGCGGAGTACATCAAGAATGTTGCTTCGAGCGAGATCTACCCCACATGGCCGGAGAGTGCCATCCGCGCGAACATTCTGGCGCAGATCTCCTTCGCGCTCAACCGGGTCTATACGGAGTATTACCGCGCGCGGGGCTATGACTACGACATCACCAGCACGACACAGTTCGACCAGGCCTTCGTCCCCGACCGGGGCATCTTCGAGAACATCAGCCAGATCGTCGACGACATCTTCAACGACTACATCGTCCGTCAGGGACGCGTTGAGCCGCTCTTCGCCCAGTTCTGCGACGGGGTGCGCACAAAGTGCGGCGGGCTCTCCCAGTGGGGGAGCGTCGACCTCGCGGAGGAGGGCATGACGCCCTATGAGATCCTGCAGTACTACTACGGCGGCGACATCGGCCTTGTGACGAACGCGCCCGTCGGCGGAAACGTTCCGTCGTACCCGGGGCGGCCGCTGCGGCGCGGGAGCGTCGGCGAGGACGTGCGCACGATCGAGCGCCAGCTCAACCGCATCGGGCGCAACTACCCCGCCATCCCCGCGATCACGCGGCTTGACGGTGTGTACGGCCCGGAGACGGAGAACGCCGTCCGGACGTTCCAGCAGATTTTCAGTCTCGATGCCGACGGCGTCGTCGGCAAGGCGACGTGGTACAAGATCAAGGAGATCTACAACGGCGTGAAGAAGCTCTCGGAGCTGACAAGCGAGGGGCTGACCATCTCGGAGACGGAGCGGCAGTACGAGTCCGCCCTCCGCCCCGGCGACAGCGGCGTCGGCGTGCGGACGGTGCGGTACTATCTGGCGTTTCTGGGGTATTTCCTGCCGCAGCTGCCGCCGATCCGCCTGACGGACACGTTCGATCAGGAGATGCTCGACGCGGTCTATGCCTTCCAGAGTGCCTACGGCCTGCCCGTCGACGGGATCGTGGGACGCGAGACGTGGAACGCGCTGCAGGATGCCTACCAGAGCACGGTCTCCCAGCTGCCGGAGGACTATCAGGACTTCGCCGAGGAGGTCTATCCGGGGCGCTTTCTCGTGGAGGGCGACCGCGGCGAGGAGGTGCGGCTCATGCAGGAGCGCCTGCGGGACATCGCCCGCGCGGGCGGGAGCATCCCGCTCATCGCGGCGGACGGTGTGTTCGGCCCCGCGACGCGCGAGGCCGTGCAGGCGCTGCAGCGCCAGCTGGGGCTGGAGGAGACAGGCGCCGTCGGCCCGGTGCTCTGGGCGGAGATCATGACGCGGGGGCAGGAATACTAACTTCGCATACGGAAGCCTTTGGTTTCCGTATGCGCGGTTCGCAGCGAAACCCCCTCGCAAAAAAAGAGTTGGCAGACACCGTCTGCCAACTCTTTTTTTGCGATTGTCAAGCGAGGAACCCCTTCAGAATCGTGTCCTCCGCCTCCTCGGGCGACAGGCCCAGCGTCTCGAGCTTGAGCAGTTGGTCGCCCGCGATCTTGCCGATGGCGGCCTCGTGGATGAGCTGCGCGTCGGGACAGTTCGCCGCGATCTCCGGGATGGAGCGGATCTTCGCATCGCCCATGATGATGCTGTCGCACTGGACGTGGCCGAAGCACTCGGCGTTGCCGACCATGCGCGGATAGAACAGCTGCTCCGAGCGGTCCTGCGCCACGGAGCGGGAGATCACGCGGCCGCGCGCGTCCTTGCCGTTGAGCTCGATCTCCATCTCGCTCGTCGCCTTCTGGTCGCCGTGGGTCAGCAGGCGCTCGGTCACGACGGCCTCGGCCCCCGCCTCGCACACAAACTTCGTGTAGCGCTTCGTCGAGTCGATGCCGCGGATCTGCACCGTCTCCATCTGCATAGAGGAGTTCTCGCCCAGATACACGATTGTCTGCGGGTTCATGATGTTGCGGCCGGTCTCGCCGTCGGCGTCCTCACCGTAGTGCTTCTCGGCGTAGCGCACGCGGCTGTTTTTTCCGATGTGGAAGGTGTGTACGCCGTCGTGGCGGCTCTCGTCGCAGCCGGAGTTGTGGATGCCGCAGCCCGCGATGATCTCCACGTCGCAGTCGTCGCCGACGTAGAAGTCGTTATACACCATCTCGGACAGGCCTGTCTTGCTGATGATGACCGGGATGTGGCACTTCTCGCCGTGCGTGCCGTCCTTGATGCGGATGTCGATACCCGCCTTGCCGTCGGCGCGGGGAGAGATGTCGATGTGCTCGGTGGACTGGCGCGCCTCGCAGCCGCTGTCCTTGCGGATGTTGAAGGCGCCCACGGGCTGACCGGTGAGGTCGGCGATTTTTTCCAGCAGCTTCGCGTCAATTTCCGTAATCATTTCTGCGCCTCCTCCTTTCTGCCCAGCACGGGACATCCGCCCAGCGTGTCCGCCAGAATCATCGGCAGAACCTCCTCGGTCGTGCCGCGGCGGGCAATCTCACCGCCGGCCACGACGACGATCTCGTCGGCCATGCGGATGATGCGCTCCTGATGGGAGATGATGATCATCGTGTCCTTCTGCTCGCGGTGAATCTGCTCAAACGTCTCCGTCAAGCGGGCAAAGGACCACAGGTCGATGCCGGCCTCCGGCTCGTCGAAGATCTTCAGCCCGCCGCTGCGCGCGAGGATCGTCGCGATCTCGATGCGCTTGACCTCGCCGCCGGAGAGGGACGTATCCACCTCGCGGTCGAGATAGTCGTTCGCGCACAGGCCGACCTTCGTCAGGTACTGGCAGCACCGGTCCTTCGAGAGCTTCTCCTCGCCCGCGGCGAGCAGGAGCAGGTCGTGGACGGTGATGCCCTTGAAGCGCGGCGGCTGCTGAAAGCCGTAGCTGATGCCGAGACGCGCGCGCTCGGTGATGGACAGATCCGTCACGTCCTGTCCGTTGTAGATGACACGGCCCTCCGTGGGCTGGACAAGGCCCATGATGACCTTGGCCAGAGTGGTCTTACCGCCGCCGTTCGGCCCGGTAAAGACCATCAGCTTGTGATCGGGAATCACAATGCTGACGTGCTTCAGGATGTCCTGCGTCCCCTCCGGGGTGGACACCTGATAGCAGATGTTTTGCAGCTCCAGCATGGAAGCATCCTCCTTTTGAGGTAATCCTCTGTTTCATCGTGAAATAGGCCGCTTGCGCAAATGGTCGACGGCGCAGGCGGCAAAAATACCCATATAAAAAGTATTTTAGCAGAAGAAGGTCAAAAAATCAATCCGTCTGTGACCATTTTTGCCCCCAATTCATAGTATAACAGGAGAAAGGAGCGTTCAGTCATGGAACACGAACTCAAAGCCGCCGCCGATTACGCCCGCTGCAGCCAGATTTGGCAGCGCGTGGCCCCCGATCTCGATCCCTATCCGTCGGACTCCCCTGCCCCGCTCCCCGCCGCGCCGTCGCCGCCCGCCTGCCCCGCGCTGCAGCTCGAGCTGCTCCGCCGCTTCATCGCGGGGGAGCTTGAGAGCCGCTGCGCCTTCCTGCGCTGTGCCCGCTGTGCCCCGTCCGCCGCGGCGCGCCGCGCGATGCAGCTCTTCGCGCGCGAGGAGGGCGCGCACGCGCGCCGCCTGCAGTCCGTCCACTATCTGCTGACCGGCTCCTGCTTCCCGCCGCCCGCCGTGCAGGCCCCCGCGCCGCTCCCGTGGCGGGAGGCGCTGCGCACGCGCTGGTACGCCGCCCGCTGCGCGGCCCTCGCCTATCGCCGCGCGGCGGAGGAGACGGAGGACGAGACGCTCGCCGCCGTTTTCCGCGCACTCGCGGACGATGAGACGCGCCGCGCCGACCGGCTTTTGCAGCTGCTGGAACAAAGTCTTGCATAAGCGCGCACAAACTGCTACAATGTGTCCACAAAGATTTACAGAGGAGGCATTTTTATGCGCGATGTCATCAGCCGCGAGGCCGCTCTGGCCGCCCTGCGGGAGTATAACAAGGAGCCGTTTCACATCCAGCACGCTCTGACCGTAGAGGGCGTCATGCGTTGGTACGCGAACGAGCTGGGCTACGGCGACGAGGCCGACTTCTGGGCCGCCGCCGGTCTGCTGCACGACATCGACTTTGAGATGTGGCCCGAGGAGCACTGTGTCAAGGCGCCGGAGCTGCTGAAGAAGGCCGGCTGCGGCGACGACCTCATCCACGCCGTCTGTTCCCACGGCTACGGGCTGTGCTGCGACGTGGAGCCGGAGCACGAGATGGAGAAGGTGCTCTTCGCCGCCGACGAGCTGACGGGTCTGATCGGCGCCGCCGCGAAGATGCGCCCGAGCAAGAGCGTCATGGACATGGAGGTCAGCAGCCTGAAAAAGAAGTTCAAGGACAAGAAGTTCGCCGCGGGCTGCTCGCGCGACGTGATCCGCACCGGTGCCGAGCGTCTCGGCTGGACGCTCGAGGAGCTGATGGAAAAGACGATCCTCGCCATGCGCTCCTGCGAGGCGAGCATCAACGAAGCCATGGCAAACCTGTAAGAAAACGCCCCGGAAATACGATTTCCTGCGCAAAAAAGATGTCTCAAAGGGTCGAACCCCTTTGAGACATCTTTCTTTATTCCGCGGAGGTGATTTTCAGGCCGATGATGCCGATCAGCAGCAGCGCCATGAACAGCAGCCGCGGAGCCGTGACCGGCTCGCGGAAGATCAGGATGCCCACCAGCACCGCGCCCAGCGCGCCGATCCCCGTCCAGACGGCGTAGGCCGTCCCCATCGGGAGCGTGTGCACCGCACGCGAGAGAAAGAAGAAGCTCGCCAGCATCCCCAGCACCATCCAGACCGTCGGGCAAAGCTTCGTAAAGCCGTCCGACAGCTTCATGCAGGTCGACCAGAGTACCTCCAGCCCGCCCGCAATCACCAGTTCAATCCATGCCATATTCGTTCCTCCTGACAAAAAAATCCGGCGTCTGTCTGCGCACCTTCAAAGGCCTAACGGTGCGCAGGCAAACGCTGGTCATACCGACCCGGCGGCCGGTATGCACTTGATGAATTTGGATAAAGCTATTTTACTTTATAATGGGCGGAATGTCAAGCGTCCACCTTCTTGGCAAAGCGTCTGGACGGGCGCGTACACAGCAGCGCGACGAAGATCATCAGCGCCGTGAGCGACAGGCTCACGGGGTAGACGAGCATGATCGTGCGGAACGTCCGGCTCAGCGGGAAGACAAACTGGATCCACAGCAGACGCACCACGCAAACGCCGATCATCGTCAGAATGGCCGGCATAAACGAGATGCCGAAGCCGCGCAGATAGCCGGACATCACCTCATAGAGCATGCTGAAAAAGTGCGCCGAGACGATCATCATCAGTCGGATATAGCCGATGTCGATGACCTCCGGATCGTTGTTGAAGATCGAGAGCAGCGGCTTTCCGAACGAGATAATCAGCGCAATCGCGGCCAGCAGAATCGCCGCGCCCTCCGCAAGGCACAGCAGCAGCGTCTTTTTGCAGCGCTTGAGCTCGCCCGCGCCGAAGTTCTGCCCGACGAAGGTGGTGCAGGCCTGACCGAACGCGTTCACGATGTCGTAGGTGAAGATCTCGATATTGAACGCCGCGCTCGAGGCCGCCATGACGACCGTACCGAGGCTGTTGATCGCCGACTGGATGATGATGTTCGCCAGCGAGAACACGCCGCTCTGGATGCCCGCGGGCAGGCCGATGCGCAGGATGCGCTTCAGGATCCCCGGATCGATGCGCAGCAGGTGCGGCTCAACGTGTACCTCCCGCGCCGTGGTGCGCAGGCGGAAGTAGAGAATGGCGGAGCTGAGCGCGTTGGAGATGACCGTCGCGATGGCGACGCCGTTGACCGTCATGCCCAGCACGGCGACGAAGAACAGGTTCAGTGCCACGTTCACAACGCCCGAGACGGCCAGCGCCAGCAGCGGGATCTTCGTCTCGCCGACGCTTCGGAAGATGGCTGCCTCGAAGTTATACAGCAGGATCACGGGCATGCCCAGCAGATAGATCCGCAGATACAGCAGCGCCAGCGGGAACACGTCGTCCGGCACCTGCAGCAGGCGCAGCAGCGGCGCCGCCGCCAGCTCGCCGAGCGCGGCCACGAGCACGCCGCCCAGCAGCGACACGAGGATCGACGTGTGGACGGCCTTCTTCACGGTGTTTTTATCGCCCTGCCCGATGGCGTGCGCGATGACGACGTTCGCGCCGAGCGCGATGCCGACGAAGAGGTTCACCAGCAGGCTGATGATCGGGCTGTTCGCGCCCACGGCGGCCACGGCCGCCGTCCTCTGCGCGCCGGTGAAGTTGCCGACGATTGCGACATCCGAGGCGTTGAAGAGCTGCTCCAGAATCGCCGTCGCCGCCACCGGGAGGGCGAACAGCGGAATCTTATTCCAGATGGGGCCGTGGAGCATATCCAGCTCTCGCTTTGTAGTTTTTGCTTTCATGCTTATGATCCTTTTCGATATGTGAAATCTTTTTCCCGGACAGCTTGAGGACGCCTGAACCGAAGCGGTTCAGGCGTCCTGCGCTATGCTTTATAAACGGTCAGAAAATCAGTCCTCATCGGAGATGGGCGTCTCGTCCGCCGGGGCGGCGGGAGCGGTCTCCTCGGTCTGCGCCGCGGGGGCGGGCTCCACCTCGGGAACCAGCTCCTCGGCAAAGTGGCGGTAGGCGTTCAGGCCCGCGCCGGCGGGGATGAGCTTACCGATGATGACGTTCTCCTTCAGGCCCACGAGGTGGTCGACCTTGCCCTTGATGGCGGCCTCGGTCAGCACCTTCGTCGTCTCCTGGAAGGATGCGGCGGAGAGGAAGGAATCCGTCGCGAGCGAGGCCTTCGTAATACCCATGAGCAGCTGGGTATAGGTGGCCTCCTCGAGCTGGTTGCCGTCCTCGCGCGTCTCGCCGGCGGCAATGCGGTCGCGCACCTTGGCGTTCTCGTCCTCGACCTCGAGGATATCAGCCATCGAGCCGGAGAGCAGCCCCGTATCGCCCGCCTCCTCGACGCGCACCTTGCGCATCATCTGGCGGACAATGACCTCGATATGCTTATCGTTGATGTCCACGCCCTGCTGACGGTACACCTTCAGAACTTCCTGAATCAGGTAGTTGTGAACGGCGCTGGCGCCGCGGATGCGCAGCACGTCGTGCGGGTTGAGCGCGCCGTCCTGCAGCTGCTTGCCCTTCTCGATGATGTCGCCGTCCTTGACCTGCAGGCCGGTGTGCGGCACGGAGTAGGTGCGGGTATCGCCGTCGTCGGCGGTGATGATGATGTTCAGCAGGCTGCCCTTCGTGGCCTCCTCGAAGCGGACCTTGCCGCCGATCTCGGCGAGGGTCGCCATCTTCTTGGGCTTGCGCGCCTCGAACAGCTCCTCCACTCGGGGAAGACCCTGGGTGATGTCGCCGCCGGCGACGCCGCCGGTATGGAAGGTACGCATGGTCAGCTGGGTACCGGGCTCGCCGATGGACTGGGCCGCGATGATGCCGACCGCCTCGCCGGGGCCGACAGGCTGCTGGGTGGCCAGGTTCATGCCGTAGCACTTGGCGCACACACCGCTGTGGGCCTTGCAGGTCAGAACGGTGCGGATCATGACGGTGGGATACTCGTCCTTGGCGGGATCAAAGCGGCACTCGTCGCCCTGGCGGGGGTTCTTCTGGACCCATGCACGAGTCTCCATGAGCTTGGCGTCGTCCTCCATCATCATCTTGGTGTTGGGGATCAGCACCTCGCCGGTGGCGGCATCCACCACGTCGCCAACCAGGTAGCGGCCCCGGACACGGTCGGAGAACTTCTCGATCACCTGACCGTTTTCGCTGATGCGGGAGACCTTGATGCCGTGGGTCACGCCGCAGTCCTGCTCCCGGATGATGACGTCCTGAGAGACGTCCACCATGCGGCGGGTCAGGTAACCGGAGTCTGCGGTACGCAGAGCGGTATCGGCCAGACCCTTACGGGCGCCACGGGAGGAAATGAAGTATTCCAGAGCGGTCAGACCTTCGCGGTAGTTTGCCTTGATGGGGATCTCGATGGTCTTACCGGCGGTGTTCGCGATCAGGCCGCGCATACCGGCCAGCTGACGGATCTGCTTCATAGAACCACGGGCGCCGGAGTCCGCCATCATGAAGATGGGGTTGTAGCGGTCCAGATTCTCCTGCAGAGCGGTAGAAACCTCGTCGGTGGTCTTTTCCCAGACCTGCACCACCTGCTTGTAACGCTCGTGGTCGGTCATAAAGCCCATCTTGTACTGGTTTTCAATGTCCAGAACCTTCTGCTCGGACTCAGCGACCAGCTCGTACTTCTTGGGAGGCACGGTCATATCCGCGATGGAGACGGTGATGGCCGCC
>OLGF01002065.1_pt1 | contig 19664 bp, 20 predicted proteins | sample 1604971 | NCBI WGS metagenome assembly OLGF01 (sample SAMEA3888902, study PRJEB22519) | human gut metagenome | biome: human gut; feature: human-associated habitat; material: faeces | place: Denmark | collected 2011 | reverse complement strand
TCTCGTAGGACTCGATCATCTTCTTGAACGTGTGACCCGTAAAAACTTCGGGATCACCAGCCGGTGAAAACGCCGCAACCGCTTGCGGCACAACGGTTTGCGCTGCTGCCTGACGCCGCAGGTTTTGCAGGTGCTTTTCACAACTCTCGCCGGTGAAAATCTTGATGTCCAGCCGCAGAGAACCATCCTCCTCCGGCGTGGCAAAGATCTTGTCGATATACCGGGTGACAAATTCCTTGGTTATCACACCCTTGGCGGCATCCTTCTGTGCATTGCGCAGGACGGTGCGAATCGTATCCAGCTGCTGCTTTAGGCTGCCGGTGGATTCCTGCTGTGTAAGCGCCTCTGTCAACTGCGTTTGCAGTTCCCTTGCCTCAGCGGAGCATTTTTTGTTCATAGCGAGAAAATCCGCATCATCCAGCTTTCCCTGGGCGTTATAGGTCAGCAGCTTCATGCGCTTCTGCTCCACGGTTTCCAGCTGCTTTTGCAGCGAGGCGATCTGCTTATCCAGCTTACCGCCACGGTTCAGAGATTTATATAATTCTACATATTCTTCGATCAGCGCCTCTGCGCTGGCCTCCGTATCGCGGAACACATCCAGCAGCAGGGGTTTGATCTCGTCCTCATAGATGGGGAAGGAGTCGCAGGAGTCTGCGCCGTTTTTGATCTTGCCGGAGCAGACCCACTTGCTGTTCTTGTTGCCCTGTCTGTCCTGAGACTCCCGGCGGTAGTAGGCGGTGCCGCAGCAGGTGCAATAGAGCTTTCCGGTCAGCAGATTGGCGTGGTTGCAGACGCCCTGCCGGTTCTTGACGTCATCGCTGCGGCGGCGCAGAACTGCATTGGCCTGTTCCCACAGCTCCTCGGAGACAATAGCGGGCACGATCTCACCCGTCTCGTCTTTGAACATCACCCATTCCTCCGGTGGGAGGAATTTTTGCTTTTTGGTGAACATGTCCACCACCTTGACCTTGTTTCCTACATAGTAGCCCTTGTATTTAGGATTGGAGATCATATTGGACATGGTGGTGTGGGCGATTTTCTTGCCGTTGAGGTTGCGGTAGCCCTTCTCCCAAAAGAGGGTTTCGATCTGCTTCATGGAGTAGCGGTCGGTGGCGTACAGCTCGAACAGCTCCCGCACCATGGGTGCCTGCTCATCGTCGATCACCAATCGTTTCTGGTCTTTTCGGTACCCAAAAATCCTGCTGTTTCCCAGCACCACATTGTTCCTGATGGCCTGTTGATGGCCAAATTTCACTCGGCTGCTAAGCTTGCGCAGCTCGTCCTGGGCAATAGAAGACATGATGGACAGCCGCAGTTCGGAGTCCTCATCGAAGGTGTTGATATTGTCGTTCTGGAAGAACACGCCCACGCCGTAGCTAAGGAGTTGCCGCGTGAACTGGATAGAGTCCAGCGTGTTGCGGGCAAAACGGGAGATCTCCTTGGTGATGATCAGATCAAATTTGTCCTCCGCTGCATCCTCGACCATGCGGTTGAAGTTCTCACGGTGCTTGGTGGAGATGCCGGACAAGCCCTCGTCAATGTAGCCGGGAACGAACGTCCATGCGGCATTCCGGCGGATGAAGTCCTCGTAGTATTGGATCTGATTGCCCAGCGAGTTCAGCTGTTCGTCAGACTCGGAGGACACGCGGGCGTAGTACGTCACCCGCAGGGAGATGTCGTATATGCTCTTTGTCCGCAGCTGTTGGCGGATGTCGTGAATGTCCATGGTATGCCTCCGAACCAGTTCGTTGTATCATGTTCTTTATTGTAACAAATCGAAAAGTAGAAAACAACCACAAAAGAGAAACTACGCTTGAAAGATTTGCGTTATCATGTTATTGTGTTTTTGTAATTTTATAAAAATAGAAATATAATAGAAAATGCTGGCGTATTTCACCGCTTCTGATACATTTAATATGATAAGTGTTCTTTGCAGTATTGCATTTTGAAAAGATGAGGAACAATAGAATATATTGAATCGAGGAGACTATTGCAGTGAACGACGGTAAAAAGAGAAAAATTACTGCGTGGGAGTATCAGTATGATAACGGAGAGGTCGCACTGCTGTATCACGATGCTGGCATCTGGCGTGGGAAGAAAATCAATACAGTTCAAAGTGAATACTATCAGAACCCACACAAGGCCATCGCGCGTATACGCGAGCTCGAAGCTAAAATCCCAGGTAAGGACAACTTTACTTTCCGGAAGCGGAACTTTGAAGCAGGGATAGAATATCTTTCGGATCGGTGTGATATGGGAGTACCTATTGAGCAGCAATCGAAGGAAGCGCAGCATCATGCTTGCGCAGCACTGCTGCAGATGCTGAATAGCTGTGGATCGGATGTAGATGGCCGCAGGACGATCTTACAGGTTGTCAGTGCAAGCCTTTCGGGGTATATTTTTCGACTGTGCAGTGAGTGGGAGCTTTTTACATATGGTGAACCCGTGCCCTATGAAACCGCCCCGCGCATCGTGTGCTCACGGGCGGATGGGGCAGGAAACGCACTTCACCAGGTCATGGCATCACTTTTCCTTGACACAGAAGAACTGCTTACAGCTGGTGCTGCAGCAGGATCTGTGGAAAGCCATCTGTCGGCGTATTTGCCGTCGGTCGGTAATGAAAGGCAGATCATCGACTGTGCATATGCACAGGTCTGTAAGGGTGAGCGGGATAAGGAAAACAATGAGAAATACTTTGATGAACCTTTAGCGGCGCAGTATCGGGACACTGCTGTCGGAATCAATACAGCCTTCTTCAGAGCTTTTGATGTTGAAAATTTTGTGCGCAGAAACCGGTGGGTCACGATCATCCAACTGGGTAATAAGTGTGAGTTGGAAATGCCGATACGGATAGAGGGAAAGATTTTGGCGCGGTCATGGTGTGGTGATGCTTGGGATTTTGCGGCGGTGCGGTTATTGATCGATGGCTTTTTGAGACGGATATATACATGTGAGCTGTCGGAGACGGAAGGAGAAAAACAGGAAGTAACCAATAAAAAGGAACGGGAAAGAGGTTTACTTTTGGAACACCTGAAAGTAGCCAGTCAGAGGATCGATACGCACAATAGCAGGCGTGGAACAGAAAAATATCGGGGTCTACAGAGATTGTGGCTGGAGACGCAGATCGTTGTTCTTGGGGAACTGATGTCATATATGAACATGCTGGGATTTTGGAAGGCGGATGAGGGCCAGGCCACGCTGAACGGATGGCTGCACGTCCTTCTGCCAGATGTATACCCAGCGCCCGTAGATGATTTGCCAGTGGACGATTCAAAGCACGTTCTGAACTATGAGACGGACAGCCAGGATCTACTGGAAAAGCTGGTAGCTGCGATGGTTGCACCAGAGAATTGTAAGCACTTTATGGCCGTTCCGGTCAAAGGAGAATTCCCAATGAAAAAAGCGGATGGCACTGTCATTTGGGGCTATGTCCGTGGATTTCAAGTGACAGGGAAAGATGGCCACCGGCATCGAGTGCCAACGCTGCAGATCCGCGAGGATATGCTGACTGAGATAGCGCCAATGCTTATGCCGTTCGAATGTGACTGGCTCGCGGTCATCAAGACGGTGAGGGAACAACAGCCGGACTATCTGGTAGGCAAGAGTAAAAATGTTCGCTTGCCGGTTGACGGGGAAAGCAGACTCTGTGCAACGCTGGTATTGTCTGTTGAGAAGCTGTCATGGCTGCCAAAAGGGGCGTGGAATATTCTGCTGGAGCTGACCGCGCTGATTGCACAGAAAACTGAATAAAGAATGCCCACTGCGGAGAAGATTACCGCAGTGGGCATTTATTTTTTGAAGAATTCAAAGACAAAAATATACACATCGAATTGCGAGGTGATGTGGAGTACATACAAATGAGGAGGCCGGACAATGACAGACCGGACACAGACGCGAGACAATGCCTACCGGTGGGGAATGCTGATGTGGTTCAATCAGCTGCTGCTGGATCGGGGAACGATAACCGAGGCCGAGTTCAGGCAGATGCGGCTGAAAATCGAGAAGAAAATAAGAGAACCTGAGAAAGGCGGCACCAAGTGAAATTATTTGGTGCCGTTCTTTTTTTGCAAATGCCTATTGATATAAAGAAAAACTAAAAGAAAAATCTCTTAAAACAGCAAATGAAGGACGTTGAAGAGAAGAAAGAAATACTTTTTTTGAAAGGAGCAAGATGATGAAAAAGCTGGGCGCAGGAAGTTTTCAGTTGGAACCGGATGGATTTTCGATTCATACGCTTGAAATCGTGAAGAAACTATCGAACAAGGAATACAAAAGGATACGTGACAGCATATATCAGAAATGCCCCAAAGGGGAAATGTACAGTGATAGGGGCTGGCAAGGCGAGGGAGAGCGCTATCGCTGCAAATGGTTTTGGCGAGAGGGGCTGAGAATCAATTTAGAAAAGAATGTACATAAGCAGGTTTCAACGTGCTATCTGCGGATCGCGGTGAATCCCCGAAAACTGATTGATCCAAGTTCGTCCTACTTGGGCATTTTGCCGCCTGATGAGGAGAGTATTAGGACGATGAGTGAGAAATTTACAATGCTGTTGAAAGATTCCGGCCTGCCCTGTGCATTAAATGCCTACCAGCTTTCACGAGTGGATCTATGCGTGAATATTCGGTGCGACACATCTAAGCTGTTTAAGGAGCTACTGCGAGTGATGCGCAAACTGCCGACACCGCCAAAGTATGAGAGATACTATTATAAAGGTTCTGATAGGAAAGCTGCCAACAGGTATAACAAACACCACATAACGTTTAAGCACGAGTCGCGCGAACTGGTAGTTTATGATAAGACCTACCAAATCGTGGAAAATGGCTTGCAGTTGGATGAAGAAAAGCTGCCGAAAGGTATCCTGCGATTTGAAATACATGAACTGCGGGAAAGAGTCTCAAAAATAGAGAGAAAGCTGGGAACAACCGACATTGAGAGCCTTTTAATGTATTATATCAAAGAAAGCGAGAAGTATATTACGCGGTGTTTCAGACGGGCATTTCCAGATGATCGATTTATGCAGCCGGACGCACTTAACGAATTGATCTGCAGAGAGGCGGACACTGGATTACTGGAAGGTATGATGCGCTTGGCCATGCTGATGACGCGAATAAAATCGCTGGAGAAAGGGGAAGAAAAGCTGCGAAAAGAAGGCTATGATGCCGAAGCGGTGTTGGCACAATTTAGAAAGCTGGGTGTCAGCCCCATCCCGTTGAGAAAGAAGTTTTGTGCAAAAACGATGCCGGGGCCGTCTACTTTACTGCAAAAAATAGCACACCGAAACGTGGTGGTGTGGTAAAAAGGGCACGATGAAAGAATCATAGATTGAATTACCTAACAGAAGTATAATGAGGAATTCCTGAGCGGTAGTATGAATTAAAGCTATCCTCGCTGTGACGCATATTTTCAACACATGTGTGCAGCCGGAAATGCCAAGGGCAGGCATGGTAGCACCATCATACCTGCCCTTGTAAAGTTTTGAACAACTCGGTTCAGTTTGCGGCCTGGACTACATTCGTCATATAGGTCCGCGTACTGGACGAGCCGTCCTTGGCGGCGTAGACATCCACATTGGCGTAGTAGTAGCAGCCTGCGACGCCTTGGAACGTGATGGGCGTATCGTAGTAGTAATACGCATTGTGCGTCATCATCGCAGGGAAATCCTCATAACTGAAGGTGCGCAGATGATAGAAATGCTTGTTGTCCGTAGACCGGTACACGTGAATATTTACGGCCCCGATATCATCCATAAGGCCGGTTCCATCAACATCGACCGTCACTGCGACCATCGATCCGCTTAGCGCTGTACAGCCAGCCCGATACGCGTCTAGATGCGCACTGGCATCTGTGGCGGCGTAGGCTACCGCGATCATTCCCCCTAACATAAAAAAAGTCAAAACGGACGCGATCAAACCTTTACGTTTGTGTTTCATGACATTTACCCCCCATAAACTGAATCTATGATGTGTTCCATTTCTTCCTGCGTTACTGCCCCTGCGATCCGGCACTCAAAATCACCGTTGATCCAAACAGCCTTTTCTATCTCCGATTCTTCATCGTAGAACAGGTAATGCTCTATGTCATCCACTCGGAGCCGCAGTACATTCTGCCTGCTCTTTTCCATTAGTGGCGCAAAATCATCGAGACTACTCCAACACTTCAACATCAGATGACTGCTATTATCAGAACTATAAATAAGATAAAACTCAAAGCCCATCTTATCTCGTTTCGCTTCGCACTGTTCCAGCGAGAAGCGTTCCGGTATCCAGGCCGGCAGCACATCCCCCCTGATATGCAGATCGGCCAGCATGTCCTCCGGCGTCTCGTAGGCCCGGACCTCTCCCTCCGCCAGATCGTTTTCCCCCATTGTGATCTGCGCGGGGGCATCGTTCCCGATGCGGAGAACGGACGCAGTCCATTCCGCCAATGTCCGGAACAGATCAAAGCCGGACGCCTGTACCGTGAACAGCGACAGTAGCAGCGCCAGCGCAGCTGCCAAAATCAGCAGTCGTTTGAACGGTTTCCGGGAAGGCTTTGCAGGAAGTTGACTGCTTTCCGCAGCGGCAGGTGCGGTAGTCTCGTCAGGCTCCAAAAGCTGCGGGTTCTTTGTACAAAAGCGCCGCCAGCTTTCCTGTACCTGCGTATTGGTCACCGTCATCTCCGGATTATGCTTTTGCAGGGCCTCCGCGATGTCCGTCAGCTCTGACGGCATATCATCAGAATCTCCAGCTCCCAGCACGAGTTCCGCCCAGTGATCACGGATGGTTTCCTCCTGATGCCCCTTAGTTTGCTTTAGAGCGCCCGGCCTGCCGCCCCGGGGTACTCTTTCCGCTTCGGACATTCCAACACCTCCTCGTCTCTATATTTGTGCAGCTGCACGCGATGCAACAATTTTTTCTCTGTTTTTTCCTCGAGCTTTTTCCACTTCTCATAGCTGTCTCTGGCGCGGATCAGACGCATACGGCTGGCCGCTTCCGAAATACCCAAGAGCCGCCCGATTTCACGGTGGCTCAGCCGCAGCTCATAGTACATGCAGAGCAGGTCTTTCTCATCTGCCGTCAGCTGGCGCGGCAGTGAGTCGCGAAAGGATGGCTCGCAGCTGGTCTCGGTGATAGCGGATATTTCCGTCAGCGGCTGCTCCACATGACGCCACTTCCGCTGCAGTTCCGTTGCAATCTTGTTTCGCAGCGTGACCACCAGCCAGCCCTGCAGATTTTCGTGTTCTGCCACCTTCGGATCATCTCGCCGCTCCAATAGGGCCTGGAACGACTCCTGTACCATGTCATCTGCAAAGCTCCTTCCCAAGCCGGACGCGCAGGCAATCCGAAACAGCGTTGGATATTCCGTTTCATACAATTCCCGAATTTTTGTGTTCCCCAAACCCACAAAGACATCTCCTTTATTTCTGTTGAAAACCGACACCGCGCTTTGCCATATTTCTTCTCATCCAGGTTGGCGCTGGGACTCCTCCTTCGCTGACATTATACAAGCGGAATGGCAAAAGTCAACAAAAAATCATGAAAATTATCTAATTATTTATGCATGATTGGTAAAATTTTGCTTTTGGAAATTCCATATTTTTACTTCTTGTGACATATTGCGCCACTGGCCAAATAGAAAAAAGAGAGACTGTGGGGCCATGCTCCGCGCCGCAAAAAGGGGGGATCATCACTGCTATGCACCGCGATTTTGAAAGTCTTCATGTGAATGTGTATGCGCTGCTCCGAGATCTTGGCGTAAGCGCGGACCATACCCAGTTTTTCTACACGGCCTACGCCGTCGCGCTGGTAGCGGACCAGCCGCTGCGCGGGCTCTTTTTTGCTCCGTTAGTGCTGCAACCCGCCGCACAGCTCTACTGCGTCTCCATTTCCGCGGTCCGCAGCGCCGTGCGCCGCACGGCCGAGGAGGCGTCCCGCGGCGGTACGCTCTTATTCGCCGATCTGTTCCCTCGGGTGGCGGACCTGTCGGCCATACGATTCGTGATCCGGCTGGCCGCCTATATCAACAGCCTGCCCAACGCGTAGAGGAGGAGAAAAGAATTAAACCAACAGCCCGAGGCTTTCGTATAAAGCCACGGGCTGTTGATTTTGGGGCATCCCATATTTTGCCATCCCCGTCCCCGCCTGCTACAATACTCAAAAACAACTGGGAGGCTATGGCTATGCGAAAGAGATCGGAGATCACGGAAAGAGAATTGACGCGGTTTGCAAAATATCTGCAGCAGGAGGAGCGGGAGCCGTCCACCATTGAGGCGTATCTCCGCGCAGCAAAGAAATTTACCGCATGGCTGGATGGCCGCACAGTGACGAAGGAACTGACTGCAGAGTGGAAAGCACAGCTGTTGGAGCAGGGCTACCGCCCCGTCAGCGTCAATGCCATGCTGGCTGCGGTGAACAAGCTGCTCGTCTGCATGGGGCGGGAGGACTGCAAGGTGCGGTACCTCAAGCTCCAGCGGCAGATGTTCCGCAAATCAGAGCGGGAGCTGACCCGCGCTGAATACCAGCGGCTGCTGGACGCTGCGCAGGCGCGGGGCGACATACGGCTGCTGCTCCTGCTGGAAACCCTCTGCGCCACGGGTATCCGTGTTAGTGAGCTGCAATACATTACCGTGGAGGCGGCGCGAAACGGCGTGGCAGAAATCGCCCTGAAGGGCAAGATCAGAACGATTCTGCTGCCCACAAAGCTGTGCCGCAAGCTGCTGAAATACGCCAAAAAGAGGAACATCCGCCAAGGGCAGATATTTCTGACGAAAAAAGGAAACGGGTTGTCCCGGAAGTTTATCTGGGCAGAGATGAAAAAGCTGTGCGAGGCGGCGAAGGTAGCGCGGAGCAAGGTATTCCCCCATAATCTGCGGGGGCTGTTCGCCCGGACGTTCTACGCCGCCTGCCGGGACGTGGTGCGTTTGGCGGATGTGCTGGGACACAGTAGCATCGAGATGACCCGGATATACCTGTTGTCCACGGCAAAAGAAAGCGCCCGCCAGCTGGACAGGCTCGGCCTGCTCAGCGGGTGGGCATAATTATTATTTCGACGAGGCACTGACAAAATACTCAGTATGCCGCCAAAATTCCAACGACAGAGTATCACATTTAGTGACTAAAGTCAAGCAAACGCAACAATTTCACACGATAAGGCAGAGCCGTTCCGTTACATTTTGAACTGGCTCTTTCAATTATATTCATTTACGCCTCGCAGCCTCGGCTGCGAGGCGTTGTTGCTGCACGCTTTCTGCGGGGCGAAATAGAATAATAATTATGTCATGAACGGAGCAATTACGGCACGGAGAAAAGCGAACAGCGCGAAGATCGACCCGGCACTTTTCCATCGCAGCGCATCATCCGTGACGCTGACGGAGGATGTGATCACGGCCTATGTGTCTATCATGCGTGCAGAAGGCCGTACCGGGTCAAGCTTGCATCTCTGCGAGACTGTCCTGCGGCAATTTGCTGCGCTCTTGCTGGAAGGCGGACTTGCAAAGAAATCGCTGCCTGCATGGCGGGAGTACATCCGCGTGCTGCTGATGGTAAAGGCGGTGGATGATTGGTGGAGTATTTGCTGGTACAGCTGGTTGCCACCATGGGGCTGTCGGCGTTTGACCTGACGTTGGTGACTGTAGATGCCGTGAAAACGGGAGCGCTACCTAGTGTGTCTGGTAGAATCCGCCGGGGCATAGTGAGAGCTATGCCGCGGGCGTGGGACGCCTTATGGGGCCGCTTTGCGCACAGAAGGATGGTTCGCTCCTGTCAAGAACGCAGGTGAGCCTGTACGTTTGGAAATCAAGGCAGACAGCTAGGGCACCGGCAAAGAAAGCTAATATCTGCGTTATGCGACGGCTACATAAAGACCGCCATAGTGGCATAAAAGCCAATTTAGACATCATCGCCCAGCGGGCCTACGAACGCAGTTGGAAGTGGATAAGGTCATGGCGGATAGGGATATTTTGATTTTCGGGAGAGGAATGGACATGAAAGGAATTGTATTAGCAGGGGGGAGTGGGACGCGGCTGTATCCGTTGACCATGGTCACATCCAAACAGTTGCTTCCAATTTATGACAAACCCATGGTGTATTATCCTATTTCTACGCTGATGCTGGCGGGGATACGGGATATTCTCATCATATCAACGCCGACTGACCTGCCGAACTTCCAGCGTCTGATGGGAGACGGCAGTCAATTCGGCGTTCGTTTTTCGTATAAAGTACAGCCCTCACCGGACGGCCTGGCGCAGGCGTTTATTCTGGGTGAAGATTTTATCGGCGATGACCGAGCTGCCATGATCTTGGGCGACAACATTTTCTACGGCGCGGGACTTACCACGCAGCTTCGCAAGGCGGTGGAGCAGGAGGACGGTGCGACCGTGTTCGGCTACTACGTCAACGACCCGGAGCGATTCGGCGTGGTGGAGCTGGACGACACCGGCAAGGCCATCTCCATTGAGGAAAAGCCCAAAGAGCCCAAGAGCAATTATGCCGTCACCGGTCTGTATTTTTACGACAAAAAGGTGGTGGAGCGGGCAAAGGCGTTGAAGCCCTCCGCTCGCGGCGAGCTGGAGATCACCGACCTGAACCGTGTGTATTTAGACGAAGGCACGCTGCACGTGGTAACACTGGGTCGCGGCTACGCCTGGCTGGACACCGGGACGATGGATTCTCTGGCGGAGGCGTCTGAGTTTGTCAGAGTCGTGGTTGGACGGACAGGTGTGCAGATCGCGGCACTGGAGGAGGTCGCTTACCGCAACGGTTGGATCAATAAGGAGCAACTACTGCTGGCAGCTGATACTTACGGAAAATCTCCCTATGGGCAGCACCTGCGGAATGTGGCAGAGGGCAAGTATTAAGGAGGCACTTTATGACCATCATCGTCACCGGCGGTGCCGGGTTTATCGGCAGCAACTTCATTTTCTATATGCTGGACAAGCACCCGGAGGATCGTATTGTCTGTGTGGACAAGCTGACCTATGCCGGTAACCTGTCTACGCTGGAGAGCGTCATGGATAAGCCCAACTTCCGTTTCGTGAAGGCGGACATCTGTGACCGCAAGGCCATCTACGACCTGTTTGAGGAGGAGCATCCCGACATGGTGGTGAACTTCGCCGCTGAAAGTCATGTGGATCGCTCCATCGAGAGCCCGGAGGTCTTCTTGCAGACCAACATTCTGGGCACGCAGGTCATGCTGGACGCCTGCCGGAAATACGGCATTCAGCGTTACCATCAGGTGTCCACCGACGAGGTGTACGGCGACCTGCCGCTGGACCGTCCCGACCTGTTCTTCACCGAGGAGACGCCCATCCACACCTCCAGCCCATACAGTAGCTCCAAGGCGGGCGCTGACCTGCTGGTGTTGGCATACCACCGCACCTACGGTCTGCCCGTCACGGTGAGCCGCTGCTCCAACAACTATGGGCCGTACCACTTCCCAGAGAAATTGATCCCACTGATGATCGCCAATGCGCTGAATGACAAGCCACTGCCGGTGTACGGCGAGGGGCTGAACGTCCGGGACTGGCTGTATGTGGAGGATCACTGCAAGGCCATCGACCTCATCATCCGCAACGGACGGGTGGGCGAGGTCTACAACATCGGCGGCCATAATGAGATGCGGAACATCGACATCGTACGATTGATCTGCCAGAAGCTGGGCAAGCCGGAGAGTTTGATCACCTACGTCACCGACCGCAAGGGCCACGATATGCGCTACGCCATCGACCCCACCAAGATCCACAACGAGCTGGGCTGGCTGCCGGAGACGAAGTTTGCCGATGGCATCGACAAGACTATCGATTGGTATCTGACCCACCGCGACTGGTGGGAGAACATCATCAACGGGGAGTACAAGCACTACTATGAGCGGATGTATGGAAGTAGATAGAACACCATCAGTTTTTGTTGCAATATTGACGTATGGGGAATACAGCGGGCTGGAACGCACATTGAAGTCGGTGTTAAGGCAGGACTTTCCAGTTGCCGAAGTTGTGGTGTCTGACGATGGTTCTGGACAAGAATTCCCGAAAGAGGTCATCGAAAGATACCAAGCAAGAGTTTCATTCCGGCAAAATGCTACCAATCGCGGCACGGTTGCACACATGAATGGTTTAGCAAATAGCCTGCGGGAAAATTACATCAAATTCATTTCGGCAGGAGATGCGTTTAGCTCAACAGACGCTTTGACGCGGCTCGTCCAATGTGCGGAAAAGCAGGGCGCGCTTATAACAACGTCACAGGCCCTTGTGTGCGACAGCACCTTAGAAAAGAGGCTGTATCCATTTCCACGGAAAAAACAACTCACAAGCTTGAATGCGACTGCGAAGGAGCAGTTTATGTACCTTGCAGGGGAGAATTGTATTAGTGCGGTAGGGACGCTTTTTCATAGGGGATTTTTTGCAAAGCATGATGGATTTTCGGAAGAATACCGACTATTAGAAGATTGGCCGGCCTGGCTGCGGGAAACGCGTGAGGGACGGCGCATTGGTATACTGCCAGAGGTTACTTGTCTCTATGCAACAGGCGGAATCAGTTCTCAAAATGCTGATGCCTTTGCCTCGGAGGAGTTGAGACAGGATATGCTACGTTGTTATGAAAAAGAAATCCTGCCGTATGAAGAGTGGCTGCCGCAGTTGGTTCTAAAAAAGGTGCGATACAGGTATGCGCTGTTACAGGGAATGCCGGAGGGCAGTTTGATAAGGGAGTATCCATTGCTGCACCTGCGGACTATTGTAAAGCGGGGGATTAAACGATGGCTGATCAGTGAATAGTGTAGGATAAACATCCATGCCTTTCCATTGTTATCCCCTCTTATTACAGCGACAAAATTCTGTAGAAAACGCTTGACAGCATATTAGAGCAGATCTTTCACAGCTGGCAGCTGATCGTGTGCGACGATGGTACAGCCGGTTTTGACCCGGTGGCGTTAGAGCTGCAAATTCGAGAGCGGCTGTCGGAGGGTTGTAGCGCGAGGATTATCAGCCACCCTCAAAATATGGGGACAGTCCGCAATCTGAATATTGCCTTGAGAGAAGCAACAGGACAATGGGTGATGCTCTTGACGGCGGATGATGTACTTGCGGAAGCAAGGACTTTAGAAAAACTATCTGCAGTTGTCTCAGATACGGCGAAACCATGGATCGTTTCACGCACAGAGTTATGTGACGAGGCACTCCATCGTACAGGTAAATTCAGCCTAGCGGATATAGAAAGCCTGCCTGGAAAGACCGCCGTTGTCCTAAATGAAAAGCTGTGCATGAGATGCATTCTTCCCTCCGCAGGGAATCTGCATAGGCGGGTATTACTGGAGGAGTTAGGTGGTTTTGATGAAGCGTATCGGCTGGTAGAGGATTGGCCGACCTTTTTGAAGCAGATACGATTCGGCGTTACGCCGGAGTTTTGTGCAGAAGTCTCCGTTCTGCATCACGGCGGCGTCAGTTGGTCGAGCGCGGTCCGGAATCGGACGTATCAGTGGGATCTGATCGAAACGATGCGCCGGGAGATACTTCCTCATTTAGAGAAGTTGCCTGAAAAAGACTGCTTTTCCATCCGGCGTAGGTGCGAGGACAAGGCAGCTATTTATGAACTGCGTTTCGAGCGGCGCGGCTTTTGGTCGCGTCTTAAGTGGATATTCCAACACGGCGGCGTGATTGCCAGAAAGATGATAGAGTGGACATAATGGTAAATTGCAAAATGATACAAATGCCTGCATTCGCAGGTGAATACGGACAACTCAATGCCATTGAGGGAGGGAAGGACATTCCTTTTGACGTGCAGCGAGTCTATTACATAACGGGTGTGCCGAAGGGCGTCACTCGTGGGTTTCACTCCCACCGCGATCTGGAGCAGGTGCTGTTGTGTGTCAACGGCAGCGTCAAGATACGGATGAAGACGCCGACTGCGGAGGAGATCGTGACGCTGGATGACCCCTCTAAGGGACTGTGTATCGGTCATATGATCTGGCGAGAGATGTACGATTTTACGGAGGGGGCAGTTCTTCTGGTGCTGGCATCACGGCGCTATACAGAGGCTGACTATATCCGCGATTATGGGCAGTATCTGCAAGAGGCGGAAGAGTATTTCAAAAGAGAGGGCGTACAGAAATGAAGATACCGTTTGGTGATTTTACGCCGATGCACAGCGAGATCCGGCAGGAAATGCTGACGACGTTTGAAGATGTCTATGATAAGGGCTGGTTCATTGGCGGTGAGCCGTGCGAACGTTTTGAAGAGCATTTTGCCGCCTATGTGGGTGCGCGGCACTGCGTAGCCTGCGGCAACGGCTTGGACGGCCTGCATATGATGCTGGTCGCCGCCGGGATTGGCCCCGGTGACGAGGTGATCGTACCGGCACAGACCTATATCGCAACAGCGTTGGCTGTGACCTACGCGGGAGCTACCCCTGTATATGTGGACATTGAGCCGCACTACTACGGACTGGATCCCAACAAACTGGAGGCTGCCATTACCGAAAAGACAAAGGCGATCATAATGGTACACCTGTATGGGCAGGTGGGGCGCTGGGCGGAAGTTGCCGCCATAGCGGAAAAGCGTGGACTCATGCTTTTTGAGGATGCCGCTCAGTGTCACGGCGCACTGTATCGCGGCAAGAAGGCAGGCTCATTGGGACTCGCTTCCGAATTTAGTTTTTATCCCGGCAAGAATCTCGGTGCGCTGGGTGACAGCGGTGCTGTCTGCACCAATGACCCTGTTCTGGCGGACAAAATCAGAGCCTACGGAAACTACGGCTCCCGCAAGAAGTATATCCACGAGTTCAAGGGCGTGAATTCCCGCATGGACACGGTGCAGGCTGCGCTACTGGATGTGAAGCTGAAGTATTTGAATAAATGGCTGGCAGACCGGGAGCGCATTGCATCCCGCTACTTGGCGGAGATTACCAATCCTTCCGTCAAACTGCCGGAGCGCAATCCGGAGGGTATCCATGCGTGGCATATTTTTGCGCTGCTGGTGGAGGAACGTGACGCGATGACCGCACATTTGGATGAAAAAGGTGTAGGACATCAGTGCCATTATCCGGTGGCGATGCACATGCATGAGGCTTATCGCGACTTGGGCTATCAGAAGGGAGATTTCCCGGTAGCGGAACAGAACGCTGCACAGGAATTGAGTCTGCCCATGTTTTACGGCATGACGGATGAGCAGATCCAGTATGTGATTGACGCGGTGAATGAATTCTGAGGGTACGGGGGAAAAGCGTATGTGTAGCACTATCAGCAAAACGGCGCAGATCGCACCGACAGCCACTATCCTTGACGGCGTGACTATCGGTGAAAATGTTGTGATTGGGGACGGCGTCTGGATAGACCGCGGGTGCATCATCCGGGATAACGTGCGGATCGGCAACAATTCCCGCATAGGTGCCCGCTGTATCCTTGGGGAGTATTTGCAAGATTTCTACCGCGAACTTCATAACGGTGAGCACCCTTTGGTCATTGGAGAAAACGCACTGATCCGCAGCGAAACCATTATATATGGCGATACGACCATCGGCACGAGTTTTCAGTCAGGACACCGTGTGACGCTTCGTGAACACACAAGAATCGGTGACCACGTCAGCGTTGGTACACTTTCCGATATACAGGGATATTGTACATTGGAAGATTATGTGCATATTCACAGTAACGTGCATGTTGGTCAGCAGAGCATTGTACATCGTTTTGCGTGGCTATTTCCTTATGTCGTGCTGACAAATGATCCACAACCCCCTTCTATGAAGATGCTGGGCGTAGAGATTGGACCGTTTGCGGTGGTGGCTACCGGAACGGTGGTACTGCCGGGTGTACATATTGGCCAGGATGCATTGGTAGGGGCTGCCTCTGTGGTTACGAAAGATGTCCCAATGGAGACAGTTGTGTTTGGCAATCCTGCAAAGCCACATGGCAGCGTGCGGGACATCAAGGACGATGCTGGGCGTCCGGCCTATCCGTGGCGTTTTCATTTTGAAAGAGGTATGCCGTGGGAAGGCGTCGGGTATGAGGCGTGGAATTGATTGTTGGCAAGTGGAGGAAGTTCCGAACACGAAGTGAAAAACGATTGATAAAAAGAGAGGAATCCATACATGGAAGGACGAAAATCTAAAAAATTGGTCCTATTTTTTGAAAAAAAGCAGCGGATTGGTGGCAGCAGTATTTTTTTGATTGAGATTGCAAAGAAAATCGCTGAGCTGGGCGTCTACGATGAAGTGTGGTATGTCAATCACAAAAACCAGGAACTGGAAGCACGCTGCGAGGGAAGTGCTGTTCATTGTTGTGACGTTGCCGATGAGGTTTTTGAAGATTTCGCAGGTGCGGATTTTGTTGTACCCGCAAATTATTTGCTGGTGTTTCTAACACGTATGCAGGGGATCCAAACCGGACACCTATTGCTTTTTGATTGGCACCCAGAAATGATAGCTTTTCTGGAAAATCAGTTCCCCCGAAAATGGCAGGCATGCGAGAAGCTTATCCCGTTTTTTCAGCAGACTAAAGCACTTGCCTTTATGGATAAAAGTTGCAAAATAACTGCGGACCGATTGGCCAGTGAACCTTTCCCCAATAAATATATTCCTGTATTTTCTTCTGATCCACCGCAGAGTTTTTGCCAATTGAAGGAACCAAGCAGCGGACGGGTTAGCATCGGGTGGCTCGGGCGACTGGATTCTGACAAAACTTACGCACTTGTTAATCTATTAGATATGCGGAAGAAGAACTCCGCGATGAAGTGCTTGTGCCGCATAGCGGCAACTACGGAATACTCGGCAAGGAGATTGTTGCACCGCTGAGGAGAATCAATGGGAAGAGTTTTTCCATCAAAAATGTTGAAGCGGACTTTTCAATCACAAATCTGTGGGATTGGATTGACAAAAGAATATATGAAATTGGAGCTAAATTCAAGACTGACTCAGTGCTAACTCTCGCTGATGAGTTTAGCGTTATTCAAAAATATCTGATGTTTAATGGGCTACGATATTCGATTGGTGCTACAGAAAAGCCGATAGCATACTTCCTTCATAGAATGGGACACGCGATAGAAGATACTATCGAAATTCAACTCTTGCTGTGTATGGATGCAGGAAGTGTATTTGAAGATGATGGTATACGATACTACATGAATTCAAGAGAGACCGGAAAACACAATGAAGCGCACGTCCATGTGGATATACGGCACGAAACATCAGGATCATTTTCTATCATCACAGGAAAGAAATTGTCAAAGGGGAAAATTAGGACCGCTGATGTGCGTAAGATTCAAATGATGATTGCCAATCACCAAGCGGAGTTGATTAATTTCTGGAATGAACATACAGATGGATTGACTGTGGACTTAGATCAAGCATTCGGACTTATAGGCTACTAATCGGAAAGATAATTCAGAAAACGAATGGTAAGGGAGGGACTACGATGTCTCAAAGAAATTCTTTTTGCGACGATATTACCTGTGTTGAAAAGCACAAGGGGTTCTACAACGATGCCGACCCAGAGCGTGAATTGAATAAAATTCTATATGAAGATTTTTTTGGTGGACAAAATGATGAAGACTTTCCATATGAAACAGCGTTCCAGTTATTATGCGGGTCATGTCATATCTTTGCCTTGTCTTTGCAAAAAGCATTTGGCTATATTCCATACATAATTGAGGGAAGCGAAAAGAAAGGTTTCCATGCCTTTTGCCAGATTTGCAGCGGAAAGACGAGATATTTTATTGATGCTCGCGGGATTACTTCAAGTTTTAATGAATTTATGACCGTTGCAGGAATGTTTGCACCTAATGAGATAATCATTAGGCTGATTACGAGTGATGATGTTAATAATTGGGAGACAGAGGACAATTATAACAAAGAGGCATATGCATTTGCTGAGGCTGTGATTAGCGAGTATAAAGAATGCTATACACTTAAGTAGCTGAATTTGAAACTGCTATACTATCAATTTCCGAAACCCGTCTCAAATTGAGACGGGTTTCGACATTTTATGGAGGAACACATGGAAATCAAAATCAACAAAGAAATACGCAGCTACAAGGAAACCGTCTACTTCGGCCTAACGGCACGGCAACTTGTTTGCTCGCTGCTGGCGGTGGGTACGGCGGTGGGGCTGTACTTCGCCCTGCGGGGCGTATTAGACCGCGAGACGCTGGGCTGGCTGTGCATCGTGGGCGCTGCGCCTATGGCGGCGGCTGGCTTCTTCCACTACAACGGCCTGACGCTGGAGCAATTCCTGTGGGCATGGTGTAAGACCAACTTTCTGCTGGCCGGCCGGCGGCTGTGGCACAGCGAAAATTACCTATACGACCTTTGGGAGAAGGAGGACAAGAAGTGAGAAAACTATTCAAGGGCCGCAGCACGGAACGGGACGCCTTTCGCATTCCCCGCAGCGTGCAGCAGTCCATCCCCATCAAGCGCATCTATAAAGACGGTATCTTTCAGGTAAGCGGCAGGTTTTCCAAGACCTGGCGCTTTTTTGACATCAATTACGCCGTGGCCTCGCCGGAAAAGCAAATGGAGCTGTTTCTGGGCTACTGCGGCGTTCTCAACAGCCTGCCCATCGACGCGGGCATCAAGCTGACGCTGGTGAACCGCCAGCTCAACCGGCAGGAGTTTAGCCGAAACCTCCTGATGGCCTACCGGCAGGATGGCCGCGACTATATGCGCCGCGAATATAACGGCATTCTGCTGGACAAGGCCAGCGGCAGCAACAATCTGGTGCAGGAGAAGTACATCACCGTGTCCGTGGCCAAGCGCAGCATCGAGGAGGCCCGCACCTTCTTCGCTCGCGTGGGAACTGATCTGACCTCTGGCCTCGGCCGCATGGATTCCGGCATACGGGAAATCACCCTCAACGAGCGCCTGCGGCTGTTCCATGACTTCTTCCGTGTGGGACAGGAATCGGCCTTCTCCTTCGATCTGCAAACCGCCCAGCGGCGCGGCCACGACTTCCGCGACGCCATCGCGCCGGAGACGCTGCAATTCTTCCACGACCACTACGCCGTGGACAAGCGCGTAGGCCGTACCCTGTTCCTGCGGGAGTATGCCAGCTTCATCAAGGACACCATGATAACCGAGCTGATGGACTACCCACGGAACATGATGCTATCCATCGATATTGTGCCGGTGGCCACTGATGAGGCTGTATCTGAGATGCACCGACGCATCATGGCGGTGGAGAGCGACATCACCCGCTGGCAGCAGCGGCAGAACCACCACAACAATTTCTCTGCCAACATCCCCTATGATCTGGAGCAAATGCGGAAGGAGACGCGGGAGTTCTTAGACGACCTGACCGCCCGCGACCAACGGATGATGTACGCGCTGGTGACGCTGACCCACCTTGCCGACAACGAGGAGCAGTTGGAGCAGGACACGGAGGCGCTGTCCGCCATTGGCCGTTCCCACGGCTGTCAGTTTGCCACTATGAAGCACCAGCAGGAGGACGCGCTGAACACGGTGCTGCCCTACGGCCTGCGGCGCATTGACGCCATGCGGACGCTGACCACGGAGAGTACCGCCGTGCTGCTGCCCTTTAAGACGCAGGAGATCATGGACACCGGCGGTCTGTACTACGGCGTCAACGCTGTGTCCCGCAACCTCATCATCTGCAACCGCGACGCGATGCTCAACGGTCACGGTCTGTATACGGGCGTGTCCGGCAGCGGCAAGTCCATGATGGCCAAGCAGGAGATTGGATTTGTG
>OLGF01002055.1_pt1 | contig 19775 bp, 22 predicted proteins | sample 1604971 | NCBI WGS metagenome assembly OLGF01 (sample SAMEA3888902, study PRJEB22519) | human gut metagenome | biome: human gut; feature: human-associated habitat; material: faeces | place: Denmark | collected 2011 | reverse complement strand
TCTTTTGGTAACCCGATAACCTTACCGGTGGAACACCGGAGTAGCCTGCCGAGCTGCGGGGTCACGCTTACAGACGTGGCATAATATGTCACCCGGATAGACAGGAAAAAAGAGAACCTGCGGGTTCAAAGCCTGTGTCTTTGGGCTGTCTTCTTCGGAAGTCTGCTTCTTTAGATGCGAGTAGTTCACAAACTGAAAGGAGAGCAGAAATGAGTAAACAATTAATCTTAACAAATCCAATGCACGGCTGGTGCACATTCAGAATCCAAGAGAAAGGAGGCTTTTGTTACTGGGCATCTTTAAGCTATTTGACAGATATAATGTATGACACAATGCTGGCATGCTTTGATTACTTAACAAGAGGCGCATCCGCCGTTATTTACAACCGGGAAGGCAACGGCGATATCACTGTGGTTCTCAGTGGTAATACTGTATACATCATTGACGAAAATTCTGAAATGCCGCTGCGGGCAACCAAAGAATTTACCCCTGTTGATTTCTGCCAGAGTGTTCTGGACTGCTATTACAAAAATCCTTCTGAATGGATTAATTTCGCTAATATGAACGACCCGAAAGACAATAAGGACGAATACGAGGAATACAAAAATCGCGAAGCATATGAAATTCAAAATATGGTTGGAAATATCAGAACTATTCTGAACGCAAAGACTGGAAAATCAAGCGAATGGGTGGAAATCATGTGTGACCATTTCGACCAGGAGGAGCAAACCTGGTGTGTGAACGCATGGAAAAGAGGATATGATAATCCTGAAGATAGCACAGTCATTGCAAAGATTTCTGTGTCAGGAGAGACAGAGTATCTGAACGAAAAGGCAAAAACAGATACATATGCACAGGAAGTCATCAATGAAAGAATCAGGTTGCTGAAAAATTAATGTCATGGAGGCCCGAGAAAATCGGGCCTCTTTTTTTATTTTTTCACGAAAAAATCATATTAAAAATGCATTCAAATAAGTACCAAACAAGAAAGGAAGTAAAAAATCATGAAAAAAGTTAACGGAAGAACAGGAAAAGGACAGCATCAGGTAAAAGGCGTGAAAGTTGTAACCTCAAGAAAGTTTGCTGAGGTGAACGGCATTGCCGTAGGCTCTATCTCGCACAGACTCACCAAACTGAGGAGTGAATATCCGGAACATGTCTACCGGTTCAAAGATGAGCTGCCTCTGTATTTTGATGAGTTCCTAGCCGAGCGGATTGTCGAATCCATGAATGAGCATCCGGTGTGGCCAAGCAAGATTCTGAATAAGGCAAAATACAAAAAGTTTTGTCTGAAATACAGCGCTATTCTTGGAAACAAGGTAACCGAAACTCAGAAAACCGGAAAAGTACAGGCAGATACATCTGCAAATATCACTGATATTACAGCGGGCGAAAAGGAGCCTTTCAAAGCATTTGAGCCTGAATCCACAGAGGCTGAAATCCAGAGTCTCAGAAATCAGCTGGAAACCATGTCAGAACAATATGCATCCCTTCGCAAGAAATACGAAGTACTTCAGGATAAGTACAATACAAGTGTAGAAACATTTGCAGAACGTCTTTACAACGTTGCAATGCGAAATGATGCGGTACTTTCAGATGATGTATACGACCATGCTGACAACATTATTTCTGTATGACACAAATTTCCATTCTTGAGAGAGAAAGGCCGGTTAAGGCTTTTCTCTTTTTTTTGCCTATTTTGCATATTGTAAGAAAATAAAAAAAGAGGTGATAAAGATGTTCTATGTAATAGTGCAGACAGGCTGCATGATTATTATTGCGGTTGCCGCAGTGAAATACCTGATGCCTGACATCCGGAAAGTTTGTCAGATGATTGCTGATAGCGGGGAATCGAAAGAAAAGAAAAAGAAGGCAGAAAAAGAAAAGAAAAATATTCCTGCAGCGGAGGAGAAGACACCAGGGCTAAAAGAAAAAGAAGAAAAAGAACCTAAAAAAATAGAACTAACGGGGGATAACGGTAATCCTGAAACGATTACACCAAGCGAAGATACGGAAGGCAATGGTGTCACAGATTCAACTTGTCAAGCTGAGAAAGAAGAAGGGGAATTTCCTGAATGGGAGGAGTAAAAAAAATGGTTAAAAATAAAAAAATATTATATCTACCAATAATACTGACGTTAAGCATCGGATTCATTTTTCCGATATCAGCTCATGCAAAAACATACAAAAAAGATGACCAAATTGTGATAAAGAATCCGGCATATACGAAGGAATTTCAAGAACGGGAAAGAAAAATCAAAAGAAAAGCACAGGAAATAAAAGAAAAAAATACGACTTATAAATTAAAAACATACGCCGGCCCAGGAAGTAAAGATTTTACTGACTTAATCCCGGACAATGTAACATCCATTATTTTTACTGACGAGATAAAGCCGGATAACACAGATATTCTTGATGTTGATGATGATGGAGACGGCGGAGTAGTCGCTTGGATAGAAGATAACGGAAAAACAATGAAAGTATCTACGCAAAAGAAAGGACAGAAAGTAGAAGCAGATAGCTGCAGTTATTTATTTGCAGAGAAGGAAAATATTGAAAGCATTGACTTGACTATGCTGGATACAAAAGATGCAACGGAAATGGATGGTATGTTTGAAGGATGTGAAAATCTAAAAACCATAGATTTGACACCGCTAAATACAGATAATGTAGAGAACATGAGCAGCATGTTCGAAAAATGCAAATCCCTGACTGCATTAGATATTTCATGCCTGAATACATCTAACGTAACAAATATGTTTACGATGTTTTCAGAATGTGAAGGATTGAAGAGTTTGGATGTCTCAGGTTTTGATACATCCAAAGTAGAAGACATGACATATATGTTCTCATCTTGCAAATCACTGTCGGAATTAGACCTATCATCATTTGATACTTCAAATGTAACAGATATGAGTGGATTAGTCAGCTACTGTTCTGCATTAAAAAGTATCAACCTTTCTGGGTTTAACACGGAAAAAGTGGAAACAATGGAAAGCCTGTTTGAGGGATGCAAAAATCTTGAAACTATAGATATCTCTTCATTTAACACAAAAAATGTAGCGGATATGTACAGTATGTTCTCCGGATGTGAAAAATTAAAAAAGTTGGATTTATCAAATATAGATTTCCAGAAAGTAACTGATGATAGTGATATGTTTGAATCATGCGATAGCCTGGCCGAATTAAAAGTTGGAAGTACATTTAAGCAGAATAGTGATTGCTATCTGCTGCTTGACGTTGCATACACATGGAAAAATAGCAAAGGAGAGGAATTACCTTATTACACTTACAAATTTCCCGAGAATGTGGCAGACACATATACAAAAGTGCCAATAAGACAAACAAATGCTGAATAATTTTTTGTAATTCATTTTTTCAGCATAATACTGAAGAATCATATTACAAAGAGAGGAGATTTTATCATGACAGTAACAGTAATCATTCTTAGCGTAGCAATATTTGCTTTCCTAATTGGAGTTTCAGCAGGCATAGCAATTGCCTCAGGACGCGGAAAAACAAAAGAAGAGCAGGATAGAGAGGATAAGGCACAGGTTTCTTTTTGCAATGCTTATGCCAAAAAGAAAAAAGTGCACATCTAATGAACTCGTCAGAAGCAGCACCAAGATTTGTCTTGGTGCTTTTTTGTTTCGCAAAAAAACAGGCATATTGAATTTGTAAACCATAAATAGAGCAAAGAAAGGAGACTTTAAAAATCATGAAAAATCCAAAAGAATGCTTCTGCCTGCGACAGAATCAGACATTTTTTGTATTAAATGAGTTAACAATGGCAACCGGAGATGATGGAAGCGAGCCGCTGACATTTCATCATGAGACGTTCAGCCGATTCAAGTTCGTAATCATCAATTCTGACAAAAAAGCAACCACTGCAAATATCCCTGTGTCGGAACTTCCTGGAATATTCGAAGAGGTAAGGAATAAGAACATCCTTAAAAAGATGAACAGCAGTGAAAATAAAACATTTGGGATGATAAACTCCATCGGAAAGATGACCCAAAAACTGGTGTATAAACTTGTAGGACAGCCCTCTGGCGCATCTTCGGCTGCGACAAAGGTTGATACGAGCTCACCAGCATTTACACTTGCTATCAGTGCAGGACAACTGAAAGGGAAAACACCTGTTGCTGCACTTCTTGAAAATGCGGAAGTTAATAAAAAACTTCTGCTTAATCAAATTGCATGGCTGGAGCCAAATGTTAATAAATATCCAAGAAACAAGGACCAGATTAAGGCAATTAAAGAGGCCCTTGACCTTTATGAAAAGGGACTGCTGAATAAGAACGTTTCGGCAACAGTTTCTTCCGCTACAGCCACAACAAACAACAAAACTGACCCAAATGTGATTTATCACACGGGATTCAGGCCGTTGGTCAGAAGAAAGAATCGGAACGGGAACTGTTTCGTTTATGAGATAAAAATCATATGGCATGAGAACCTGCCAAAACCGGTTGAAATAGAGATTAGAAACTATTATGCACCGGTAGTACAGGATGAAAAAGGACTTCTAAACGTAAAAGCCAGAGAAAGAGAAGATGAAACTAAAAATAGCTTTTCACTGACAATGGATGAATGGTTCTGGATGGAACATATCCTTGAAGCGCAGATGAGGACTTTTGAAAACATCTATGCGCCGAAAGCATATCGTGACGCAACAAATGCAGAAAGAGCAAACCGAAACGCGGCGCTTGGTCCAAACACCACAAGAAATCCTGCATCCTGACAAAACATATTGAAAGGGGTGTAGAGAGATGGCGAAATATTTAGAGTTAAGGAATATATGTATGATAGAGCCAGAGAATGATGAACTTGTGCAGGTCTCCTATCTGTGCGATATGGATTCGCAGATTTGGGAAGACGAACTGCTTAACGAATGCGGTGATATCCGGAGCGTTGGTATGGCAAACGACAAGGTCTTTATGAGCCTTGGAATCTATCCGGTTTCAATAAATTATGAAAAGGACGGTACAACCGTCCGGGCAAGGGAAAATTCCATGCTGGAGTTTGACTGGGTTGAAGATAATATATATAAGCCAAACAAAAACGGAATCAACCTGCTTTGCAGGATGAAGCATCTGAAGGAACGAGCAGCCTGAGAAACAGGCTGCTTCTTTTTTTTAAAAAAATCCGCAAAAACCGTTCATGTATGAAAAAGATTCAGCATATTACATATGACGAAAAAAAACAGAAAGGAGATAACGCGGAATATGCCGCTAAAAAATACAAAAAATAAGCCGGCGGACTTCAAGGTCTGCTTTTTGGATACAGAATTTAATGCTACTGATTATAACAACCAGAATGATGGGTTTCAGGAGATAACAGAAATAGGCGCAGTAATCTTTCAGAACGGAAGACCAGTTGACCGGTTCACACAGTATTGCAAGATAAAAAAAGGTCATAAGCTCACGAAAAGATGCAAAAAGATAACCGGAATAAAACCGGATGTTTTATCAAAAGAGGGTATCCCATTCAACCAGGCTATGAAAAATCTTAAAGAATTCCTTGATAAGCACGAGATATCAAAGGTTTATACATTTGGACCGGCCGATGCGTTTGAAATGCGCTCAACGGCTAAACTCAACGGTTCAGATGCGGATGTCCTGGATACGATAAAAAGAATCAGCAATGTATATCCAATATTTGCGAAGACCCTGTCTTTACATTACGCTTTCTCTCTATCAGATATCTGCAGAATATGTTACATAGACCATGAAGCAAACGGCAGGGCCCATTCAGCGTTGAATGATGCGGAAGACACCGGTTTTGCGTTTTATAATATGAAAAGAGGCCGAATCAACAAAGAAATCCTGCAGGAAATCAATACCCATAAATATCACGTGAAGATTTACCGTGAGAACAGAAGTGTAAATATGGCAAATATAAAAATGCCATCGGTTGTAACTGATGAATTCATCAGAAATCTGGAAGAGGTGTTTAAAAATGCAGGGCAGACGTTAAATGAGCCAATAGTCAGGGCAATGCATGATGACATGATGCGGATAATCGGCCGGCCAGATTTGGAGACTGGAGAAAGCGGGCTGTAGTGCTACGGCTCACGCACAATAACAAAAATATATAGAAAGGACGAGTAAAAAAAATGAGCAACAAACTATACAGACCAAGGAGAAAAAGAAGAAAAGAAAAATTATCATTGATTGATAAGATTGAAATCGGAGGAATCACGATTGCAGCAGTGGTATTGATTGGATGGTCCAGCTGGTCAATTGTGGATTCCTTCACCCCGGACCCGGTCATTCCATCCCGTGAGGTATACACAGATGGTATTTCCAGTTATATTGCCGGACTTACATCTGATTCAGACAGCACGGATGCGGAAAGCACAAGCGCGACTGACACAGACAGTTCCGATACAGATATAAAAGATGCTGATTCGGATAAAAAAGAAGAAAAAGACGATGAAACTGACAGCGAAAAAGAAAAGAAGAAGGCAGAAACAACAGCCGCTGCAGATATGTAGAAGGCAGCAGATGAAGCAGCGAAGAACCAGGCAGAGACTGCAGCCACACCAAGCCAGGCAGCAGAGGCTACTGACACAACCGCGGCAGCGCCAGCAGAAACTACTACAGCACCAACTTCCTACATTGCCAAAGAGGCTTTAAACATCCGCCGTACACCAGACGAGAAAGCACAGGTCGTTGCCAATTACCAGGCCGGAGAAACTTTAAATATAACAGAGGACGACTCTACACATGCCGGCTGGCTGAAGGTAAGCAAAAACGGAGTTGAAGGCTATGTTTCAAAAGATTTTGTTAATGTCAACTAAAAAAGGTAGAAAGGAAATTAAAAAATGCAGAAAAAGAAAGTAATGGCTATCTTGCTCTCCACAGCAATCGCCGCTTCAACGTTTATCGGATGTGGAGCAGACAAGGCAAAGGACTATAAAGACGCAGATACGGTCATGTTTATTGACAAGGATAATAAAATTGATTACGCAACAGCCTGTACATATACACGTATGATGCAGGCAGAAACTTATAGTTACATGCAGTCCATGCTGCAGCGATTTAATTCATCTGCTGTAGATGTGGATATGTGGTCACAGTCTCTGGAAGACACGGATGAAGACAGCAAAAAATACAAAACATACGGAGAACAGTTTAAGGGAAATACTCTTGATTCACTGAAATCACTGCTTCTGGATAAACTTTACGGCAGCAAAGAATATGAAGTCACCTTCACCGACGATGACAAGAAAGAGTGTGAATCTGTTGCTGATGAGTTTATCGAAAAAATGTCAAAAGATGACCTGAAAGCAATGCACGCAAGCAAAAAGACAATGATGAACGTGCTTGAGCTGATGACTTATGAAACGAGAGTAAAAAATGCGATTGAGTCAGACGTGGATACCAAAGTCAGCGATGACGAGGCCGGCCAGTCAACATTCAGTTATGTAGAAATCAAAAAGAAGGATGCAAAAAAGAAAGAAAAGAAAATCAAATCACTTATCAAAAAAGTTGAAGCAGGTACAGACATCAGTGCAGCAGCAAGCGATGCCGGGTTTACAGCACAGAGCGTTACATTCACGACAGCAGACCCGGAGTATGATGAATATGGAAAAGAAATGCTGAAAAAAGTGTCAAAAATGAAAGACGGAGAGTGTGACAGTTATAAAGACGCAAAAGGCAACACTATCATTCTTTATATGCAGAGCGTGAATGACCAGTCCGCCACTGAGACAAAAAAAGACGATATCATCAGCGACAGGAAAGATAAGGCTTATGAAGACAAACTGGATGAATGGAAGGACAAAAAGAAAGTTACAATAAACAAGGATGCCTGGAATTCCATTAAGACGGATAAAAACGAAGTATTCCAGCGGATGGAGACTGAAGAGAATAGCAGCGATAGCGATGACAGTACCGGAACGACTGTTGCCAATAGCGATGATTCTGACACGTCTGTAAGCGTATCATCCTCAGACACTGACAGTGAAGACCCCAATAAGTCCAATTCCAGCGATTCTGGCAACACACAGAAAAAGGATTCAAATAATAACAGTACAGACACAAAAGACACTAAAACAACTAAAACAGAGGAGGAAAAATAATGAAGGTAGGTGAAATGATAGGCCTCAATAGCATTGGTGTGAAATCAGAAATCGATGCTGCAATGGGCCGTATCAAAAAAATCAATGAAGAACTTATGGATATTGACGATACAGCCGCTGACTGTGAATGCGCGTATTTTAGACCGTCAGCAGATGGAGGTCCGGCGGAATGCGAGCTTATGACAAATCTTTATTGCAAAGCCGGAAAGTGCCCGCTGGTGAAATAATGAGAAAAAAGACACCTGAAAGCCTGTAAGTGCTGTTCAGGTGTTTTTTTGTCAACTCGCGTTCATTTTTTCAGAGTTTCTGCATATTGGTCTTGGCCGGAAATGCCGGCAGGAGGCAAAACGAAAATGAGTAAAAATATAAAAAATATAAATATGATTGAACTTTCCATGGAATCTGGTAACGAAGGCGTCAAAACTGAGCTATCCATGATGCAGCGAGCTTACGCTCGCTTGCACCAGACGCAGACGGGGTTTTCGACTCCCACGTACGCGTCCAATTACCTTCAGACCGACGGGCAAACAAATTTGGCCGCGGTTTCCCGTCCGTCGATGAAATCTGGCAACGAGTCAGGATTTGCCTGCGAGTTGTCAGAAGATATCCCGCAGGAATACCGGGATTTAGTCTCTGATATCCTGCAAAACGAAGATTTTTTAAAACTGCGGCTGTACCGTCAGCACAATTGGTCAAACCGTTTGATGCATAGTATCAATGTGTCATATATGTCATGGTATCTAGCCAAGAAATGGCATTGTAACGAAAAGGTGGCGGCGAGAGCAGGTTTATTGCATGATTTTTGTTTGTTCGATTTTCATGAAAAGCCACCAACAGGTGAGCATCAGGCCTTTTTTCATCCAAAGGCGGCAGCAGAGAACAGCATTGAATACTTCCATGTCTCAGAGCGTGAAAGAAGTGCAATATTAACGCATATGTTTCCGCTTGGTCCAATTCCAAAGAATAAGGAGGCATGGATTATCACGCTGGCCGACAAAATCTGTGCTACGGCTGAGTTGTGCAGCATTACTATTGCCCTGGCGAGAAAAGGCCGGGTAAGGATTGCGATAGGTTAAACCTGAATTGGTGAATGGTACAAGCAGGACATGTAAGATGCCGAAGAAGACACAAAAAAATACACTCACAAATCGTGAGTGCATTTTTTTTGTTTGAACTTTAATTGAATGGGATATCTTCATCTCCATCAAAGCCAGGCGCTTCCGGTGCAGGCATTGCTGCATCTGGTACTGGATTCTGGGCAGATGACGGTGCGGCCTGCTGTGCTGGCTGAGGATTCTGCGGAACATCAGCATTCGGACGGCTGTCAGCAAAATCTGCTTCTTCTACAACGACCTCTGTAGTGTAGATAGTACGTCCCTCCTGATTTGTATAGGAGCCGGTCTGAATACGGCCGCAGACACAAATCTGACGTCCTTTTGTGATGTATTTCTCAATAAACTCGGCGGTCTTGCCGAATGCTACGCAGTTGATAAAGTCAGCACTTTCTTCACTGTCACGGCGAAATCTTCTGTTCACTGCGAGAGTGAATCTTGCGATAGTAGTTCCGCTTCCTCCAGCTGCTGTTCTAATCTCCGGGTCTCTTGTAAGTCTTCCCATTAAAATTGTTTTGTTCATAATAGATTCTCCTTTTCTTTATTTTATTATTCTTTAATGAACACTTATAATATGCAGAAAAAAATATGTGATAAAAAACCAAAAAAGGTTTTTTAAATTCTTGCAATAATCTGGTTTACATAATCATAAATTATCGGAGCAGTCGCTTTTAAGCCCTCCGGGTCTTCGTGGTTAAGACGGAACGCTTCAGCAAAGTATTCCATTTTATTTACCGTGTTCGCGTCAGCCAGAGAATATTTTTCTTTCAAAGCAGGCATTTCAGTATTATATGACTGCTCGACCTCTGCTGCATCTGACACATAACCGTCATTACCAAAATTTTCTATATCAATGGCATGCCCTAATTCATGATACATTGCTCCTTTTATGGAATCCAGGCTGTCTCTGATATACATAAGCCGCTTCTGTCCATCTGGCCCACTATAATAGTGTGTTAAGCCATTCATAAATGAATTTTCATTACCATTATCTGGTACTAGTCCAGAAGATTTAATTGGGTTATCACATAATGTAATATTGTAATTCTTTAGGATATTTTTGTATTTTTCTTCCATTTGGTTGATGATGTCATAAGTATATCCAACATATCTGGATGAGAGTTCTGTATCGCTATGTAAATTTAATGGAGTTTGGTAAGTGCTTGACAAGTAGCCGCCCCAGACGTATCCCTTATCCGTATGAGCCCATGTTCCGTCGTCATCCAGGATATTTACAGTCTCTCCTTTCTCGTAATATCCGATTGCAGGGCTGCTTTTATCTTTGCTTTCATGGATTTTTAATTTCACGACAGCAAAGCCTGAAACCTTAGGAATATCTGGACGCTTGCCGTCGTCAAGAGATACGATGCCAACAACGGTCGGTAATGGACCTTCTGCATATACATCATTGGCGAATGCCAACGGAACAATTGAAAGTTCGGTCGTGAGGCCAAACAGACACAGATTTAATATTTTTTTAAATGCATTTTTTCTCCTTTCTGTACTCTACACTGATTTTTCTGGCAATACGAATATCACCTTTTACAATATGAAAAAACAAAACAAAAAAGTTCGGATGAAAAGCTCTGTATCCAACGATAAAAAAAGTTTAAAAAGTTTTCACAAAACGCGTACCATTTTAATTTTATTTTTCATTTTAAATATGGAGGCGAAAGGAAGAGAAAAAATAGCGGCTTCACACAGTCGTAACAAAAAATTTCTTTTTTTTATTTTATTTGTCATATTGTATATGTAAGACAAGAAACCGACTTTAAGTCAGGTAGAAAAACCGCCTTACACACAATATCACAGCGTGTATATTCACAATCATGACTGCTTTGAGTCATGAAGCAACACTATATAAGGAAGGAGACTAAATGAAAAATACAGCAAGAGTCCTTATAGGGGGAGCCCTTGTTGCTTGCGGATGTGGTTTTTTTCTATACCCGAACTTCAGGGAATGGAATACTCAACGTGAAGTAGAACAAATCATAGAGACATTTGATAAAACATACGACAGGGGACTTAACGAATCAGACAGCGTAACACATGAAAATGATTCCAAAACCACTAAAAAAGCAGACAACAAAAAAGATGAACACGCAAAAGTGACAACAGCGACAGCTACTCCGGCTGAAGGCCAGGACAAAAGCACAGACGAAACTACACAAAACGGCCAGGCAAACGGGGATAAAGATAAATCAGCTCAAACAGCCAGACCTTATCAGGCTCTATACGACAAAATGGAATCTTATAACAAAGACCTGATTGATAATGGACAGTACATAGCGGATGCGTGGAGTTACGAACAGCAACCGTTCGATTTGACTGGACTTGGTATAGATTCTGATAATCCGGCAATCGGGTACATAGAGATACCCGATATGAAAATACGGCTTCCACTGCTTCTAGGGGCTTCTACCGAAAATCTTGAGAAAGGTGCAGCCGTAATGTCAAATACCAGCATGCCGATTGGTGGTACTGACACAAACTGCGTGATAGCAGGACATAGAGGATGGGAAGGCAGCGCATATTTTCAATATATAGAGAATATGAAAAAAGGTTCAAGAGTTTACGTAACAAATCCGTGGGAGACCTTGGTTTACGAGTGCGTGGATATTGAAGTAATAAATCCAAATAACGTTGATTCCATTATGATTCAAAAAGGAAAAGATATGGTTACTTTGTTATCATGTCATCCGTACGTTTTAGGAGGAGGACCCTACAGGTACGTAGTTTTCTGCGAAAGAGTGGATACGCAGGAACGGAAGGAGACTGATGGAGTCATGAACCCAAAGTCAAGCAACCCGTCATCTACAAGCGAGGAGATTGGTAATACGGATTCAGCAGAGAAAAACACTGCTAGCGCAAGTAACTCTGTAAATCATACAAACCAAACTGAATCCTCACCAGCAATTGTTCAAAACCAAGAAGGACTTGACCTTCTTGCATTAGAACAAACACTGAGATACATGCTTCCAATTATAGTTATAATGATATCAGCACTTATCGTATTACTGCGAAAGCCGAAATCAAAACATAGCAAAAAGCAAAAAAGCAGGAGGCATAAAAGAAACATAAATAAACAATCTAAAAACAAAAATAAAAGGAGAAAATCAATATGAATAAGATTTACCAGAAATTAAGCATGGCTGCACTCTCAGCAGCAATGGTGGCTGCACCAGCAATCAACGTGTTTGCAGCACCAGAAGATATTATTGACACATCAAAGAAGGCAACCCTTACTATCCATAAGTATGATATTACCGCAGCGCAGGCAGACGGTGTTATTCCGAAAGATAATCCGGAAAAGGCATTTAAGACAGATGGAACAAAAGATGCTGACGCGGAGAAAAAACTGGAAGATTACAAAATCAAAGGCGTGCAGTTTAGCTATCAGAAAGTCGGAGACATCTGTACAGAGACTGTAGCTGGAAAAATTCAGGTAATGTATGTGATTCCACCTGAACTGCAGACTATCCTGGGACTGACAACAACAAGGGATGATAATAAATACACATCCGATGAAATTAACGACGCTCTGAAGACCGCTCTGGCAGACAATACAGTAACAAAAAACAAACTTGAAGATTACATCAGAGGCGGGCACGGAACAACTTCTATGCCGCTTACTGATGAGGATGGAGTATCCCAGGCAACAAACCTGCCACTTGGACTCTATTTAATCGTAGAGACAGAAGTACCGGCAAACGTACATACAACTGTTGACCCGTTCTTCGTATCTCTGCCAATGACAGACCTGCAGGGAACACACTGGTTCTACGATGTTGATGTATATCCGAAGAACCAGACAAACATCCCTACACTTGACAAACTCGTTCGCCAGCAGGATGATGCTGTTGACCACAACAAGCCGGAATACCTTGATTCCACAACTGTATCAGAGGAGGAGATTGCAAACTATATCATCATCTCAAAGCTCCCACAGATGACAAGTAAAGCAACATATCTGACACAGTATACATTCACCGATAAGATTGATTGTGGCGTAGAGTACCAGAAAAATGCAACAATGTATTTTTACGACAACGAGGCTGATGCAAAAGCAAACAATAAAGAAAATGCAGTATTTACATGGGATGCCGCTTCCGGAAACTTCAAGCAGGACTACACGACTGCTGCCGCAGCTAAAGGAACTTCCACAGCTGTCTTCTCAATGACAGAAAAAGGACTTGCAGCGCTCAATAAACAGAAAGCAGGTGTTCAGTATTCTGAGTATTCCAACCTCTATATGGTAATTTCTTATGATGCAAAGCTTCTGAATTCCGACAACGCAATCCTTGGAGATTCAGGTAACACAAACAATGTTACTCTTGAGTGGAAGAGAACAAACATGGCCGATTTTGACACTCTGAAGGCAAGAGCAAGAATTTACACTTACGGAATTGACCTGAAGAAAACATTTAAATCAGGAGCAAATGCCCAGGCCGGAGACGCAACAAAAGTTAAGTTCTCACTCCGCAACAAGACAGATGACTACTATGTAAATGCCATCCAGAAGACACCTGGTTCTGGTATCTACTATGTAACAGGAAGCGATAATAAGAAAACCGACGAGGCGAACGGTACACAGTTTTCACCAGCAGCGGATGGAACACTTATCATCAATGGACTTGAGGCCGATGAGTATGTTATGACAGAGCTGGAGACATCTCCAGGATATACTCTCCTGAAAGAGCCAATCACAATCAAGATTAACTCTACAAAAGATGATTTCGTACCTTCAAACACAACACTGTACGATACAAAAGATAAGGCTGCAAACCAGGCTGCAGGACATACAGATGTTATTGAGACAAATGTCAACAAAGCATCCGCAACAGTTGATGGAAACAAGACTAACATGAAGGCAGATGGCACATCTACAAATGCAAGAGTTGAGATGGCAGTAACCAATACACCTGGCTTCAAACTTCCTATGACTGGTGGTGCAGGTACAATTGCATTTACAGTTGCAGGATGTACAGTAGCATTCGCGGGAATCGCAGTTGCAACAAAGAAATCCAAAAAGCACGATAATGACGAAAAATAATTTTCGTGAGATGTCAGCTTCTCCACGCTTAAAAGAGAGAGCTTGCTTTGGCAAACGAAAATAAACAGTATTTTAAGCTGGTAAGAAAGACCGGGCGGGAGCCTTATAAGCGCCCGCCCGGTCTTTCTGCCATTCAACGGAGAACGGGGAATTCCCGGCCGACAAGTCGTCCGCGGGTCAAACGTTCCGGTTTTAACTTCGCACACGGGTCTGAATCCCCGTTCGTGCACTGCACTCAGCCTTATCGACGGGCGGGAAACCCGCCCTCGTCTGGTACACGCGAGCATAGCTCGCGGTATCACGGCTTCGCTTGTCAGCCTCTGCGAGGCTTGGTTATATTTATTCTGCTAACGAAGGCGTAAGCCTGAGTTATCACGAGCCGGAACGGCGAATTATCAATCAAATTGTGAAGGGATTTTTGCCTATGACAGATATGACAGATATGACAGAAAAGAAACATTCTACAAAAAAGACCAAGAAAAACAAGTTTGATATACGCAAAATGATATTTGTTTTCTTAACTATATGTATTTCTCTTGGCCTTATACTATATCCATATATAGCAAACTTTGTCTACGAACATCAGAAAGACGGAATCGTTGAAACCGTAGAAGAGAAAGTACAAACGGGAGATAAAGAAAAATATAAAAAAACAATAGAAAATGCCAAAAAATACAACGAAGATTTGGTAAATGGAGCAATCCAGCTCAAGGACCCTTTCAACGAAGAGAACATAGAGAAAGATGAACAGGAGTACGAATCCCAGCTCAATATGACAGATGACGGGGTCATGGGTATCATAAAAATACCCTGCATTGACGTATCGCTGCCTATTTATCACGGAACAAGCTCAGATACTCTTGAAAAGGGCGTAGGGCATTTGCAGGGAACATCGCTGCCAATTGGAGGTAAAAGCACACATTCAGTCCTAACAGGACATTCAGGATTGAGCAGGGCAAAACTATTCACAGATTTGACTGCTATAAAAGAGGGGGATTTGTTTTTTATACATGTGGCAGGAAGGCGACTGGCATATAAGGTAGATGACATATCTGTTGTACTACCGGAAGAAATGTCAAAACTTACGATAGAAAAGGGAAAGGATTACTGTACTCTTGTAACCTGCACACCTTACGGTGTTAATACGCATCGATTGCTCGTCCGGGGCATAAGAATACCGTACACTGAACAAAAAGAAATAGTTGCCAAAGAAGAAACAAGTAACGCACATTCGCAATGGATGGAAGAGTATACTAAATCAATAATCATTGCGGCTATTGCCTTTATAACTTTACTGGTTATCCTGATAGTATGGAGACAGATTTCAAGTAATAAGAAACGAAAAAGAAAAAAGAAACGGCGGAAAAAGCGCAAAAAAAAGAGTCCTGAATGATTCAGGGCTCTTAATTTGTTCCTTAATTCTGCGGGTTGTCAATATCGTATTTTCGTGCCAAAAAGAAGGCTGCGGCAACCAGGCATATTTTCATTAAAAGATTAATCACGGGGACTGCCTGAGACAGGACCGTAAAGGCCGCTACACCCCAGGCTGCACGCTTCCAGGTGTACCCTGCACGGATAGCGTTAAAGCCACATACGGTAATCAGCAAGATTGGAATGATATACGATGTAGGCAGAAATAAAACCGCCAATACTCCAGCAATCAGCGCCAACGCTTCAACGTATTTTTCTTCTAATGATAAGTTCTCTTTGCCTCCAAAAATTAAGTTCTTCATGTTTTTTCCTTTCTTTCGTTTGTACAAATCGACAGATTGCTTATGTCAAGGCCATTAGAACAGGCTCTTAAAAAAGTAAATCTATATAAAAAGCACACATAGGTATGCTTGTTTACAAAAAAACAGTTAAACATTTACAAATTTGACATCACCATTCTTGTTTTTTAACTGTACTTAATATGAACAAAAATATTAGAAACAAAAAAAAGAAAAAAATTCAGCATACTGTAGATAGAGCAAAAAAAATATTACTAAAAAATACGGAGGAAGCTAGAAGAAAAAATGGAAAATTACACAACAGATGATTCTAATATTGAAACTATTGATATCTCGGCCGTACATAAAAAAGCACGTAAAATCGATATGAGTTTATTCTTAAAATTATCGGATGAATGCGAGATTATATCAAAAATATATAAAATCACGGAACAGACCCTGACCAGAGCAATAGACCAGATGACAGAAACTATTGGCCTTGGCAGTGTAGACTTTAAACTAGGCAGCAGCCCCAAATTAGTAAATCTCTTAATGTGCAGTCGAGGAAACATCCCGCCGCTTCCGATAACCGGCTCTGATGGCGACTATTCTTATACGATTATTGCAAAGGTAAACAATAACGGCCCGATGCCTGAGATATCGGCGGCTATATACAGAACGGCAAGCAGCGGCCCAATGAATGGATTCTGGGTGTTTGATTTTAAACTAATGGACTGGAGCATTGTAAACTACGCAAATCATCTTGGCTATACGCAGAAGCAGTTTGATATCATACAGAATAAGCCAAATTCGAATGAAGCGTTACTTCTAAAAGTGAGCAGCACTGGCAAAAAAATCATGCCTGATTTTGCATTTGAGGAATTATGTGAGAAGAATGAGGAAATTCTCAACTTATATAAAAAAACTGATTTATTTGTAAGTCTCAATTTTGACCAGGAAGGCCAGGAAGCATTTTTAGCTCCATTGAAAAGTGATGCAGCGGATGGTCTGAGCGTTACCTTCCATAATGGTTTTTACGAACTAAACGCTGTAGCGCATGAACAGGTAATTGAAACGATTCTAAGGACAGAATCTGAAGACGAGATTTGTTCAATATTGACGGATATGCTGGATAGAAAGTTTTATCCAGATTCAGCAGCCATTGTTCCGTTGTCAGCAAACTCATTGATTGATGTAAGAGAAAATGGAAGCTATGAGTACATAGGAGACAAAGCAACAATGCCCGCTGAGGAAGAACAGTTTTTTCAGAAATACCTGACCTATTATAAAAAGTAAAAAACTATCAGATAGAAAGACGAGGAAACTAATATGAATGAAAATAATATTGAAACTATTGATATGACCGAAATGCAGAAAGGAAGAAACAGCAATAATGAGAAGGATAACGGTGGCTTAAATCTATCTTTCTTTGATGATATGGAAAATACCTTTAACACTTACAGAAAGTTCTGCCAGGAAACACGTGATATGGTGAAAGATGCAGCTAAAAACGCAATTGCCAAGGCAGGTCTTGGGCATATAACCTTTTCTGTGCATAATGCAGACGCTTTCAAAGATAGCATTGTAAATAACAAACTGCGGCTTCGTGGCGTTACGCTGTCTGGAAGAGATGAAACCTATACGTACATCCTGGCTATCGTATCGCGCTACGAAGATGAGGCCGAAGATATCTTCGACCTGGATGATGAAGAAGATTATGACGATTTAGATATCGACGAAGATTTGGACGAAATGTCTGATGAGATTGAATATCCAGACAATGTACAGATTACGCTATTTAAATATGACTCTGTTGATGAGGTGGCGCTTACAAGTTCAAAATATTTTCAGTATGATTTTGAATTTTCAAAATGGATTCCTGTAAACGTAGAGGATATTTCCGGGATTACTGCAAAACAGGAAAGCATCCTAACCGAAAATGACAAAGAATTGAGCCGGGTTCTTTCTGTATGCATTGACGGACTTGGCCCGATGACAAACAAGCAGTTTGAAAACCTACTGGCAGGAAATAAACCAATCATTGACCTTTACAAGCGCACATCGCGTTTTACTGATATAGAACTTTATGACCCGGATACAATCATCTTGATTCCATCAATGCAGTATGAGGGACTGTCCGTATCATATGAAGATGGGACATATCGCTTAAATTCCGTTTTTCTTGGTGAGGTCATTGAAACTGTTGCCAAAATTAAAAACATTGATGATATAGAAAATGTCCTTATTGAAATGGTCGACAAGCAGTTTTACGCCGATACAATTGTCGTGACACCGCTTTCCAGCAAGGCATTTTATGTTATCCGTTCAGATGGAGCATCAGAGTTTTTCTATCCGGCAGATAGAAAAAAGCCGGCTCCGACCGATGAGGAACGCAGGATTATGAATGAATATACGAAATATGTCAACGAATTTTACGCGAGGGAAGTCGCTGGAGGAGAGGAGGAGAGCTAATGGACAAAAAGACCGAAGTGAATCAAAGAGCCACCAAAAAGAATAGAAAAAGAGCTGTTCAGAAGTGGATAATGGCTATTGTAGCAGCCAGCATGGTTGCAAGCATGGTCGCCGGAGTTGTCGCTCCGGCTGTTTCGGCAAAGGCAGAGCCTCAGGCGCCTACACAGACAGAAACTCCAAAAAAGAAAGGCACACCAGTAGGCACATGGTATGGAAAGATTTTCGGAATGTCAGTTGTGCTGAACCTAAAGGACGGAGGCGCATATTGTATAGACTTTGAGGGACGAAATGAAGAGACCGGAACATGGATAATGGATGGAGACAACGTCATCACAGATAAAGGGGACAACAGTGAAACGACATATATATTTAATGGGGACAGCCTCATCACGAAGGTTAAGGGGGCAAAAATGAAGCTAACAAAAGACGAAGATGCCTCTTCCTCAGAATCCTCAGAATCTGATAAAACGCCAAATAAAAATGCTGAGGAATCCGATTTTAACGGAGTTTGGGAAGCAGACTCTGTAAGTATTGGAAAACTTTCCGCTGAACCATCTACATTTGGAATTGCAAGTGCTTTTTTAAACATTAAAAATAAAAAAGTTGATATTTATATTGACAATACTTCATCGAACAATCCAATCCAGGCTGACGAACTGGACGGCTCTTTTGAGAACGGAACGCTAACCTGTGCAATAGAAAATAACGATAAGCCATTTATCCTGGATATGGTTTCCCTTAATGACAAGACTATTATATGTACTTTAAGGACTGATGATTATGAAATGCAGTTAAATATGAAAAAGAGCACGGAAAAAGAACTGAAAAAAGCAAAGAAGATGGCAGCCGCATCCGAACAGAAGAGTAAGAAAAACGCCGATTCAGGTTCTGAACCAGATACAGACAACTATATCGATTCTGATGGCACCAGCACGGCAAAAACAAAAGATATCAAGCCTGGTACGGCTGGAGCAGCAGCACATACAAATTAATAAAATCTGGTAACGAGCCGGTAGCGGCGAGTTATCAATTTATGCTGGTAACGAGCGCGAAGCGCGAGTTATCAACGGAGAACGGGAAATCACCGGCTGATAAAAGTCGTCCGCGGGTCGAATGTTCCGGTTTTAGCTTCGCACGCGGATTTGAATCCCCGTTCGTGCACTACACTCAGCCTTGCGGCTTCGCTTGTCAGCCTCTGCGAGGCTTGGTTACGAGCGCGAAGCGAGAGTTATCAACGGAGAACGGGAAGTTCCCGACCGACAAAAAGCCGTCCGCGGGTCAAATGTTTCGGTTTTAACTTCGCACGTGGGTCAGAATCCCCGTTCGTGCACTGCACTCAGCCT
>OLGF01002048.1_pt1 | contig 19826 bp, 20 predicted proteins | sample 1604971 | NCBI WGS metagenome assembly OLGF01 (sample SAMEA3888902, study PRJEB22519) | human gut metagenome | biome: human gut; feature: human-associated habitat; material: faeces | place: Denmark | collected 2011 | reverse complement strand
TTGTATCTAGCAACTCAGTAGATTCATCTATTTTTAAATTAAATTCTGTACACATATTTCATTACCTCACTTACAGGTAAATTGTACAAGCCTATTTGACATTAATGATGTCTATATCCCATTTTATTAAATGTGACTTTTAGGTAAAATAAAAAGCAATGTCCGGGCTTGACATTGCTTTAGGGAGAGGAAAATTATTAAGATAAAAATGTATCTTGAGTTTATAGGGTTGAATAATTTTCCAAAGGGTTAATCATAAGATAAGGCATTTCTTATGATACTTAAAATATATATTTTTTTGGTACTTAACGCAATGAACACATATTTTGATTTGTACATTATTATGTGTGTAATCTTTTTGTAGTTTGTGTTAAGCTACTAAGTAGAAGGAGATGATTTTAATGTGTACCGCATTAAGCTTTAATCAGTTTTTTGGAAGGAATTTAGATTATGAATTTTCATATGGAGAACAAGTAGCTGTTACGCCACGCAATTATGATTTTCATTTTAGACATTTAGATCAACATGAAAGTCATTATGCTTTGATTGGTATGGCCCATGTATTTGAAGAGTATCCATTATATTATGATGCCATGAATGAGAAAGGCTTGGGAATGGCTGGATTAAACTTTGTTGGAAACGCAAAGTTTTATGAAGTAAAAGAAGGTAAAAATAATGTGGCTGCCTTTGAATTTATTCCTTGGATCTTATCACAATGTGCTAGTGTTAAAGAGGCAAGAGTCGTATTAGAAAATACAAATGTTTGTGCCACACCATTTAATGAACACTTTCCAGTAGCTGAATTACACTATATGATCAGTGATGAAAATGAAAGCATTGTCGTTGAGTGTATGGAAGATGGTATGCATGTATATGATAATCCTACGCATGTTTTGACAAACAATCCGCCATTTCCTATGCAGTTATTTCGTTTGAATGATTATATGTATTTATCAAATAAACAACCTAAAAATAATTTTGGCTTGGATTTAACTGCCTATTCACGTGGGTTTGGAGCTATGGGACTTCCTGGAGACTTATCGAGTGGATCTAGATTTGTGCGTGTTGCCTATACAAGAGCAAATGCGACTAGTGATAAGAATGATTTAAATCAATATTTCCACATTATTGGTAGTGTCGAGCAACAAAAAGGTCTTTGTGAAGTAGAACCAGGTAAGTATGAATATACAATTTATACGTCTTGTTGCGACTTAAGAAATGGAATTTACTATTATACGACATACAATAATCATCAAATCAGTGGTGTAAATATGTTTAATGAAAATTTGGATAGTGAAGTACTTATTTCCTATCCAATATTTGAAGAAGAAATGATTCATATGCAGAATTAATTTTTTGATGACATGAACTATATTGGTTGTGTTTTGTTTAAAGAGAAGAAAGAAAGCCTACTGGAAGTGGTTCCATGTAGGCTTTTCTAATAGTTCATAAGCTGTTTTTGCGTTTCTGATATTGGTGTTAGAGAATTTATCAAATAATTTATAATTGTTTAATCTGACCATTAATTTTTTATCCATTCTTGGAAAGTGTAAAGGAAATAATTTATCGAATCTTTCACTTTCACTGATTAGAATGGATGTTACTTCATTGTTTATGGATATATAGCTTAAAAGATCTTGAATAGCTTGAGAGTCGAAATAAATCAAGGTTTCGACGTGGGCTTGTTTATCTTTTGTGGAATATATCGCAAATCCTTTTGGTTGTTTATCTTCATTTGTGATTGTGACAATGGATTTTCCTAAATTTTGATGGTATTGAATAAGTTGGTCAAATTCATCTTCACTTAATAGAATACTGCCATCAAAATATTGCATAAATTGGAAATATAATGGGTATAAATTCTCTGCTTTTTGTTTGATGTGGAATGGGTTTCCACTTCTGCATAGTGGAGCTCCAATCCAATATTCTTTTGTGTTTGAAATGTGCTGAAAGCTTTTGGCTTCAAATAATTTTGGCATATTTGTATATGTGATGGTTAATAAATCGTTGTAGGTAGCTTGTGAAATGGCGGCATCTAATAAGTTAGAAAATTGTTTTCTTTGTCTATAATCAGGTAAAGTTGCAGCCATACCAATCACAGATACACGTATTTGTCGATCCAAAAACATCATCGTTCTTTTTGTGACTTGAAGACAAGAAGTAATCTTATCATCTTGCCAGAAGCAGAACATGTGTTGTGGATTATATTGATATTTCATCCAGACATCAACTTCATTTTCATTCATATTGAAGGCAGATTTAATCAACAAGTCTTTGATTTGTGCATCATAACCAACACTGTTGTGACAAATCATTGTTCATCTCCATCATCTTCATGTTCCGTATATTCAACATCAATAGCTCCATGTTTTGGTGCTGATTTTGGTTGTTCGTTTTGGTTTTGTGTACTATTGTAAGTGTGAACATGTACATGTCTTCTTTGTGTGAATAGGGAAATGATCCAGAAGACAATGATGATTGGTAAAATAATTGGAAGTAGCCAACTTGCTAACGTCCAAAAAATAAAGATGACTACGAAAAATGCTATAAGGGTAAGAATACTATCCATAAATGTACCTCGCTTTTCTAAAGTATATCATATTCATTGTGCGTAAATTAAATTACGCATTCGGTTTCTATATCTTGTATATATTGAATTTGTATCTTTCCGTTTGTAAGTTCCATTAAATCCTTAGAAATATCGTCTTGAACAAGAAAATGATAGACAACATCTTCTTCATATTGTTGCTCAATGACTTCAATATTTTGTGTTCTAAAGTAATGGTCAACCTTTCCAATCAAATCATAAGAAAAATGAATTTGATATTCTTGAAGGGTTGTAACCGTTGTTAGTGTTGCCGCTTTTAAAGCTTCAGAAACACTTGAACTATAGGCTCTTACAAGTCCTCCAGTTCCAAGCTTGATTCCGCCAAAATAACGAACCACAACGGCTAGAATATCTTGCATATCATTATGCATTAAAACGTCTAACATGGGATGTCCTGCGGTTTGGCTTGGTTCACCATCGTCGTTAGATCGCATAATGTTTCCAATGATCATAGCTGTACAATGATGATTGGCATTGGGATGTTCTTTTTTTATAGCTTTAAAAAAATCCTTGGCCTCTTGTTCATCTTGCGTTCTATGAAGATAGGTAATAAATTTGCTTTTTTTAATTTCGATTGTATTTATACAGTCACTTTGAATTCTTGGCATAGTTGTATTGTAACGAAAAAAGTACTATTCTACAAGTTTAGTAACAAAGAAACCATTCTAGTGTTGGTGTCTAGAATGGCTTCTTTTTGTTTATTATTATTTTTAGGAGAGAGATATGAATATTGGTTTATTTCTATATTCATTGCCTTATCTTTAAGGCACTTATAGAATAACATTCCATGTTGTCATAAATTTAGTATAACTTTGGTAAAAGTTGTGAAATTGTAAAGTAAACCATTTTCAAGAATTAGAGTAGTTTTCTTTATGTAATATGAATTATAAATTGTAGATTCATATTTTAAAAGTGATATATAGATAAAAATTTGAATTATATTTTCATGGTTTACATAAAAATCTAGTGTATATAGACAAATGTTTGTAAATGAAATACGAAAAATTAAATGAAAGCGAATACAATGAAAATACTTGATATAAAGACAAAATGATGTGTTGTGTTCATGAAAAATATACATTAATGTAAAATTGTATGTAAATATTTTTCTTAAACCCTTGAAAACGTGTTTCTAACATAGTATAATTTCATCACACATAGTGAGTAGACTATAGGAGGAAAGAGAAATGAATAAACAAAGAATTGTTGCTGGTTTAGCATCTGTAGCAATGGCTTCTACTTTAGTAGCATGTTCAGGCGGATCTAACAGTGACGCAAAAACATTAACAGTATCTGTAAACCAAAGTTTAACTGGACAGTTTACACCTCAATATGCATCAAGTGCTTATGATCAATATGTAGTAAACTTATGCTACGAATCAATGCTAAAGTACAATGCGGATAACGAATTGGAGCCAGAATTGGCTAAAGATTTACCAGAAGTAAGTGCAGATGGTTTAACATTAACTTACAAATTGGAAAAAGGACACAAATTCAGTGATGGAACTGAAGTAACTTCAAAAGACGTTAAATTTACATTCGCAACATTAGCTGACCCAAGCTATGCTGGTCCTAATGGTGGTGGATTGGAAAACCTAGTAGGATATAAAGAATATAATAGCGGAGCTGCTAAAGAATTAACTGGTATTGAAACTCCAGATGATTACACAGTAGTATTCCACTTAGTATCACCTCAAATCGATGCAATTGCAAAATTTGGTGGAATGGGAATCACTAGTGCAGATCACTACTCAAAATACAAACAAGGTAAAGTAAAAGTTGTTGAAAAGAACCAAGAAGAATCATGTGGTTCTGGTGCTTACCAAATAAAGAGCTATGATAAAGCAAGTGGAGCTTCATTTGTTCGTAATGAAGAATTCAAACCTGAAAAAGGACAATACCAAGTAGATCGTATTGTTATCAAGAAAACAGATGTAACTACAGAAGTTTCTGAATTGAAAAAAGGAACAGTTGATTTGATTCCGGAAGTAATTGAAACAAATAAAGTAAGTGAAGCTAGTCAAGATAAAAACATGGCATTCAACTACTACTCTCGTAGTGCTGTTGGTTTCGTAGCTATGAACGCTAACAATGGAGCTACAGCTGACAAAGCTGTACGTCAAGCATTGATGTATGCGACAGATCGTCAAGGATTCTGTGATTCTTACTTCGGATGGGATAAAAAAGCAAGTGACGAAGTTAAGAAAGTTAAAGGTGGATATGTACCAGCTGCATACTGGAGTCCAGCATCAGTAAACTGTGGTGCCGTTGTTCGTAATGAAGAAACAATCGATGGATTAAATACATATGCATTTGATATGGATAAAGCGAACCAAGTATTAGATGAAGCTGGTTGGGTTCGTGGTGCTGATGGAATCCGTGAAAAAGATGGACAAAAATTAGAAATCAAATTCTTATTGTCAGAAGGTAACTCAGTACTTGAAACTTTAATTCCTATGGTTAAGAAAACTTGGAGCGATTTAGGTGTTGACTTAAAACAAACTACAGTTGACTTCTCTACATTATTAAGTAACATTCAAGATACTAGCCACGATAGCGAATGGAATATGTGTTTCTTAGCTACTAGCTTTACAGATAACCAAGATGCTGGAGCTAATGATTCATATACAAATAATCCAAATAACATGGCTGTAAATAACTATTCTCGTATCAATGATCAAGCATTGGTTGACCAATTGACAAAAGCTCGTGCTGAGTCAAATGCAGAAAAATCAAAAGCAGAATATGTTGAAGCTATGAAGATGGCTGCTGATGATGCAGGTTACATGCCAGTTTACTCAGGTATGATGTTCAACCTTTACAATAAGAAAGTTGACTTGACTGGAACAGGAACATTACGTAACTGGTCTCAATCAATGGATACAATTACTGTAAAATAAGTTTAAAAATTGCACAAAGATGTGTTAAAATAGTGGATGTTAAAGGACAAATGTTCATTAACAGAAACGCTGCAACGTTAAATAGTCTGCATGAAAAAATCGTGGATTGTTTATAAAATTAAGGGCAAGCCGTATTGACTTGCTCTTATATGCATTTAGTGGATAGAAAGGATCGATAACTATGCTAAAGTATGTATTTAAAAGAATTTTAGCGATGATTCCTGTCCTTTTCATCATTTCAATCGTTATTTTCGGTACTGTAAAGGCGATGCCAGGTGATGAGGTAACAGCTTATTTTGGAGCCGGTTCAAAGGTTACACAAGAGCAACGTGATCACGTTCGTGAGTTGTTAGGATTGGATAAATCGTTACCTGAACAATATGTACGTTGGGTTGGACGTATGTGTACAGGAGATTTAGGATCAAGTATTACTCTAAAAAAACCAGTTGGAACTATTATTGGTGACTATGTATGGAATACATTCTATTTGAATGTTGTTTCTTTAATAGTGGCTTTAATTTTTGCAATTCCAGTTGGAATAAAGCAAGCCGTAAAGAAAGGTTCAGTGTTTGATAACTTCTGGACAGTATTTTCATTGTTAGGAATAAGTGTTCCAACATTCTTCTTTGCCTTAGTATTAATTTTCTTCATTGGTTTGAACATCCCAGGTATGCCAATCAATGGAATGCGTGACACAATGCTTTCAAGCTTTGGTTACTCAAGTATTTTCCAAGAAATTGGAGATATCGCATTACACTCAATTTTACCTGTCATCGTATTGGCGTTTAGTTCATTTGCGTCATTCTCACGTTATGTACGTAACTCTATGGTTGAAGTTATCAACATGGATTATGTTCGTACTGCACGTTCAAAGGGTCTAAAAGAAAAGACTGTTATTTACAAACATGCATTTAAAAATGCTCAAATTCCTTTAGTAACATTACTAGGATTATACATTCCATCATTATTCTCAGGAGCCGTAATTTTGGAATCTGTATTTATCTGGCCAGGAATTGGTAAAGTATTAATTGATGCGATCAACCAACGTGATAACTCTTTAGTTATGGCTTGTTTGATGTTTAGTGCCTTGTTGATGTTGTTAGGTAACTTATTGTCTGACATTTGTTATACATTAGTTGACCCACGTATCAAGGTTGATGAATAGGAGGGAACTATAGATGGCTAAAAAAGATGCTGTAGTATTAGAATCTGGTGAAAAAATTGAATCTATAGGTCCTTGGACCATCGCGTGGCGTAAGTTTAGACAAAACCGTGTTGCCATGGCAGGTTTGATTATTTTTATTTTAATTGTTATTGCTGTTATTGTTATACCACCAATGCTTGGATATAGCGTAAATGACTATGATTTATCAAATCCTAACTTAGCTCCAGGAGGAGAACATTTATTAGGAACAGATAAACAAGGTCGTGACTGCTTATTCCGTTTATTCTTAGGTGGACGTATCTCTATTATGGTTGGTATTATTGCTGCTGTTATCACTGTCATCTTAGGATGTACAATTGGTGGTATCTCAGGATATTATGGTGGAAAATTAGATAACGTATTAATGCGTTTTGCAGAAATCGTTTATTCATTACCATTTACACCAATGATTATTGCGGTTGCCTCAACTATGTTATGGGTTCCACAAAGTCAAAAAATGTATACTGTATCATTATTGATTGGTTTATTATCATGGCCAGGACTTGCTCGTTTAGTTCGTGGACAAATTTTAACTTTACGTGAACAAGAATTTATGCAAGCTTGTGAAGCTTTAGGTATTTCAGATTTCTCAAAAATCTTTAAACACTTACTTCCAAACGTTATTTCTTTGGTAATCGTAAATGCTACATTACAAATGGCGAGTGCTATCTTGACGGAGGCTGGTTTATCATTCTTAGGTATGGGTGTTACGGCACCAACTCCTTCTTGGGGTAACTTAATGAACTTGGCACGTGACTCTTACGTGTTCCAAAACTATCCTTGGGAATGGATCCCTGCAGGTTTAATGTGTTTATTAACTGTAATCTCTATCAACTTAATTGGTGAAGGTTTACGTGATGCATTCGACCCTAAAGAATTACAGTAGTAAGGAGGATACACAATGTCTGTAAATAAAAAAGTAATTAAAGTGGAAGACCTTCGTGTATACTTCCATACAAAAAAAGGTGATTCAAAAGCAGTTGATGGAAACCACTTTACAATGTATGAAAATGAAACACTTGCGATCGTAGGTGAATCAGGTTGTGGTAAATCTGTAACTGCCATGTCTATTTTAGGCTTAGTCAGTGAACCAGGAGAAATTATGCCTGGATCAAAAATCGTATATATGGGAAATGTAGATCGTGATGAAGATGGTTTGAACTTAGCTACAGCTACAGATGAACAAATTCGTCACATTCGTGGTAACGAAATTTCTATGATTTTCCAGGAACCTATGTCAAGTTTGAACCCAGTTATTACAGTTGGAGATCAAATCATGGAAAACATTTTGACACACGAAGAAGTTTCTAAAGAAGAAGCTAAACAACGTGCAGTTGAATTGTTGTCAGAAGTTGGTATTTCTCGTCCAGAAAAAGTTGTTGATAACTATCCATTCCAATTATCAGGTGGTATGTGTCAGCGTGTTATGATTGCGATGGCTTTATCTTGTCATCCAAAATTATTGATTGCCGATGAACCTACAACAGCTCTAGACGTTACAATTCAGGCCCAGATTCTATCTTTAATGAACAAATTAAAGAATGAAACAGGTACATCTATTATGTTGATTACACATGACTTAGGTGTAGTTGCTCAGGTTGCCGATAACGTTAATGTTATGTATGCTGGTAAAGTTGTTGAAACAGCTCCAGTAGAAGAATTGTTCAGCAATCCTAAACACCCATATACAGTTGGATTAATGAATTCAATGCCTTCACTTGCAGAAGAAGGAAAACGATTAAATACAATTGAAGGTAGCGTACCTAACCCATTGTATTTACCAAAAGGATGCTACTTTGCAGATCGTTGTCCATATGTAACAGATCGTTGTAAAGAAGGTCAACCAACAGATACAAAAATTAAATCACGTCACCACGTATGGTGCTTCAAAGTTGAAGAAGAAATGAAACAGGAGGGATAGTCATGGCAGAAAAAAGAAAAATTCTTGAAGTTAAAAATCTTAAAAAATACTTCCCTCTAAAAAAAGGAAAATATAAAGAAGACGACCCATGTGTTAAGGCCGTAGATGATATTACTTTCGATTTATATGAAGGAGAAACATTAGGTCTAGTAGGTGAATCAGGATGTGGTAAATCTACTTTAGGACGTACAATCATTCGTCTTTATGAACCAACAAGCGGAGAGGTAATCTTCGAAGGTGAAGATGTTGCGAAAAAGTCTCGTAAAGAAATGCGTGCTTTACGTGAAGAAATGCAGTTTATCTTCCAGGATCCATATTCTTCATTGAATCCACGTATGACTGTATTCAATATTTTGGCAGAACCATTGATTGCTCACGGAAAATTCAAACGTGGTCCAGAACTAGATGCATATGTTAAAAACCTAATGGACCGTTGTGGTTTGCCAAGTTATTACTGCTATCGTTATCCTCACCAATTCTCAGGTGGACAAAGACAACGTATTGGTATCGCACGTTCTTTGGCATTAGATCCAAGTTTCATTATTTGTGATGAACCAGTAAGTGCATTGGACGTTTCTATCCAGTCACAGATCATCAACTTAATGAAAGATATGCAAGAAGAAAAGAACATTTCTTATATCTTCATTTCACATGACTTGTCTGTTGTAAAACACATTTCTGACCGTGTTGGTGTAATGTACTTAGGTAGTATGATGGAACTTGCAGATAAGAATGAAATCTATTCAAACCCTCAACACCCTTATACAAGAGCGTTGATTGGTGCAATTCCTTTACCTGACCCTACAAAACGTAAAGAAATGAAAGTTATTCAAGGTGAAATTCCAAGTAACGTAAACATTCCTAAGGGATGTAAATTCAACCCTCGTTGTCCATTTGCGAAAGACATTTGTCGTGAACAAGAACCAGCAACAAAAGAGGTTAAGCCAAATCACTTCGTTAAATGTCACTTTGGAGGTGAATTCTAATGTCTAAGCGCCCATCTATGCGTGAGATGTTAGAAAAAAAAGATAAACAAAAAGGTAAAGAAGATCGTCTTGAAAAAGGGGATTTTCTAGCCTTATTCATTGCTGCTAGTAGTACATTCTGGCCAATTTTATTAGGTGCGATTGTTATTTTAGCACTATTAATTTTTGGTTGGAATGCCATCTTTGCATAATACGAGAAGCTTTCGGCTTCTCTATTTTTTTAGGAGAGAGATATGAAATTTACAGATTATAAATATGAACATATGGATATTGAAGCTTTGCAGGAACAATTAAAGGCAATTTGTTCAAAATTACAGAATGCAGCTTCTTATGCAGAATTCAAAAATGCCTTTATAGAATTAAATGATGTTAATAAATATATTAATACAAATCAGACTCTTGTTGATATACGTCATACAGTGGATACAAGAGATGAATATTACACACAAGAAAATGATTTTTTAAATGAAATGCTTCCCGTGTTGAAGGAAGATATTGTCAATTGTAATAAAGCAGTTATGGCTAGTACTTTTGTTTCTGAATTAAGAAAAGAAGTACCTGAAACATATTTCTTACAAAGAGAAATGGAAGAAAAATCATTTGATCCCATTATTATTCCTGAAATGCAAGAAGAAAATAAATTAGCTTCTAAATATCAAGCAATCATTGCAAGCGCACAAATTGAGTTTGATGGTGAAACATATACTCTTGCTGCTTTAGAAGTAAAGACAAATGATAAAGATAGAGATACTCGTAAACGTGCAATGCAAGCCTATTGGGGATGGTATGATGAACATGCTAAAGAAATTGGTGAAGTTTATGATCAATTAGTGCAAGTTCGTACGCGTATGGCTAAGAAATTAGGATATGAAAACTATATCGAACTTGGTTACTATCGCATGATGCGTTTTGATTATAATAAGGAAGATGTTGAAAACTATCGTAAACAAGTATTGGAAGATGTTGTTCCTTTGGATAATGAGTTATATGCTCGTCAACAAAAACGTTTAGGCTATGATACTTTGCATGCTTGGGATGAGAAATTTGAATTTACATCAGGAAATCCAGCACCTAAGTATAGTCGTGAAGAATTAGTGAAACGTGCATTAAAGATGTATCAGGAATTAGATCCTAAAACAGGAGAATTCTTTGAATTTATGACAGAAAGAGAATTGTTGGATCTAGACTCAAAACCTGGTAAAGCAGCAGGTGGATATTGTACATTCATTCCTAACTATCAATCTCCATTTATTTTCGCAAACTTCAATCAAACTAGCCATGATGCTGAAGTATTAACGCATGAAGCAGGACATGCTTTCCAGGTATATTCAAGTAAGGATATTTTCCCAATTGATTGTGTATGGCCTACATATGAGTCTTGTGAAATCCACTCTATGTCAATGGAATTCTTTACATATCCATGGATGAAATCTTTCTTTGAAGAAGATGTAGATAAATATTATTTCAACCACTTATCAGGAGCTGTTAAGTTCTTACCTTACGGAGTGTTAGTGGATCATTTCCAACATGAAGTATATGAAAATCCAGAAATGTCTTGTGAAGAAAGATTAGCTACTTGGAGAAAGTTAGAAAAACAATATTTGCCTCAAAAGAATTATGAAGGAATTGAGATTCTAGAAAAAGGTGGATGGTGGATGCGTCAGCTTCACATCTTCATGGATCCATTCTATTATATTGATTACACATTAGCTCAAGTTTGTGCATTACAATTCTGGGCTCGTATTCAAAAGAAAGATGAAAAAGCTTTTGAAGACTACAAACATATTTGTAAGATTGGTGGAACATTGCCATTTAGAAAAATTGTAAAAGAAGCAGGATTAAAAGTTCCTTTTGAATCTGGATGTTTAAAAGATACTGTACAATTGGTTCGTGAATGGTTTGAAAATGCAGATGATTCACAATTTTAAAAAAACAACTTGCGATTTTGAAAATGGCTTGCTATAATTGTATAGCACTTACTTTGGGTCGATATGACTTAAGGCGGAAGGAGGATACATCGATATGAAACAAGGAATTCATCCTAATTATCATAAAGTTAAATGTATCTGTACATCTTGTGGTGCAGAATTCGAAACAGGTAGTACAATCAAAGGTGATGAATTACGTGTAGATACTTGCAGTAACTGCCACCCATTCTTCACAGGTCGTCAACGTTTCGCTGCTGCTCAGGGACGTATTGAGAAATTTAACAAGAAATATGGTTTGAAGTAGTAATATAATGACAGTGTCAGAAATGACACTGTTTTTTTATTTTGGTTATAAAAAAAATACAATTTAATTTTTAAAATCCTTTAAAATAGGTTTATTTTGATAGTTTGGTTATATTAAAATCAACAAATGTACATAAAGTAGAATAGAAATCGCTGTGGTGTTTGAAAACTTTGTTTTGTACGCTTATAATAAAGTCAATAAATTAGAAAATAGCGAGGTATTTTGAAATGAAAAGAGCAAAAAGAATGGATTTATTTCAATCTTCTATATTTACAGAATTAAAGAATATGAAATTAGATTACATGAAACGTACAGGAAATACGACAATTGATTTTTCTGTAGGTTCACCTAATATTGCACCAGAACCATCAATTATGAAGGCTTTACAAGATGCGATCATGGTACCTGAAAATTATAAATATGCGATCAATGAATTACCTGAAATGAAGGCTGCCATTCATGATTGGTACAAAGATCGTTATCATGTAGAACTTACAAATGATGAAATGATTTGTTTACAAGGTTCTCAAGAAGCTTTAAGTACATTATTTTTAGCTATGTGTGATCCAGGTGATATTGTATTGGTTCCAGATCCATATTATCCAATCTTTAGTGATGGACCTAAAATTGCAGGTGCTAAAGTAGAATATATGCCTTTGTTAGAAGAATACAATTATATTATTCAATTGGATAAAATTGATGAAGAAATCGCAAAAAAGGCAAAGATGATGATTGTATCCTATCCAAACAATCCAACTTGCGCAATTGCTCCAGATTCTTTCTATGAAGAATTAATTGCGTTTGCGAAGAAGTACGATATTGTTGTATTACATGATAATGCATATAGTGAATTGGTATTTGATGGAAAGGTAGGAAAGAGTTTCTTATCTTTTGCAGGTGCTAAAGAAGTTGGAATTGAGTTAAATTCATTCTCTAAAACATATGGAATGGCAGGTGCAAGACTTGGTGTATGTGTAGGAAATAAAGAAGTAATCGAATGTTATAACACACTTAAATCAAATATGGATTATGGTATTTTCTTACCCGTACAATATGCTGGTATAGAAGCTTTAAGACATGGTGGAGCTAGCATTCACTCGACTTGTCAGGCTTATCAAGATCGAAGAGATGCATTATGTGAAATATTTGACTCAGTCGGATGGCATATTGCTTCAAGTCCAGCAACAATGTTTGCGTGGGCAAAGATTCCAGATCAATATGAAGATTCTTATGCCTTCACAAAAGATTTGTTGGAAAAAACAGGAATAGTCGTAACGCCTGGTCAAGCCTTTGGAGTCCACGGGAAAAAATATGTTCGTTTAGCTTTAGTACAAGATATAGAAGATATTAAAGAAGCAGCTCAAAGAATAAAAAAATCAGAAATTTTTAAATAAAGTGCAAATTTTGCACTTTTTTTTCGTATAAGAGTATATGAAGTGTAATCGATGTCAAAATGAAGATCCAAAATTATTTGCGTATGATCATGGAGTCTATTATTGTCGTAAGTGCATTGATTTTTCTAGATTGGAGGTTAATGAAAAAATAAAACCAGTAAAATTAATGCATAAAACGTGGAAAGGAAAACCTAAACTTGATTATGAACTGACTGCTTCGCAAAAATTGGCTAGTCATGATGTATACAAGTATTTAAGTAACGGAAAAGATGTGATTCTTTATGCAAGTACAGGAGCAGGAAAAACAGAAATTTGTTTTGAAAGTATATGTGGATATTTAGCGCAAGGAAAAAAGGTAGGATTTGCGATTAGTCGTAGACAAGTGGTGCTTGAAATAGCTACAAGACTTAGAAAGGCATTTCCAGAATTGAGTATATGTGAGGTAGCCCAAGGATATACACAAATAACAGATGCAGACATTATTGTGTGTACGACTCATCAACTTTATCGATATCCATATGCGTTTGATTTATTGATTTTAGATGAATTAGATGCTTTTCCTTTTGCGGGTAATGAAGTATTGCAAGCTATCGCAAATCAAGCGTGTGTTGGTCAGAAGCTAATGTTGAGTGCAACACCGGATGAAGAAAGTATGAGGCTTGTAGAAGAGAAAAAAATAGAACTTGTATGCTTATTTGAAAGGCCTCATAAGCATCCTTTGATTGTGCCTAAAGTGATTCAGGTTTCTGTGTTTTTACAAGTCCTGATTGTGATTTATGAATGCATAAAATTTTGTAGGGATAATAAACAAACCCTTGTGTTTGTGCCTCGTAAAAGAGATGGAACATGGTTAAAAATGATTTTGAATCTCTTTGTGAAAACATCATTGGTTCATTCTTCGACTGAAAATAAGGATGAAATATTAGATTATTTTCGTAATAAAGAATTAGATGTTTTAGTTTGTACAACACTTTTAGAAAGAGAAATCACAATACCAAGTGTTCAGGTTGTTGTTTTTAAAGGGAATCATTCTGTATTTACAACGGCTAGTTTAATTCAGATTTTTGGTCGTGTGGGAAGAAGTTTTAAAGATCCTAAAGGAGAAGGTATATGTCTATGTCAGTTTTCAAATCAATCTATCAAAGATTGTGTTTATCAAATATCGAAGATGAACGATACTGTTTATGCTGCCACAAAAAAATGAGTGAAATACGAAATTTTGATATTTTCTTTTATAATGATTTGATTATTTGTCCGGATTGTATGAAAAATTTTAAAGTGCATAAACAGACATACAGAATCAAGGAAACATTCATGTATGTATTGTATGAATATGATGAAATTTTAGAAAGATTGTTTTTTCAATATAAAGAACAGAGGGATATTGTTTTAAAAGATGTTTTTTTAAATTCTCATAAATACTTGAGTAAGACTTTTAAACATTATTGTGTGTGTAGTTTATGTAGTAGTGATGCTAAGCGTATGGAAAGAGGATTTGAGCCAGTGGTGGATATATATGCGACTTTAGGTGTCTTTGTGCATTCGCCATTTTATAAAAAAGAAAATGTAAAACAATCTTCAAAATCCAAACTTGAAAGAGCACATATAAAAGATGTATTAGCTTTAAAAGAGATGTATCCACTGCCTAAAAAAAAGAAAATATTGCTTGTGGATGATGTGTGTACAACGGGAAATACATTGTATGCTGCTTTGGATTTGATTCATCCAGATTGTGTATTTGTGATAGCGGCGCATCCTTTATGGATTAAGGCAAATAAAGAAAACATAGTGGTCAAATCAAAGGGGTTTTGGTAAAATAGTTTCAAAGGGGCGATAGAAGCTATGGATAAGAAAAGAAAGAACGAGAATGATGAGATTTCTCAATTGCTAGATTCGTTTCAAGCGGATCAGGAAGATACATTAGAACAAAAAATGGATCGATTTACAAAGACTCAAAATCGCAGTCGAGTTAAGAAACATAAACCTGAACCAGAGATTCCATTTCAGTCAAAAAAAGAGGAACCATCATTAGGAGATACGTTTGTAGTTGGATCAAAGGATTTGAATGAGCCTAAAGAAGATTTGTCTGCAACACGCACAGTGATGTGGAATGCGGATGAACTAAAACAAGAGGCGGATGCTACAAACAAAACAGTTGTGATCGATGACGATGAGATTCAATCTTTATTAGAAGAAGGTAAGGGGCCTCAACTAAAAAGAGAGGTTATCAATAAGAAGAAGGATTCTAAGAAAAAAACATTTAAGAAAAACAACTCTAAGACAGGATTATATATTGGATTAGGTGTTGTAGGTGTTTTATTGATTTCATTATTGATTTTTGGTGGTATTAAACTAGTAACAAGTGGATTATCGGGTTCGGATGAAAAAACAGAAGAAGTTCAAAAGAAGAATTATCAAGAATTATTAGATTTTGCGAATAACTACGATTCATTATCTTCTAGCGAGAAGAAAGAAATTGTTGATCTTGAGAGTAAATATAACAGTTTGACTCGTAAACAAAGAGAAAAAATTGATGAAATTTTAGAAAAGGCTACGGGTAAAAACTTTAATGAATTGCTTGCGAAAGCAAACAAAAAAACGAATACGAATAAGAAGAACAACAACACAGAAATTGCAGAAAAGAAAGCAGAGTTAAGGAAAAAAATCAGTGATTTAAAGAATCAGCTTTCAGAGGCTAAAGCGGATTTAGAGAGTGCACAAAAAGCACAGGAATCTGCACAGAGTGATGTGGATTCTTTGAAGCAACAAGTTAATGAAGCACAAAGTACACTAGATAAGGCGCAAAGTGCAGAAAATTCGGCATGTGCAACATATAGTGAGTTATTAAAAATATTAGAACGAATAAAAGTACTTTCTGCTATTGATAATGATAAAATTAGTCAGGAGGAAAATGCAGAATTGACTGAATTAAGAACGAGCCATCCAGATATAGAGGGTGAGGTCAATTCGGCTTATGAAGCTAAAAAAGCGGCAGAAGCTGCGAATACAGATGCAAAAAATAAATCGAATAAATCTTCTTTAGAAAATAAATTGAGTACAGCACAAACAAAATTAAATAGTGCAAGTTCCGATGTAAAAGATGCACAATCAAAAGTAGATTCATTAAATTCACAAATCAATGATTATCAAAGTCAATTGGACGATTTAGACTAGACAATACATTTTTGTATTGTCTTTTTCTATTGTAAGCTTTTAATGTCTTACGATTTTTGTTAGAATAGATACGGAAAGTCAGGTGAAAATATGCGTAATGCGATTGTTCTGGCGGCTGGAAAAGGAACTCGAATGAAATCAGATCGTAGTAAAGTAATGCATACGATTATTGATCGTTCAATGTTGGCTTATATCATTGATGCTTTAAGAGCTGTATCTGTACAAAGAATCGTTGTAATTGTTGGATATCAAGCAGAGAGTATCAAAGAAGCTTTTCCAGATGTTGAATTTGCTTTGCAGCAACCCCAATTAGGGACTGGTCATGCGGTTATGCAGGCTACACAATTAAAGGATGAAGATGGAGACACATTAATTATCAATGGTGATGGTCCTTGTATTCAACCTGAAACTTTGGAAAAACTATTCCAAACAAATCAAGATGCATCATTAACTTTATTAACTTCTGTATTAGATGATGGAGCTCATTATGGTCGTATTGTTCGTGATGAAAATGGGCATGTTCAAGCGATTGTAGAGGCAAAAGATTGTACAGAAGAACAAAAGAAAATCTGTGAAATCAATGCGGGTATGTATTGTTTCAAAAATAGAGATTTATTTGATAATCTTGATAAGCTAACAACAAATAATGCTCAAAATGAATATTATTTAACAGATTTAGTTAAAATTTTAGCTAACCAAGGTAAAGTTGTTAAGGGATTAGTTGTTGAAGACCGTGATGAAGTCATGGGAATTAACGATTGTGTAGAATTAAATAAAGCGTATGAATGGATGCGAAATCGAATCAACAATAACTGGCTAAAAGAAGGGGTACAAATTGTAGATCCTAAGCGCACAGTTATTGGTAAAGATGTAAAAATTGGACATGATGTTATTATTCATCCAAATGTTGAAATTTTAGGCAAAACAGAGATTGGAGATTTCGTTGAGATTTTGCCAGGTTCTTATTTGAATAATTCAAAAATTGAAAATTGTGCTGTAGTCGATTCAAGTAAAATCGTCGATTCTTGCATAAGTGAAGGAACTATTGTGGGACCTATGTCTTATGTAAGTAACAATAAAATTATAAAATAGCCTGATAGGGTATGAGAAAGGATAAATCATGAAAAACACTATTGTATTTGCTTTATCATCTAGCGTTGGTTTAGCAAAAGATATTTGTAAAGAATTAGGATTGGAATTAGGAAAATGTGAAGTAAAACATTTTGCTGACGGAGAAATTTTGGTAGAATTAGAAGAATCTGTTCGTGGAAAACATGTATATTTTGTACAAAGTACAAATAAACCTGTAAACTCAAATTTAATGGAAATTCTAATTGGTATTGATGCTTGTAAACGTGCAAGTGCTGCTAGTATTACAGCTATTATTCCATATTTTGGATATGCACGTCAGGATCGTAAGGCAAAACCTCGTCAACCAATTACTTCTAAATTAGTAGCTAGTTTATTGGAAAGAGCTGGAGCTGATCGTGTTGTAACAGTTGATTTGCATGCTACTCAGATTCAAGGATTCTTTGATATTCCAGCAGATGATATTACTGCGAATGGATTGATTGCTGATTACTTCAAACATAAGGAAGGATTAGGAGAAATCGTTGTAGTATCTCCTGATCACGGTGGAGCTGTACGTGCTCGTAATTTAGCAAATGCATTAGGTGCACCTATCGCAATCATCGACAAACGTCGTCCAAAACCAAACGTAGCAGAAGCTATGAACTTAATTGGAGATGTTGATGGAAAAACTGCAATTATTATTGATGATATGGTAGATACAGCTGGAACGTTAACTGCTGGTATTAAAATGTTAAAAGACAAAGGTGCAAAAGCTGTATACGCTTCATGTTCACATGGTATTCTTTCAGGACCTGCTATTGATCGTTTAAAAGCTGCTGAATTAGCTGGATTTGTTTGTACAAATACAATCGATCAAACAGAAAATCAAAAGCTTTATCCAGAAATGACTGTACTTTCTATGGCACCATTGTTAGCTGGATTAATTCACGCTGTTGAAGAAAACTCTTCACTATCAGAAGTATTAGCACACGCTTTTGATGACTAATATGGAAACGTTGTTTATTGGATATCCACCTTGTTCAACTTGTAAAAAAGCATATAAGGCTTTGTTAGATTTAGGGATTGAAGCTACATATAGAAATATTAAAGAGGAAAATCCGACAAAAGAAGAGATTCAAAGTTGGATTGATCGAGGTGTGGAATTAAAAAAATTGTTTAACACAAGTGGTATGTTATATCGTGAATTAAATATAAAAGAAAAACGTGAGACATATACACAAGAACAATTGATTGATTTGCTTGCTTCCAATGGTATGTTAGTAAAAAGACCTATTGTGATTCAAGACGATATGATTATCATAGGAAACAAAGTTTCAGAATACGAGAAATTACAAAAATAGACCTGTCAATGACGGGTCTTTCTTTCATTATCTAAAAATGGAATTGAAATTTTCCTCTATTTGTTTACATGCATTGGCTTCATCAAGTTGTTTAATTTCACAAATCTTTTTTGCAACATATTCTACATACATAGGCTCGTTTTCTTTGCCTCTAAATGGAACGGGTGTTAGGTATGGAGAATCTGTTTCTGTAATAATTCTATCGATTGGGCATGCTTTAATGCATTCAGGTGCTTGTCTAGCATTTTTAAAAGTGATCGGTCCCGCAAAAGAAATCATAGAATTCATTTTTAAACATTCCATCATTGTTTCTTTACTTCCGCTAAAACAATGGAAGATGATTTTTGTTTTTGCGTATTGTTTTAAAATGTCCATGCAGTCTTTTGTGGATTCACGCATATGAATCGAAATGGGAAGATTGTGTTCATTTGCGATTTGAATCTGCTTGATAAACAGTTCTTTTTGTAAATCATTAAAACTTGTATCCCAATAGTAATCCAATCCAATTTCTCCTAAACAATCTAAGTATGGAGTTTGATCAATTAAATATTGAATTCCTTTTTCTTTTATTTCTTTCGCATCACTTGGAAACCATCCAAACGCCACTTTAAAGAACGGATATTTTTCTTTTAATTTTTTTGCACGTTCTAATTCTTCTGGACTTGTGCACATAATCATGCAAGATGTAATATTCTTTGCCTGAATATTCTCTATGATTTCATCAATTCGACTATATAAACGATCACAAGTGATGTGACAATGACTATCTGTATACATAAATAACCTTCTTTCTTTAAAATAGTATATAATTGTGTTAAGCGAGGTGCAACATGAAAGTTAGTGTAGAGTTAAATGTGAGTGATAAAGAGTTCTACGATGTAATGATGAAATCATTGCAGGAAGAATTAAATCATGTTTCAAAGAAAGACACATTTAATAAATTAGGATATAAAGCTAAAATCAACACTCATACAA
>OLGF01002035.1_pt1 | contig 19936 bp, 18 predicted proteins | sample 1604971 | NCBI WGS metagenome assembly OLGF01 (sample SAMEA3888902, study PRJEB22519) | human gut metagenome | biome: human gut; feature: human-associated habitat; material: faeces | place: Denmark | collected 2011 | reverse complement strand
CGCGAGAGAAAATGATTTTATTTCTTTGCCGCCTGCGGGCGGCAAACTCTGCGAGGCTTTTTTTGACACGCTGGGGAGATCAGGGAAAAACCGTAGTTACTTGTGATAGAGCTTTTTTACCTCATATTTCGGCTCGCAGCTTACCTGGATGCCCAGGCGCTTATAGAGCTTGGCGTCCTCCTCGGAGAGAATGACGGAGAAGTGGGCGTCGCTGCCCCGCAGATCGTCCAGCTTTTTCAGCACCCGCTCCGCCAGGGGGTTGGTGACGGCGGAGATGGACAGGGCGATGAGCACCTCATCGGAGTGCAGGCGGGGATTGTGGTGGCCCAGGTGACGGAGCTTCATGTCGCTGATGGGGGCGATGATGGAGGCCGGAAGCAGGTCCAGGTCCTTGTCGATGCCCGCCAGGAGCTTCACGGCGTTAAGAAGCATGGCCGCAGAGGGGCCCAGAAGGGAGCTGGTCTTGCCGGTGACGACACGGCCATCGGGCAGCACCATGGCTCCGGCGGGGGCACCGGTGGCCTGGGCCTTATCCAAAGAGGCCCGGACCGCCGGGCAGATGTTCGGGGTGACGCCAGCCTGCTGCATAACGATCTCCAGCTTGCGCACCACGCACTCGTCGCACTTGCCTCTGACCCGGTCTACCAGGCCCGCGTAGTAGCGGCGAAGGATCTCCATGCGGCTGGCCTCCTGGCAGGCGGCATCGTCCACAATGGCAAAGCCCGCCATATTCACACCCATGTCCGTGGGGGATTTATAGGGGGAGATGCCCTGGATCTTCTCAAACATAGCGTTGAGCACCGGGAAAATCTCCACATCCCGGTTATAGTTCACGGTGGTCTTGCCGTAGGCCTCCAGGTGGAAGGGGTCGATCATGTTCACGTCGTTGAGGTCGGCCGTCGCCGCCTCGTAGGCGAGGTTCACCGGGTGCTTGAGGGGGAGGTTCCAGATGGGGAACGTCTCGTACTTGGCATAGCCCGCGCGGACGCCGCGCTTATTCTCATGGTAGAGCTGGCTCAGGCAGGTCGCCATCTTGCCGCTGCCGGGGCCGGGGGCGGTGATGACGACGATGGAGCGGCTCGTCTCGATATAGTCGTTCTTACCGAGCCCGTCGTCGGAGACGATGTGCGCCACATCCGAGGGGTAGCCCGCGATGGGGTAGTGGCGGTAGCTCTTCACGCCGAGCGCCGTCAGGCGGTTGATGAACGCGTCGGCGGCAGGCTGCCCGGCGTACTGCGTGATGACGACCGAGCCGACATAAAAGCCGAGCCCGCGGAACACGTCGATCAGGCGCAGCACGTCGTCATCATAGCTGATGCCGAGGTCGCCGCGCATCTTGTTCTTCTCGATATCCCCCGCGCAGATGGCCATCACGATCTCCACGTCGTCTTTCATCGTGGCGAGCATGCGGATCTTGCTGTCGGGCTGGAACCCCGGCAGCACGCGCGAGGCGTGGTGGTCGTCAAAGAGCTTGCCGCCGAACTCCAGATAGAGCTTGCCGCCGAACTGGCTCATGCGCTCCCGGATGTGCTGCGCCTGCAGCTCCAGATATTTATCATTGTCGAAACCGATCTTCATGACTGCTTTCCCCCTCTTGTACAAAACCTTAAAAACATAACAGGGTGTATTATATATCAGATCGGCCCCGCGGGGAAGAGATTCCGCCCATTTTGGGGGCGGAAAATTCGCTGAATTTCCTGTGACAATTTTGGCAAAAGACACCGTTGCTTTTTTGCGCGCGGCGGGGTATACTGTAAAATACACTCTTATTTGCAGGAGGCAGCTATGCGCTTTCAGGTCATGTATAAAAAGTCCGCCCAGCCCAAGGAGGCCTATCTCCCTTTTTTCGAGAGCGACGACATCGCTGAGATCAAGGATTTTGCCATGCGCCTGGCCTTCATCGAGGGCAACGACGTCTATGTGCAGGACACGGCTCTCGGCGAGATCGTCCGCGACTTCGAGGACGCGCGTTATAGAAATAAGGTATGAGCTTTCCGCCCCGGCCGATCGCGGCCGGGGTTGTTTTTTTACCCTCCGGGCCATACTAAGCCCGGAGGTGATTTTTTTGCGCGAAGAGAAGAAGGGCTTTCCCTATGACCCGGCGCCGGATGTGAACCGGTTTCCCGGCGTGCCGGAGAGCGGGTTTGACCTCGTCAACGAGTACGGCACCTACAACATCCAGCCCACGGCGGACACGGACAACCTCTTTCCGCTGATCGCGCCGGGGCTGCCGCGCCGCTGGCGGGGGATGAAGCTGGAAAAGGGCGATCTGGAGCAGCTGCCGTGACCCGTCCGGGGGCGGCGGCAGACGCGCCGCCCCCGCGGGGGACGTTTCTTAGCTAAAAAGCATGAATCAACACGCATGTTTTCTTTGCAAAGAGTGAAAAACACGAAATTATCGAAAAATAGTTCAAAAGCACGAAAATCGGAGAAAAAGCGCATACTTTCATCATTTAAATTGTGCTTCGTGATAACGCACAAGAAAGTGTTAAAAATTTGGCGACTTCGATACTTGACGGTTTTTTCACAAAGAAATATAATATAGCTAAACTGGTAAGACCAGCAGGCCGAAATTTTCGGCCGCTGTGTGATACAATGGAGGGTGCAGAACGATGTATACACTGGGCATTGATATCGGCTCCACCACCAGCAAGTGTGCCGTGCTGAAAGACGGCGAGGAGCTGGTTGCCACCAGCCTGCGCGTGGGCGGCATGGGAACCGAGGGGCCGCAGGAGGCGCTCGACGACCTCTGGGCGGACTCCGGTCTCCGCAGGGAGGAGATGGCCCGCACGATTGTCACCGGCTACGGCCGCAAGAACTACGAGGGAGCCGACGGCGAGGTCAGCGAGCTGACGTGCCACGCGATGGGCGGACGGTTCGTCTTCCCGGGCCTTCGGACGGTGATTGATATCGGCGGTCAGGACGCGAAGATCATCTCCCTGACCGAGGACGGCCGGATGGCCAACTTCGTGATGAACGACAAATGCGCGGCCGGTACGGGTCGCTTTCTGGATGTGATGGCGTCCATCCTGCGGATGGATGTGAGCGAGCTGGCTCCCTGCGCCGCACAGAGCACGCAGCCCGCGTCCATCTCCTCGACCTGCACGGTGTTCGCTGAGAGCGAGGTCATCAGCCAGCTGGCCTCCGGCGTCAAGCGGCCGGATCTCGTGGCCGGCATCTGCCAGAGCGTGGCGACGCGCGTGGCGGCGCTGGCCCGGCGGGCCGGTGTGCGCGAGGTGGTGTGCATGTCCGGCGGCGTGGCGAAAAACGGCGCTGTGCGCCACGGGCTGGAGGAGTGCCTGAACGTCTCCATCGCCTACGATCCCCGCTGCCAGCACTTCGGTGCCATCGGCGCGGCCCTGTGGGCCTACAGGCAGGCAAGCAAAGCGTAAAAGCAGTCCCGCCCTGCGGGCTGCCTGTTCCATATAAAATATAGAGTATCATCGAGGAGGAAAAGAAATGGCAGAGCAAGTCAAAAAAAAGCCGGTGGATCCCAATTCCGCCAAGTACAAGCTCGGAAAGATCGCGGCCGACGCCTATGTCGACGCCATGGAGGCGAAGAAGCGCGGCGAGAAAGTGGCTTGGGTCTCCAGCAACTTCCCTGTGGAAATTCCCGAGACGATGGGCATCGCGACTGTCTATCCCGAGAACCAGGCGGCCGGAATTGCCGCCCGCGGCGCCGGTACCCGCATGTGCGAGGAGGCTGAGTCCGAGGGCTATTCCAACGATATCTGCGCCTACGCGCGTGTGTCGCTGGCCTATGCCAAGCTGAAGTCCTGTCCCGAGCAGGATGTGCCGATGCCGGACGTCCTGCTGTGCTGCAGCAACATCTGTTCCTGCATGATCAAGTGGTATGAGAACCTCGCCCGCGAGCTGAACATCCCCATGATCCTGCTCGACATTCCCTTTAACCCCGACTATGAGGTCTCCGACGCGGAGGTCGCGTATGTCACCGGCCAGTTCTGGGACGCCGTGAAGCAGCTTGAGGAGATCACCGGCAAGAAGTGGTCCGACGAGCGCTTCAAGGAAGTCACGGGCTTTAGCTGCCGCTCCAGCCGCGCGTGGCTGGCCGCGACGAGCTGCGCCAAGTATGTCCCGTCCCCGTTCAACGGTTTCGACCTGCTCAACCACATGGCCGTCATGGTCACGGCCCGCGGCAAGGCCAGCGCCGGCGAGGCAATGGAGACGCTGCTCAAGGAGTATGAGGACAACCACAAGAACGGCACCTCCACCTTCCGCACGGAGGAGAAGCACCGCATCATGTTCGAGGGTATCGCTTGCTGGCCCTACCTGCGCGCGACGTCCACGGGCCTGAAGTCCCGCGGCATCAACATGGTCACGACGATCTACGCCGACGCCTTCGGCTTCGACTACGACAGCTTCGACGGCATGATCCGCGCCTACTGCAAGGTGCCCAACGCCATCAACCTCGAGCTCTCCCGCGACAAGCGCATCAAGCTCTGCAAGGACAACCACGTCGAGGGCCTGCTGGTCCACACGAACCGTTCCTGCAAGCTCTGGAGCGGCTTCATGTATGAGATGAGCCGCCAGATCGGTGAGGCGTGCAACATCCCCGTGGCCAGCTTCGACGGCGACCAGGCGGATCCGCGCAACTTCTCCGAGGCCCAGTACGACACCCGCGTCCAGGGCCTGACCGAAATTATGGAAGCCAACAAGGCCGCGAAAGGAGAGTAAGTCATGAATGAGATCCTGAAGAAAATGCACGAGGTGGCTGCCTCTCCCCGCACACAGATGGACAAGTACCTCGCCGAGGGCAAGAAGATCGTCCTCTGCGCCCCGGTCTACACGCCGGAGGAGATCATCCACTCCATGGGCTTCGTTCCCATGGGCGCGTGGGGCGGCGATATGGAGCTCAACCGCGCGAAGGAGTACTGTCCCGCGTTCCTGTGCGCCATCGTCCAGTCCCTGCTGGAGCTGGGCATCACCGGGGCCTTTGAGGGCGCGAGCGCCATCGTGATTCCGTCCCTGTGCGACACGCTCAAGACCGTGGGCGAGAACTGGAAGTACGCGGTGCCGTCCATCCCGTTCATCCCCATGACCTATCCCCAGAACCGCAAGCCCGCCTACGGCGTGGCCTATACCAAGGCCGGCTACGAGCGCGTGATCCGCGACCTCGAGAAGCTCGGCGGCACATTCTCCAACGAGAAGCTTGCCGCTTCCAATGCCGTCTATAACCGCCACAACGCCGCCATGCGCAAGATCGACGCGCTGCTGGCCGTCCACCCGGAGATCACCGCCGCCCAGCGCAGCGACATCTTCAAGAGCGCGTTCTTCATGACCAAGGAGGAGCATACCGAGCTGGTTGAGGCGCTCATCGCGAAGCTCGAGGCGCAGCCGGCTGCCGCCGAGAAGCTCCCGATCGTCATCTCCGGCATCCTGACCGACGCCCCCGCCCTAAACGCCATCATCGACGAGATGGGCATGCACATCGTGGCCGACGACGTGGCCGCGCAGTCCCGCCAGTACCGCACCGACGTCCCCGCCGGGGACGACGCGCTGCAGGCCCTCGCCGACAAGTTCGCCGCGATGGACAACTGCTCCGTGCTGTACAACCAGGATAAGCCCCGCGTCAAGTGGATCGTCGACACCGCCAAGGAGCGCGGCGCGAAGGGCGTGCTCGTGGTACTGACGAAGTTCTGCGACCCCGAGGAGTTCGACTATGTCATGATCAAGAAGGCCTGCGAGGCCGCGGGCATTCCCCTGACGCTCGTCGAGGTTGACCGCCAGATGGTCCAGTTCGAGCAGGTGCGCACGAACCTCGAGACCTTCCGCGATCTGCTGATGATGTAAACCAATCCCCACCGAGGATAGAAATATTAGGAGGATAACTTATGAGTGAAGTGAAACGTCCCCTTGAGGGCGTGAAGGTCGTCGAGCTGGCTACCTTCATCGCCGCCCCCTGCTGCGCCCGCTTTCTGGCGGATCTGGGCGCCGAGGTCATCAAGGTTGAGGCCCCTGCGGGCGATCCCCTGCGCTACACGGCCGTGAACGAGGGCCGTCCGCAGGATCAGAAGGAGAACACCTCTTACGATCTGGAGAACGCCGGCAAGACCTGCGTCTGCCTGAACACCAAGACGGCAGCCGGCCGCGAGGCGCTGGAAAAGCTCATCGCCGGCGCGGACATCTTCATCACCAACTGGCGTCAGAACCCCCTGAAGAAGGCGGCTCTCGACTATGACACGCTGCACGCGAAATACCCCAAGCTGGTCTACGGCTTCGTCTCCGGCTACGGCGAGAAGGGCCCCGACAAGGATCTGCCGGGCTTCGACTTCACGGCGTTCTTCGCCCGCGGCGGCGTGCTGGGTACCCTGTTCGACAAGGACTCCCTGCCCATGCTGACCATCGCCGGCTTCGGCGACCATCAGGTCGGTATGTATCTGGCCTCCGGCGTGCTGGCGGCCCTGTACCGCGCCCGTGAGACGGGTATCGGCGACCGCGTCGTCGTCTCCCTGTTCCACAGCGCTATCTGGGACGTCTCCCTGATCCTGCAGGCCAGCCAGTACGGCGACCCCACCACGCAGTATCCTCTCTCCCGCCGCACGCTGCCGAACCCGCTGGTTGTGGCGCATAAGACGAAGGACGGCAAGTGGCTGCAGATCGCCATGCCGCAGTACAACCGCCACTATCCCATTTTCATGCGCGCCATCGGCCACCCCGAGTTGGCCGAGGATCCGCGCTACTATCCCCAGACGAACCTGCAGGCCAACATCGAGGAGTTCTATGACTTCCTCGTCAAGGAGATGGCCAGCCGCACGCTCGACGAGTGGTGCAAGCTGATGGATGCGAACGACCTGCCCTACGCGGTCGCGCAGACGTGGGATCAGCTCCTCGTCGACAAGCAGGCCTGGGCCTCCGGCTGCTTCTACGAGATGGAGTACCCCAACGGCGCCAAGCGCACGATGGTGCGTCCTCCCGTCATCTTCGAGGAGACGGAGCTGCCCCCCTACAACCGCGGGCCGTATCTCGGCGAGCAGACCGAGATCATCCTGAAGAAGCTGGGCTACACCGACGAGCAGGTGGCCGCGATGATCGCCGCCGGCGAGGCGCAGCCCATGGACCCCGCGCTGAAGGACTGAGACCCCACGCGCACGGGCGCGTATTTTGAGGAATATTTGAGGAATTAGAAAGGATCCCCGGGCCGGGCGGGCATATCCCGGCCCGGGGCAGAGCTGAAAGGAGAAAAAGGAACCATGAAGATCGCTGCATATGAAGTGAGACCCGACGAGAAGCCTGTCATCGAAAGACTCTGCAAGCAGTATGACATCGAGCTGGTATCCACCCCCGCGAATCTGGACAAGACCACGGCCAGCATGGCCGCCGGCTGTGACGGCGTGACCACCCTCGGCCAGAGCGACTACTGCAACGAGGTGCTCGACGAGCTGAAGGGCTACGGCGTCAAGGTGCTGGCGAGCCGCTGCGTGGGCTACAACCACATGAACTGCGACTACGCCCGCTCCCTGGGCTTCCGCCTGTGCAACGGCGCCTACGCGCCCAACGGCGTGGCCGAGTACACCGTGATGGCCATCCTGATGTGCATCCGCAAGTACAAGAAGGCGCTCTACAACACCAATGACAACGATTTCACCCTGAAGGGCAAGATGGGCCGCGAGCTGCGCACCATGACCGTCGGCGTCATGGGCACCGGCAAGATCGGCTTCACTGTCATCAAGTGCCTGTCCGGCTTCGGCTGCCGCATTCTGGCCAACGATGTCTATGAAAACGACGCCGTCCGCCAGTACGCCGAGTATGTGGATCTGGATACGCTGTATCGCGAGTCCGACATCATCACGATCCACACCCCGCTGCTGCCCAGCACGACCGGCATGATCAACAAGGAAGCCATCGCCAAGATGAAGGACGGCGTGGTCTTCATCGACAACGCCCGCGGCGAGCTCGTCGACATCGACGCGATCACCGAGGCCGTTGAGAGCGGCAAGTTCTCCGCCCTGTTCATGGATGCCTTCCCCGGCGAGACCGGCATCATCCATGTCCCCCACAACGAGGACATCATTCACACCCCCGGCATGCCCTACTTCAAGCTGAAGTACCTGCGCTCCTTCGTGAACGTCTACCACACCCCGCACATGGCCTTCTTCACCGAGGAGGCCGCCGAGCAGATGGCCGAGTGCGGCGTGAACAGCATCTACGAGATTCTGACCGACGGCAAGTCCAGCCACGAGATTCCCTGCTGAACGAAGCCGCGGTTTGAACAGATAAAACAGGAGGAAAAGTATGATTTTCGACGCAAAGCATGAAATGATCCGTAAGCTCGTGCGCCAGTTCGCTGAGACGGAACTGACGACCGAGGTGCTCGACCGTGTCGAGGAAACGGGCGAGTTCCCCGAGGAGATCGTGGAAAAGATGGCCAAGTGCGGCTTTCTGGGTCTGAAGATTCCCCGTGAATACGGCGGCGCAGGCGCGGACACGCTGGCCTATGTGATTATGATCGAGGAGATCGCCCGCGTTTCCGCGGTGGCGAGCCTCTATGCCAATACCCCCAACTCCCTCGGCGGCGGCCCCCTGATGCAGGCCGGCACCAAGGAGCAGCTCGAGAAGTATCTCGTGCCCGCCGTGCAGAACAAGATCAAGATCGTCTTCGCGCTGACCGAGCCGGGCGCCGGCTCCGACGCGGGCAGCATGGTCACCACCGCCACGAAGGACGGCGACTACTACGTCCTCAATGGCCGTAAGTGCTTCATCTCCGGCGCTCCCATCGCCGACTACTGCATCGTCTATGCCAAGACCGACATGACCAAGGGCAACAAGGGCATCTCCGCCTTCGTCGTCGACATGAAGGCCCCCGGCGTCTCCTGCGGTAAGCACGAGGCGAAGATGGGCATCGTCGGCTATCCCACCAGCGACGTGGTGCTCGAGGACGTCCGCGTCCACAAGAGCGACATGCTCGGCAAGGAGAACATGGGCTTCATCAACGCGATGAAGACGCTCGACGGCGGCCGTCTGGGTGTTTCCGCCCAGTCCATCGGTGTCGCGCAGGGCTGCCTCGATGAGGCCATCAAGTACTCCAAGGAGCGCGTCCAGTTCGGCAAGCCCATCTGCAAGAACCAGGCGATTGCCTTCATGATCGCCGACATGGCGACGAAGCTGACCGCCGCCAAGGAGCTGGTGTACCTCGCCGCTCAGATGAAGGACAAGAATGATCCCAAGGCCTCCATGTACTGCTCTATGGCCAAGTACTATGCCTCCGAGACGTGCAACGAGATTGCGGCCAAGGCCGTCCAGATCCACGGCGGCTACGGCTTCATCAAGGAGTATCCCGTGGAGCGCAAGTACCGCGACTGCCGCGTGTTCACCATCTATGAGGGCACCTCTCAGGTCCAGCAGATGGTCATCTCCGGCAATTTGCTGAAGTGAGCGGAAAGGAGCGATTGAGAATATGAAAATCATTGTGTGTGTCAAGCAGGTCCCCGATACGTCCGGCAAGGTCGCCGTCAATCCCGACGGCACCCTCGACCGCGCCTCGATGCAGACCATCATCAACCCCGACGATATGAACGCCGTTGAGGCCGCGCTGGCCCTGAAGGATCAGCTGGGCTGCCCCGTCATCGCCGTGTCCATGGGCCCGCCGCCGGCGGCCGCCATGCTGCTCGAGCTGAAGGCCATGGGCGTTGACCGCGGCGTGCTGGTGTCCGCCCGTGAGTTCGGCGGCTCCGATACGTTCGCGACGTCCCAGATCCTGGCCGCGGCCATCAAGAACATCGGCGTCGACGCCGACGATATCATCTTCTGCGGCCGTCAGGCCATCGACGGTGACACCGCGCAGGTCGGTCCCCAGATCGCCGAGAAGCTGGACCTGCCCCAGGTCTCCTATGTGGCCGACATCAAGAAGGACGGCAACACCATCACCGTCAAGCGCATGCTTGAGGACGGCTATATGACCGTCGCCGTGCAGACGCCCTGCCTGCTGACGTGCATCAAGGAGCTCAACGAGCCCCGCTATATGTCCATCCGCGGCATTCTGGACTGCGACAAGGAGCCGATCGAGATTCTGGACTACAACGCCCTGAAGGACGATCCCCTGATCGAGGTCGATACCATCGGCCTGAAGGGTTCTCCCACCAACATCTATAAGAGCTTTACGCCTCCCCAGAAGGGCGTGGGTATGATGCTCGAGGGCGACGGCAAGGACGCCGTGGATCAGCTCTTCGGCATCCTCACCGCCAAGCACATCATCTGAGAAGGGAGAAACGAAACATGTCTACTTTTATGAACACGGATCCCAAGGCCTTCTCCGGCGTGTGGGTATTTTGTGAGCAGCGTCAGGGCAAGATGATGCCCACCACCTTTGAGCTGATTTCCGAGGGCCGCAAGCTGGCCGATGAGCTGGGCGTGGAGCTCGGCGGCATCCTGCTCGGCGACAACGTCGACGGCATCGCCAAGGAGCTCGGCGGCTACGGCGCGGACAAGGTGTATGTCTACAACAGCCCCCTGCTGAAGGACTTCACAACCGACGCCTATACCAAGGTCATCTCCGACGCCGTGCAGGAGTTCCATCCCGAGATCCTGCTCTTCGGCGCGAGCCACATCGGCCGTGATCTGGCGCCCCGCTGCGCCGCCCGTCTGCACACGGGCCTGTGCGCCGACTGCACCCACCTCGACGTGGATCTGAACGGCTATATCAACTTCCTGCGTACCGGCTCCTCGCTGGACGTGGATAAGATCAACTTCCAGACGAAGATGTTCGACGTCAGCACGAACCTGAAGATGACCCGTCCGGCCTTCGGCGGTCACCTGATGGCGACGATTGTCTGCCCGCGCTTCCGCCCCGCTATGGCGACGGTGCGCCCCGGCGTGATGAAGAAGCGCGAGTTCGACGCCGCGAAGGCCGCGAAGGTCGAGATTCTGCACCCCGCGTTTGAGCTGGCTGAGAGCGATGTCCACACCAAGGTGCTCGAGATCGTCAAGGCCACCCGCGCCATGGTCGACCTGACCGGCGCTGAGGTCGTCGTTTCCGTCGGCCGCGGTATCGCCAGGGACGTTGAGAAGGGCATTGCCCTCGCCACCGAGCTCGCCGAGCTCATGGGCGGCGTCGTGGGCGCTTCCCGTGCCGTCGTGGACGCGGGCTGGCTGACGGCTGACCATCAGGTCGGTCAGACCGGTAAGACGGTCCATCCCCGCATCTATGTCGCCCTCGGTATCTCCGGTGCCATCCAGCACAAGGCCGGTATGCAGGATTCCGAGTGCATCATTGCCGTGAACAAGAGCGACGTCGCTCCCATCTTCGAGGTGGCGGATTACGGCATCTGCGGCGATCTGTTCAAGATCGTGCCGCTCATGATCGATGAGATGAAGGCTCTGAAGGGCTAAGAGCCGACGTTCTCATAGAGGGTAGAAGGAGAAAGGTTTGGTGAGCACTCCCCCTGTGGAGGCGGCAGCGGCATTCGGCCGCCGCCCGCCGCGCAGGGGGAGTGTTCTTTTATTTTACGGCTCGGATCGCGGCAGAATTGGGAATGTTTGACGGCTTTGTAGAAAATTGACGGAAAATACGGGCGGAATACTGGTGAAAAACACGTCTTGACTTTTGGCATTTAAAGTCTTACACTTAGACCAACCTAAAACAAACAGCCGGTGAGCGGCGGAAAGGAGACAGCCATGATGACCAACCTGCGTAACAGCCTGCAGAACGTTTAGTCTGTCTCCTATTATGCTTACGCCGCCTACGAGTACGTGGGCTACTTTTGGCGCGCTTATTTTTACTTTCGATACCCCCGGCTGAATTTACAAGGCAACGCATAAATTCCCGGATCAGATTCCTAAAAGGGCGTTTAGCGGCTTCGTCATTCAGGACGGAGCCGCTTTAATTTTTAGATTTTGAAAGTTTGAAAAGGAGAAAATCAACATGAACGCAACCCTCGCTGCCGCGATCATCTTTGTGGTGTTCGCCGTCGGAGACATGATCTCCGCCAAAACGAAAGCAATCGTATCCATGCTGCTGGTGGCCTCTGTGGTCTTCCTGCTGGGCTTCTGGGCCGGTATCTTCCCGGCCACGATGTTCGCCGATTCCACCCTGCTGAGCATGGCGGGCCTGCTGGTCACGCTGCTGCTCGTTCACCTCGGCACGACCATTAAACTCCGTGACTTCGGCGCACAGTGGCGCACCGTCATCATCTCCGCTGTGGCCTGCATCGCTATCTCTGTTGCCGTGTTCTTCATCGGCCAGTTGATCATCGACCGCGGCTTCGCCCTCGTCGGCGCGCCGATCCTCTCCGGCGGCGTGGTCGCCACGCTGCAGATGCAGAGCATGGCGCAGGACGCCGGGCGTGAAGAGCTCGCGGTGTTCGCAACGCTCGTCATGTGCGCCCAGGGCTTCGTCGGTTACCCCGTCGCCTCCCTCTGTCTCAAGAGCGAGGCCAAGCGCATCAAGGCGAAGCTCAATTCCGGTGAGCTCTCCGCGAGCGATCTGGAGGCTTCCAAGGCCGCTGAGGGTTCCCACAAGAAGCTGATCCCTCCGCTGCCCGCCGCGCTCAACACCCCCAACGCCATCCTCGCCAAGGTTGTTTTGGTGGCGCTGCTGTCCGTGACCGTCTCCGGCCTGTTCCACGACGCCGTCAACAAGCTCGTCTGGTGCCTGATCTTCGGCGTCCTGTGCAAGGAAATCGGCTTCCTCGATGAGAACGCCCTCGGCAAGGCCAACGCGACCGGCATCGTGATGCCGATCATCACCCTCTCCATCTTCACCAACCTCGCCTCCGCTACCCCCCAGATGGTGGGCAGCATGATCGTCCCCCTGCTGGTCGTCATCGTGATCGGCTCCATCGCTTTCTCTGTTGTCTCCATTCTGGTCGGCAAGATCTTCGGCTACAGCTGGCAGATGTCCATGGCCATCGGCAGCTCCTGCCTGTTCGGCTTCCCCGGAACGGTCATCATCTCCAACGAGGTTTCCGAGTCCACCGGTACCACCGCCGAGGAGAAGGCCTTCATCAACGAGCAGATCATGCCCAAGATGCTGGTCGCTGGCATGGTCACCGTTTCCATCACCTCCGTTCTGGTGGCGGGCGTCATGTGCAAGTGGCTGTAACACCCCCGAAAGAGCCACAGACCAAGATCAATTTTGCGTGCATCCTGAAAGGAGAATGCTGTTATGTCTGAGATTCAGAGTTTTGTAGAAAGTATTTTTGATGAGCTGGTTGCCATCCGCCGTGACATCCATGCCCACCCCGAGGTCGGCATGACCGAGGTGCGCACCAGCGCCCTGATCCGCAGTGAGCTGGAGAAGATGGGCGTCGACGAGATTCAGCAGCCTCTGCCCACCGCCGTCGTCGGCCTGATCCACGGCACCAAAGGCCCCGGCAAGTGCGTCGCCCTCCGCGCCGATATCGACGCGCTGCCCGTCCATGAGGAGACCGGCCTTCCGTTTTCCAGCGTGAACGAGGGCGTCATGCACGCCTGCGGCCACGACCTGCACACGACGATGCTGCTCGGCGCGGCCAAGACGCTCTGCCATATGCGCGACCAGTTCGCCGGTACCGTCAAGCTCATCTTTGAGCCGAGCGAGGACACGATGCCCGGCGGCGCGCGCAAGCTCGTTGCCGCGGGGGTGATGGAAAGCCCGCACGTTGACGCCATCTTCGGCCAGCATGTCTGCCCGTCCGAGAACGACACCGTCGGCCGTATGCAGCTCTATAAGGGCTACTTCACCAGTGCCGTCGACCTGTTCCACATCAAGGTACACGGCAAGAGCGGCCATGGCTCTGCGCCCCACACCGCACGCGACGCCATCGCCTGCGCGGGTTACCTGATCACCGTCCTGCAGACCGTGGTCGCCCGCCGCATCGACCCGATGGATACCGCCGTCCTGACGGTGGGCACCATGTCCGGCGGCGACGCCGTGAACATCACCGCCGGCGAGGCGGAGATGGTCGCCGTGCTCCGCTCCTTCAGCGACAGCGGCCGCGAGACGGCCATCGCGGAGGTGCGGCGCATCTGCAAGGGCATCGGCATCGCCTTCGACTGCAACATCGAGGTCGTCCTCGAGGAGGGCTACGCCCTGCAGTTCAACGACTCCGACATGATCGACCTCGTGAACAAGGCCGTCACCGCCGCGGGCGGCAAGACCGAGTTCATCGATAAGCCCTTCTCCGGCAGTGAGGACTTCAGCTTCTTCGGCAAGCTCACCGGTACGCCCTCGGCCTTCATGATGATCGACGCGGGCCGCGGCGAGAACATGGTTTCGCTGCACAACGGCAAGGTCGTCTTCGACGAGAACGTCATCAAGCACGGCGTGACGGGATTGTCCGCCATCGCGCTGGAGTATCTGGCGCAGTAACATCGCTGCAGTGCGCGGCGCGCAGCAAAAGCGCCGTCCGCGCCTACAAAGAAACGCCCCCGCAGAGCCGCAAGGCCCTGCGGGGGTATTATATTGCGCGAAAAACGCAGAATACTGCGTAAAACAGCGCGCCTCGGCGAAAAAATCCCCCGAAGGGCAAAGCCCTTCGGGGAACTCGAACTCAGACAGGCAGATCCTGATTCGCCGCGCGGCTGTGCTCGATCATGGCCTCGCGCGCGCCCTCGGCGTCACCAAGCTCGATGGCGGAGAGGATAATCTGATGCCGCATCAGAATTCGCTGCTCCAGCGCCAGCCGGTCGGCCTGGGAGATGGCGAGCATCTTCCGGCGCAGCGTCTCCTTCTCAACGTTGCCGAGCACCTGCGTGACGATGACGGCGACGCAGTTGCCCGTGGCCTGCGCGAGTAGGCTGTGGAACTTGACGTCGAGGTCGACGAAGTGCTCATAGTCCTCCAAGGAGGCCTGCGCCTCCTGCAGGCACTGGCGCAGCTGCTGCAGATCGGCTGCGCTGCGCCGCTGCGCGGCCCACATGGCGATGGTGCTGTCATTGTTGAGACGGTATTCACCCAGCTCCTGCAGCGAAATCTGGTTGAGCTGGATCATCTCGGCCAGCGGCTCCTCCACGCCGTGCAGGCTCGGCTCCTGCACCACGGCGCCGGGGGCGCCGTGCGTTGAGGCGATATAGCCGCCCTGCTCGAGCATACGCAGCGCCTCGCGGATGGTCGGGCGGCTGCGGTTGAGCTGCGCCATCATGGCGCGCTCGGAGGGGAGACGGTCTCCGGGCTTGAGCTGTCCGGAGAGAATAAATTCCCGCAGCTGGAGATAAATTTCCTCACTGGCGCGGCGCGTTTTGACAGGCTGCCAGGGGATTTGTACTGCGTCGTGGTGCATAAGGACGGACCTTCTCTCAATAAGATAACATGTGTTTATTATGCCAAAAACAGAGCGCTTTCGCAAGGGGGAAGGGGCGAAAAACGGTGCTAAAACTGCATTTTTGTGCGAAATGTGCAAATTTTCCGCCAATTGGGAAGCGCGATCGGGATGCTGTGCAGACGGGAAAAGAGCGAGGGCACAACGCCGTGCGTCATGCCCTCGCTGCTGTCAGTGAATTCTTACTGAATGGCGAGACTGTCGACGATCTCGTGCAGCCTCGCGGCGAAATCGGCCAGCGGCATCGCACCGAGATCCTCGCCGCTGCGGGTGCGGACGGAGACGGTGCCTGCCTCCATGTCGCGGTCGCCGACGACCAGCATGAAGGGAACCTTCTCGAGCGTGGCCTCGCGGATCTTCTTGCCGATCTTCTCGTTGCGCTCGTCAACCTCCACGCGGAAGCCCTCGCTGTCGAGCTGGGCGGCGGTGGTCTTGGCGTACTCGATGGCACGGTCGGTCACGGGCAGGATCTTGACCTGCACCGGGGACAGCCACGCGGGGAAGGCACCGGCGAAGTGCTCGGTGATGACGCCGATGAAGCGCTCGATCGAGCCGAGCAGCGCGCGGTGGATCATGACGGGGCGGTGCTTCTCGCCGTCCTCGCCGACATACTCCAGCTCGAAGCGCTCGGGCATCTGGAAGTCGAGCTGGATGGTGCCGCACTGCCACGTGCGGCCCAGAGAATCGGCCAGATGGAAGTCCAGCTTCGGGCCGTAGAACGCGCCGTCACCGGCGTTGATGACGAAGTCCTTGCCCATCTCGGTGATGGCCGCCTGCAGCGTATCCTCAGCGAACTTCCAGTCCTTCTCGTCGCCCATGTGGTCCTCGGGCATGGTGGACAGCTCAATCTGATACGTCAGGCCGAAGGTGGAGTAGATCTCGTCGAACAGCTTCACGACGTTCTTGATCTCGTCCTTCATCTGGGCGGGGGTCATGAAGATGTGCGCGTCGTCCTGCGTGAAGCAGCGGACGCGGAACAGGCCGTGCAGCGCGCCGGACATCTCATGGCGGTGGACAAGACCCAGCTCCGCCATGCGCAGGGGCAGGTCGCGGTAGGAGTGCGGCTCGTTCTTATAAACCAGCATGCCGCCGGGGCAGTTCATCGGCTTGATGGCATAATCCTCGCCGTCGATGACGGTGGTGTACATGTTGTCCTTGTAGTGATCCCAGTGGCCGCTGCGGTGCCAGAGCTCCTGGTTGAGGATGATGGGCGTGGAGATCTCCACATAGCCATAGCGCTTGTGGCACTTGCGCCAGTAGTCGAGCAGCGTATTTTTCAGCACCATGCCCTTCGGCAGGAAGAACGGGAAGCCCGGGCCCTCGTCGGCCATCATGAACAGGCACAGCTCCTTGCCGAGCTTGCGGTGGTCGCGGCGCTTGGCCTCCTCCAGACGCTCCAGATACGCGTCGAGCTCCTCCTTCTTCGGGAAAGCGACGCCGTAGATGCGCTGCAGGGTCTGGCGATTGCTGTCGCCGCGCCAGTAGGCGGCGTTGCAGGCGGTCAGCTTGATGGCATTGCCCTTGATGCGGCCGGTGGAGTCGAGGTGCGGGCCGGCGCACAGGTCGACGAATTCGCCCTGCTTATAGAAGGAGATGTGTGCGTCGGCGGGCAGGTCGTTGATCAGCTCGACCTTGTACGGCTCCTCACGCTCCTCCATGTACTTCAGCGCCTCCTCGCGGGGCAGCTCAAAGCGCTCGAGCTTCAGCTTCTCCTTGCAGATCTTGCGCATCTCGGCCTCGATCTCGGCCAGATCCTCGGGCGTGAAGGTAAAGGGTGCGTCCATGTCGTAGTAAAAGCCGTTCTCGATGGACGGGCCGATAGCCAGCTTCACCTCCGGGTGCAGGCGCTTGACGGCCTGCGCCAGGACGTGGGAACAAGTATGCCAGTAGGTGCGGCGATACTCCTCATTTTCAAAGGTGTACTTGTTTTCTTCGCTCATGATGTGATCCTCCTTGTTCTGGGGGTGGGATATAAAAAATCCCCACCCCTGATGGTTTGTCAGGGGTGAGGTAAAAAATTTACTCCACGGTTCCACCCTGCTTACGGCGCGGTGCGCCGTCGCTCGTGTCCTCTGTAACGGGAGGTGCCCGGCCCAGCCTACCGCGGCGCGGTTCAGTGGGCGGCTCGGAGGTGGTACGCTTCTGCTTTCAGCCGGGATATTCACAGCCAGACAATCCCTCTCTGAGACCTGCCGCAGGGCGCTTCCTCTTCAATGCCTTTTTTCTACGTTCAAAGCACAATATAGCACGCTTTCCGGCCTTTGTCAACCGCTCAGCGCACAAATTCCCACAGCTGCTGCACGCTGTCCGCGATGTGCTCCGCGCCCGCCTGCCGCAGCAGCTCCCGACCGCGAAAGCCCCACGAGACGCCCACAAGATCCAGCCCGCTGCGCCGCGCCGTTTCCACGTCTACCTCGCTGTCGCCGACGTAGAGCGCGCCCTCGCGCGGCGCGCCCAGCTCCTCGAGCGCCGCCCAGACCATGTCGGGCGCAGGCTTGGCGGGGATGCCCTCCCGCTGGCCGAAGGCGGGCAGGCCCGGGAAGAACCGCGCCGCGAGATCCACGGTGTTCGCGTGCGGCTTGTTGGAGACGACCGCGGTCGTCACGCCCGCGCCGCGCAGCTCCTCAAGCAGCGCCGGGATGCCCGCATACGGGTGCGTGCGGACGCAGTTGTGCGCCATGTACCACGCCTTATACTCCTCGAGCAGCGCGTCCTCGCGCTCGGGCGTCATCAGCTCCGGCAGAGCGCGGCGCATCAGCACGCGCGCGCCGTTGCCGACGAAGCGGCGCACCTCGTCGAGCGAACAGGGGGGATAGCCGTATTTCTCCCGCATGTGGTTCACGGAGGACTGCAGGTCCTCCAGCGTGTCGAGAATCGTGCCGTCCATATCGAACAGAATCGTCTGGTATTTCATAAGACTGACTTCCTTTCCGGATTTGACGATTCAGTATACCCCTTTTTGACCGCATTTGCAAGGGCGGGCAGGTGCGGCACAAGAATGCTCAGCAGGATGAGCGCGATCCCGGCAAAGCCCGTCACGCCGAGCTGCTCATGCAGCACGGCCGCGCCCAGAAGCGCCGTCCGGTCGGGTCGGCGGCGGTGCAGCGCCGCCTCAAACAGCGGCACGAGAATAATGGCGGTGTTTTCCAGCGCGGAGACGACGGACGTGTCCGCCGTGTGCAGGGCGGACACCGCGCAGCTTCCGGGAAAAGAGCACGCCCAGCAGCAGGAAAGCCAGCAGAAAACGCACCGCCAGCAGATTGAACGTGTCCAGATCCGCCAGACACCATTTTGCGAAGATAAACGACGTGGCCCGCGCGGTAATCACTGCGGCGAGCAGAATTTCGGCCTGTTTTTCTTTCATCATCAAGCCCTCCTCCATCGGATTGCAGGGGTAGTATATCCCTGTTTTCCCGTGCCGGAAACGGGGGTTTCGTCTATATCTGTCCCGGATTTTTCCTATATTTCCCGTTCGCGCGAAAAAACACCTGCGGGGCAAGCAGCCCCGCAGGTGTCGGTTCGTCCTGCGGCTTAAACGTTGAAGCGGAAGTAGATCATGTCGCCGTCCTTGACGACGTACTCCTTGCCCTCGGAGCGCAGCAGCCCCTTCTCCTTGGCGGCGGCGACGCTGCCGCAGGCGATCATCTCGTTGAAGTTGATCGTCTCGGCGCGGATGAAGCCGCGCTCGATGTCGGAGTGGATCTTACCCGCGGCCTGCGGGGCCTTCGTGCCCTTTTTGATCGTCCACGCGCGGCACTCGTCCGTGCCGTAGGTCAGGAAGGAGATCAGCCCCAGCAGCTCATAGCTGCACTGGATCAGCCGATCCAGACCGGACTGTTCGATGCCCAGATCCTCGAGGAACATCGCGCGCTCCTCGGGGTCGTCCAGCTCGGCGATGTCCTGCTCGAGCTTGGCGCAGATGGGGAGCACCTGCGCGCCCTCCTTGGCCGCGAGGTCGCGGACGGAACGGAAATAGGCGTTGTTTTCGCAGTCGGCAAAGCCGGCCTCGTCCATGTTCGCAGCATAGATGATGGGCTTGAGACTCAGCAGATCCGCCGTCTCCACGATGGCGCGGTCGTCGTCGGAGCAGTCGAACGTGCGGGCGGACTTGCCCGCGTCGAGGTGCGCGGCCAGCGCCTTGAACACCTCGGCCTCGTGCAGGAACTTCTTGTCGCCCTTGGCGGCCTTCGTGGCCTTCTCCACGCGGCGGTTTACCATCTCGAGGTCAGCCATGATGAGCTCAAGGTCGATCGTCTCAATGTCGCCCAGCGGGTCGACCGGCGCCGCGACGCCCGCGTCGGCCACGACGTGCATGATGTTCTCGTCGTCGAAGCAGCGCACGACGTGGACAATCGCGTCCGTGCGGCGGATGTTCTCGAGGAACTTGTTGCCGAGCCCCGCGCCCTGGCTCGCGCCCTTGACAAGACCCGCGATGTCCACGAACTCGATGACGGCGGGCGTTTTCTTGTCAGGGTGGTACATCTCGGCGAGCTTGTCGAGCCGCTCGTCCGGCACGGCGACGATGCCGACATTCGGCTCAATCGTACAGAACGGATAGTTGGCGCTCTCCGCGCCCGCGCCGGTGATGGCGTTGAAGAGGGTGCTCTTGCCCACATTGGGCAGCCCCACGATACCTAATTTCATTTGTACTCATTCTCCTTCGATTTTCCTTGATTTTCAAG
>OLGF01002033.1_pt1 | contig 19952 bp, 19 predicted proteins | sample 1604971 | NCBI WGS metagenome assembly OLGF01 (sample SAMEA3888902, study PRJEB22519) | human gut metagenome | biome: human gut; feature: human-associated habitat; material: faeces | place: Denmark | collected 2011 | reverse complement strand
GCCCAGGTGGCGGAATTGGTAGACGCGCACGTTTCAGGTGCGTGTGTCGAGAGGCGTGCAGGTTCGACTCCTGTCCTGGGCACCAGAAACCCCGTCAGAGTTTCCTCTGACGGGGTTTTGCTTTTTCCATACAAGGCGTCATCCCTGACGAACGCAATACTCCGACACACCCCTTCGCACTGTCCGACGACGCTCCTCTTTTCCGGATGACAAAATTTTCCCATTGGGTCCGTACGCATTTCTTCTCCGATCGCGTTCTATAAATGCGACAGAAAAACAGTATCTTTGTTTCATGCTCCAAGAATTTCTGCAATACTTAGCGACGGTCCGCCGCTTTTCCCCATTGACGGTGCAGAATTACCGCCGTGACGTGACAAACTTCCTTGAGTGGCTCGATGTTCCGGAAGCGGATTTCGATCCCCGGCGAATCACCGTGGAAGACGTCCGCGAATGGATCGTGCACCGTACGGAAACAAAACATCTGGGAGCCGCCTCGATGAACCGGGAGCTCTCCTCCCTGCGGAGTTTCTTCCGTTACCTCCACCGTACGGGGCGAATCGACAAAGAGGTCATGTACCGCATCCACGCACTGAAAACCTCCCGGCGAATCCCGGCATTCGTTCCCTCGACACGCATGGAGGGGATTCTCGACGAACTGGACCGGGAGAGCGAAAGTCCGGAATTCAAATTTGTCCGAAATTCGCTCATCGTTCTCCTGTTTTACAGTTGCGGACTGCGGCTTGCGGAACTCGTAGGTATCGACCGCGACGATTTCTCGGGCGACTATACCGCACTCAAAGTCCGCGGCAAGGGCGATAAAGAGCGTATCGTCCCGATCCTGCCGCCCGTCCGGGAAAAAATTTTGCACTATTTGGACGAAATTGACCGGCAGGGAATTTGCATTTCTAAAGAAAAAGCACTATTTTTAAATCAGCAAGGAAAACGAATCTCCCGCAGCACCGTCTATCGGACCGTACAGAGCCAATTGCGACAGGGCGGCGTTCAGGGCAAAAAGAGTCCGCACGTACTCCGGCACACCTTCGCCACCGAATTGCTCAACAACGGCGCCGACATGAGGGCGATACAAGAATTGCTCGGACATGCGTCCCTGCAGGCGACGCAGGTCTATACGCACAACAGCATCGCCAAGTTGCAGGAGATCTATTCCAAAGCTCACCCGCGCGAGAAAAACGGAGCGGAGCAAACAAAACAACAGAATTGATCGGCCGGAGCACAGTTCCGCAGATAACGAACCTTATAAAACATAGTATTATGAACGTACAAATTCAATCCGTAAAATTCGACGCCGACAGGAAGTTGGTCGAATTCGTAGAGCACAAAATGGACAAACTCGACCGTTTTGTCGAACGGGCTATCGGAGCCGACGTCATATTGAAACTGGATAAAGACCACGAACTCGGAAATAAAGTCGCCACGATCAACCTCCATATTCCGGGAGACGACCTGGTGGCCGAGAGCCGGGGCAAAAGTTTCGAGGAGGCGGTCGATCTCTCGATCGAAGCGCTCAAACGCCAGATCGACAAGTACAAGGGCCGGCTCGAAAAATAGAATAATGTTATGGTAATGCATAGCGGCGACCTTAAAAGGTCGCCGCTATGCATTTATTCACCTCATTTTATCCGTAAAATTCCATCGTATTATATCAATCGAGAAAATTCAGCAATGCAAATGACGCGACAAGCGGCCAAAACAGAAAAGCCAACACAATTCCAACGAGCAATAAAAACACCGCTTCTCCGAAACTAAATACCCCACAAAGGGTTAAAATAACGAGAACGATAAAATAACCGATAAAATTAAACAAAACGGCTCCTACTACCAAAGAAACATAACCGAAAAAAGAAGAGAGACATCCAGTGGTTTCCCGGGTCGATTCGGGTTTCCTCTGATCCGTCGGAATAACCTTTATCACCGTTTCCTGTTGGAGAGGCCTTATCAAGTAAATCGAATGTCCGCATCGGGGACATGTCGGAGCATAACGCGACACCTCCAATCCGCAAGCAGGACAATGGATCAACAACGACTCTTCGGAATTATCTTTTACCTCCGGAAATAAAGTCAAATCAACCGCCGACGCACATTCATCGTTTGACAAGGATTCCTTTCGCATATTATCCTTTTTCTTCTTCAAGTGCCTCCGCCATACAAGTAACACAACTATTCCCGCAAGTGTTAACCCAAGTAAAATTTCCACAAAAGCATCCATCGTATTAAACACTTTTAGCAATTTAATTAGAAGCCTGCTTCAAGCCTAAAACACCCACTATTTCACTAAAATCACTCCTTCTTCCGCCACTCCTGCACTTCATTCTCCCGTCCGAACGGATTACGAGTCATCAACCGTCGTGTCTTCTTTATGTCGAGTTTCTCCTGATTCTCGGACAAATACGCTCCGATTTGGGAATGAACCCGATGAAATACACGCGACCGATCGTTTTTATAGGCCGCAAATAATAACTCGACATAGATAATTTCATGTTTATCGGCAAATGCCTCGATAAAATTGCGGGTCGTAAAAATTTCACCCGCCATCTCCGCAATCACCTCTCCGGCATACTTGGTCATTACTTCATAAACCGATTGTCCGTTTTTCTGTTCCATAGTTTTTTATTTTCGAGTTAAAAATTATAATCGTAAAGCAGCTCGAAATCATCCAGGCAAAGGATTCTGGAGCCTGCATCACAGGTAATTATCAGGTGAGTCGGCTTCCGGTCTGTTCGCAAATACTCCAGAGGAATCGTAAATTGCTGCCAATCGACATCCTCAGCCACTTGCAATTCACCGTAAGCAATCAAATCGGAACAGGATGGATCCAAGGCCTCTTCAAGATATTGATCAACAACAGGATGCTCCGGGATTTTAACGTCATGATCTGGTACCGGAGACCATGTTCCCAATGCGATCCTAATTGTCGCCTCCTGCTCCTTCGTATCTGTACTCATCACGTTCCTGCATTGCAACCACCCCCGCAAAGCAGTCGGTGTCGCTTCGAAAAGTTGTCCGTAAATATTCCAAAGCATTGAAAGCACCCCAATAACACCACTACCAGCAGCAGGATCTACATTTATCCCAGTAAAAATATGCCCTCCATATAAATCTTTTACTATACTATCCCACTCTTCTTTCTGGAGTTTCACGGCATATTTCCCAGAACTCCCGGGGCGAATCGTCGGTTGGGGCAATCCCATCTCTGGGTAACCCCTCACGATTGAAGTTGCCCAAAACGCCCCCTCCTCCGAGAAATTCCACTCTTCAAAGTCGCCGTTCGGGAGTTTCAATGCGGGCAGCGTAGTCACGATATGAATCCGACTCTCCTCATCTCGCCAGCAGGCCATTATCTCGTAGGTCGTCTCTGGTTCGGCTTCTACGTGTGCAGAAAAACCGTTGCTCGAACCCGCTCCGGCAACTTCCACCCACTCTTTATCACCTTGTTTCCGATAACGGAAGCCCGCCTGCGCAACATCGGATGCACACGAGCCCGACAACCAAATCACCTGAGTCCAGACATCGGCACGTTCAAGTCTGACGTTGACAGAGCCCAAAGTAGCCTGTGTAAAACAGATACTGTCCAGTAAATTCCCCTCGGAATCCACCAGTCTAACCGTAGCCTGGCGGCTTTTCACATCGGAATTGGGGCGGAAAGAGAATACGAGCGACTCTTCTCGCTGATCGGTACGGGAGGTCTCCCCACTGATCCACGTCCGATCTTTCTCAGCAATCTCAACCGTGTAATCGATGTTCGTAATAAGCATTACTCGCAAAGAGGTGCCTTCAGCCTCGATAAGGTAGGAGTTGGCGGAAAGATCAAAAACAACATCCGATTTCGCCTTGACCTCTAAATCGATATAACGGCTTACTGTCTCGTTCCCTTCATCGGAGAGGATTACGACAATCCGCTCGTCCGTCGCAGCATCGGGCAGCTCGATAACGATTTTCCCCGACCAGCGATTCGTTTCGATGACCTGAACCCGATAGCCGTCCGGAGCGACAACCCTCACTCGTGCATTTTCACTCGCCCCTTCCAACGTATATCCAACCTCACAGGTTTCACCGGCAACAACCTGCAGCGGCATTGAACAGTCGAATACAATATTCAAATTCCCCGACCCTCCATCCGGTCCATCACCACTACACCCCGCCAACCATAGACAGGCGGCCAATAAAGCAAGCATTTTTTTCATACGATAAAAGTCTGTTGCCACCCGGCTCCGACATGGCGGGTTATAATTAGAGGATAAAAAAGAAAGTGTGGAGCCGTTCGTTTATCTGATAAGAGGTTCTGACAAAACCCAAGACGAATAAACCAACACAATACCCCACACCTGTTCAGTATGGGGTGTTTGGAATAATGTACACATACCGAAACAGATGATGAGTGTTGTCGTTATCCTCGTCTTGTTTGAAACTGTCAGATTTCTTATCAAGGATAAAAGCGAAACACTTTCATCAAAATATGTCTGTCGGACGAAACCGACACCACAAAACTATAAAATATTTTGTTCCGGACAACACTCGAGGGGGTATTGTCCTGCAAATTTCCAAAAACAGTCCGTTATAAATACGATTGCGGAAAAAAGAGTATTTTTGTGCACTGAAACCGACGTTTCCAATGCGCTATACGAACAAAAAAATCCTGAAAATCACCTTCCCGGTGCTGGTCTGCCTGCTGATGGAGCAGTTGATCGGACTGACAGATACGGCCTATCTGGGACGCGTCGGAGAAGCGGAGCTGGGAGCTTCGGCCCTGGCGGGTATCTTCTACCTGATGATCTTCATGCTGGGCTTCGGGTTCAGCATCGGCGCCCAGATTCTCATCGCCCGCCGCAACGGAGCCAAGGAGTATTCGCAAATCGGGCCTCTGTTCATGCAGAGCACGGCGTTTCTGCTGCTGATGGCCCTCGTGCTGTTCATCCTCTCGAAAGTCTTCGTAGCCCGCATCATGGGTACCCTGATCGAAGCTCCCGATGTACGGGAAGCCGCCGTCCGGTACCTCGACTACCGGGTTTACGGTTTCTTCTTCGCCTACGTCGGGTCGATGTTCCGGGCATTCTATGTCGGCACGACCCGCACGCGCATCCTGACGATCAACTCGATCGTCATGGTACTCACCAATGTCGTATTGAACTACCTGCTGATCTTCGGAAAATTCGGATTCCCCGAAATGGGCATCGCCGGCGCTGCGATCGCCTCTTCTATTTCGGAAGGTGTATCCGCCCTCTTCTACATACTCTACACCCGCTACCGGACCGACTGGCGCCGCTATAAATTCCGATTCACAGGATTCGACTTTTCCCTGCTGAAACAAATCCTGAGCCTTTCGGTCTGGGTGATGATCCAACAGGGCGTGGCTTTCCTCGCGTGGTTCCTCTTCTTCCTCTGCATCGAACATCTGGGCAAGCGCGACCTGGCCGCCACGAACATCGTGCGGGCCGTATCGTCGCTGATCTTCATGTTCATCAACGCTTTCGCCTCGACAGCCAGCTCCCTGGTAAGCAACCTGATCGGCGCGGGTTATACCGAACAGATCATGCCCCTCTGCCGGAAGATGATCCGCCTCTGTTTCTGCTTCGTCCTCCCGCTTTGCATCCTGGCGGCCGCGATTCCTTACTGGACGCTCCGCATCTATACGGACGACGTATCTCTGATCGAATACGCCATCCCTTCGCTCTGGGTAATGCTGACGACCAACATTCCCTGCACGGCCGCCTTCATCTATCAATTCAGCGTATCGGGTACGGGCAACACCCGCACGGCCCTCACGATCGTCGCCTGCACCAGCATCGTCTATGTCGCTTATACGGCGCTGCTGGTTTACGGACTGCATGCCGACGTCGCACTTTGCTGGACCGCCGACCACGTCTATTACGGCTGCACCCTCACGGCTTCCTATCTTTATATGCGTTACGGCAACTGGCGTGCCCGCAAGATCTGACACCGGACAACACCGCTTCATAAAAAATACCTCTCCCGCCGGGGAAGAGGCATAAAAAAAGAGTATCCTTTGGGGATACTCCCGTAAGTTCCGAAAAGGGAAATTACTTGGCAGCTTCAGCAGGAGCCGGAGTTTCTGCCGGAGTCTCGCAGGCCGTTGCGCAGCTATCGGCTTTCTCGCAAGCGGCAGGCTCCTCGCAGCAAGCAGGAGTCTCTACGACCTCGGTAGCCTCAACTTCAACGGTTTCAGCCTGTTTTGCCTGTTTGCCGGCGCAGCTTACCATGGCAGCGGCAGCAACGACAATCATCAGAGATAAAACTTTCTTCATAGTTTTAATTATTAAAGGTTTTTAACGCGGCAAATATATAGATTCGGGTAGAATCTATCAAATTTTTTTCGTTATTTTTAATCTTTTGGAAAATTAACGAATCAGGTCGGCCACCGTGAGATCTTCACGCATTAGATAAGCCTCCGGAAACTGGCTGCGAATCTTGCCCAGCAACACGATCGCCTCCTCGGAAGTGACGCAATTTCCGGCAGAAACCTTGAAATAGGGATTTTCATAAACCAGATAGACCGGAATATCCGGGAATGCGGTTTCGAACGTCTGCTTGGCGGCAAGCGCATTGGCCCGGGCCTCCGCTCCGTTATCGAAGAAAATACCGATTCGATACCCTTTGAACCGGATGCGGTCGTTGCTCTGGCTCTCCCGGCTCACGACGCCCGCAGCATCCCCGTGCTCCACTACGGTAACGGCTGCCGAACCCGCAGGCTGCGACAGACGCTCCTTGAAAGAGGCGAGCGACTGGGCCGAAACGCCACCATACAATCCGAAAACAAACAGCAATGAAACGATTATCCTATACATAGTCACTATTTTCTTAAACCAGTCGGAACTTCCCGGATACACTATTCGAACGGAAACTCCTCCCGGACAAAGATAGTGAAAGGTGAGAGCAATCGTGCGGGCTTGCACGCAAAGATTGCTGAACCGAATCCTATCTTCTGCAAAGATAGTGAAAGCCGAGAAGAAAACGGCAGGAACCTGCTCCCAGTTTCCCGAAGCGTATCTCCTATCTTCGGTAAAAATAAGGAAAGGCACACGGCAAGCCGAACCTAACGTTCTGTTTTCCTCCTCCTTGCATGGCAGAGTTTGCAAGTGTTCTTGACGCATGCTTCGAGCGTCGGTCGCTTGAGCTTATCCGAGGCGCATCCTATCTTCTGCAAAGATATTCAAAAATTCGGAAAAAGGCATCCTTTCGAAAGAAACACGGCGCCGCACGGCCCCCGCCCGCAGCGTCATCCGCACTTCGACCTCCAGCCGGGCGTAATCCCCCTCCTCCAATCGCTTCCGAAGGACCATTCCGGCGGCGGCATCGGGAAAATCGAATTTCCAGCGACTGCACACCGGGCCGCGACTCCGCCCGGGAACTTCGACAGAACCCCTCAACACGGCACGTCCCAGCGAACCCGCTCCGGTGAAAAATTCCAATTCAGCCTCCTCGAGCCGCAGCGTGCGGCGGGACGCATTTTCCACGTCAAACGTCAAATCCAGACCCACCGTACCGTACTGACGCACCGCCACCTCTTCTCCGATCCGGACCTTTCGGGCCAGGGACGCGCCGCATCCGCTCAAGAGTGCGGCGAACAACACCGGCAATACGTATTTCAACAAGGTTCTCACGCGAAGGTCCTATTTTTCTCCCGTATATATCTGCGCGATTCCCAAACTCTGGGAACGGGCCCTGCAATCCTTGAATCCCGCCTCGCGCATCATCGCCATAAAACATTCCGGAGCCGGAAATTCATCCACCGAAGCAGGCAGGTACTCGTATGCCTTGCGGTCTTTGGAGATCATCCCGCCGATAGCGGGCAACAGGCGATGGCTGTAAAGACCGTACACCCTTCGGAACAACGGATTGCGAGGGGTCGAAAACTCCAGGATAACGACCTTCCCGCCGGGCTTCAGCACCCGGGCGATCTCCCGGAGCCCCGCTCCGAGATCCCCGAAATTACGCACTCCGAAAGCCACCGTCACCACGTCCACCGACGCATCCGCCACCTCCAGGCGCTCCGCATCCCCGAGCGAAAGCACCACCCGTTCGTCCAGTCCGCAGGCCGTCGCCTTCCGGCGGGCCTCCGCAAGCATATTTTCCGAAAGATCGACGCCCAATACCTGCACGCCCCGCATGCGGCGGGCCATCGCCAGCGCCAGGTCGCCCGTACCGGTCGCCACGTCGAGAATCCGCCGGGGCTGCATCCGCCGCACGATCCGCACCACATGCCGACGCCACAATTTATCGATCTGAAACGAAAGCGTGTGGTTCAACCGGTCGTACGCCGGAGCGATGCGGTCGAACATCTCGCGCACCTGTTCTTTCTTGTCCTGCTCTGTATCGTATGGTTTCATCTTTTATGTACTTTATGAATCGTAACGGATCGCCTCCACCGGTTTGACCTGTGAAATGATCGAAGCCGGAAGCATCAGCAACGTTAAAATCACGGCCACGACTCCCGCATTGAGCGCCAACCACCATCCTACGCCGAACGCAACGGGCACCTCCGACAGCATATAACCCTCGGGATCGAGCGGGATCAGGTGGAAATAATATTGCAACAGACAGATTCCCAAACCGATCGCATTGCCCCACACGACCCCTCGCAAGATGAGCATCAAGGCCCGGTAGAGAAAAATCCGGCGCAGCGACGCATTGTTCATTCCCATCGTCTTCAACAGACCGATCATACGTGTACGCTCCAGCACGAGCGTCAGCAACGCGGTCGCCATGTTGAATACGGCCACGACGACCATGATGACCAGGATCACCGCAGCATTGACATCGTGCGTCTTGAGCCAGTCGAACACGGTCGGGAACCGCTCCTGCGCACTGCGGGCCGTCAGGTCCCAAAAAGCCTCCCGATCCGAATCCAGCAACATATCGTTCAGCCGGCGGGAGAAATCTTCCGCCTGCAAGAAATCCGCGAGCGTCACTTCGTAGCCCGACACCTCCTCGGACGACCAGTCGGCCAACCGCTGCACGTTTCTCAAATCGGTCATCGCCACGCTCCGGTCGAATTCGTCCATCCCGGTCGCATAGATACCCGACACCTTGAACCGGTCGCGGCGCGGACTCTTCTCCGACTCGACGAAAAGCATCTCGACCTTATCGCCGGGCACAAGCCCCATCTCCCGGGCAACGCTCCGGGAGATCAAAATCTCCTTGGTGCGAATCGAATCCCCGACACGGGGCAACTCGCCCTCGAGCAGATGGTCCCGAAAAAACGACCATTCGTAACCGCCGTCCACCCCCTTGAGCATCACGCCGAGAATCGCATCGGGCGTCTTGACCACGCCCCCCTTCACGGCATAGGGAGTGAGCCGTACGACCTCGCCTGCCGAGCGGATCGTTCTCTCGAGCTGTTCGCTGCGCAATACCGGCACCGACTCGATCGACCCGGCGCTTCGCAGATCGGCGACCTCGACCTGGGCCGAGAAGCCGGTGACACGATCCGTGATTTCCCGCTTGAAACCCATGATAACGGCCAAAGCCAGAATCATCACCGTCACGCTCAACGCCACCGCGACCACGGCGATACGAACCATCACACCCGGACGGTTGCCGGATCCGTTATGCGCGATTCTGCGCGCTATGAACAGTTCGAGATTCACCCTCTTCCGATTTTGCACGTATTTTTCATGCAAAGTAACATAAATTTTTCTTACTTTTGTTCGATAAACCGACCATTATGAAAAAACAAGCTTTAATTACAGGGGCCACTTCGGGCATCGGACACGCTACGGCGCTACGGCTCGCAGCCCTCGGATACGACATCATCGCCACGGGGCGCCGCGCCGAACGGCTGGCAGCGCTCAAATCCGCCATCGAAGCGCAGGGCGGCAGTTGCCGCACGCTCTGCTTCGACGTACGCAGCGAAGCCGAATGCAGGAAACACCTCGAACCGCTCGATCGGGTCGATCTGCTGCTCAACAACGCCGGGCTGGCCGCCGGACTCGAACACATCGACCAAGGCTCCACGGCCGACTGGGACGCCATGATCGACACGAACGTCAAGGGACTGCTCTACGTCACCCGCATCATCACACCCAAAATGATCGCCGCAGGCGGGGGACACGTAATCAACATCGGATCGATCGCCGGAACCGAGCCTTACGAAAACGGCGCCGTATATTGCGCGTCGAAACACGCCGTACACGCCATTTCGCAAGCCATGCGTGCCGACCTGCTGAGCCACCGCATCAAGGTCACGGAGATCCGTCCGGGCATGGTCGAAACCGAATTTTCGCTGGTGCGTTTCCACGGCGATCAAGAGCGAGCCGACAAGACCTATACCGGCGTCGAACCTTTGACCGGCGCGGATATTGCGGAAACGATCGCCTGGATCGTACAATTACCGGCCCACATGAACGTTAATGATATAGTACTGATGCCGGCTCAACAGGCCGGTGCATACTACACCTGCCGGAATACGAAATAACAACCCTGTCCGTCTTCGAAATCCGGGACCGAATATGTCCGGAAGAATCGAAGCGCAGACACTGAAATTGAAAAATTATGCTGCTGATTTTCAACCTGCTCCAAAGCGGTTATTACACCACGGAGCCCGTAGCGTCGCGGTACGACGCCGCCACGATGGGCATGTTCGTGCTGATTATCGTGATCGGCGTAATCGGCTACATCGTGCAGGCCCGCCTGCAACACGTCTTCAAAAAATACTCCGAAGTGCCTTTCCCCGGCGGACTCACCGGTGCGGAAGTCGCCGAAAAGATGTTGCGCGACAATAAGATCCACAATGTGAAGATCACCCACGTCAGCGGACAACTGACCGACCACTTCAACCCGCAGACGATGACCGTCAATTTGAGCGACGCGGTCTATTCGAGCCGCAGCGTCGCGGCGGCAGCCGTCGCCTGCCACGAATGCGGCCACGCCATCCAGCATGCACAGGGCTACGCTCCGCTGGCGTTGCGTTCGCAGCTGGTCCCCATCGTGCAGTTCTCTTCGCGTATGGCAATGTTCGTCATCATCATCGGCCTGGTGATCCTGGCCTCCACGCAGAACGAACTGCTCTGCTGGATCGGCGTGGGCATGATCGGCGTATCGGCTCTCTTCTCGATCATCACCCTGCCGGTGGAATACAACGCTTCGCAGCGGGCCCTCGCCTGGCTCCAGAGCAGCCACACGCTCGAAGGCGCACAGCTCGGACAAGCCAAGGAAGCTCTCTCGTGGGCTGCCCGCACCTACCTGGTAGCGGCCTTGAGTGCCGTAGCGTCGCTGCTCTATTACGTTTTGATGATTTTAGGACGCCGTGATTGATGGCCCCGGAAAAGGACTACACACACCGGAGCTGGATCGCCGTCACCCTGCTCATCGCCGTTCTCATCGGATTGAGCCTGATACCGCCGCAAACGCTCGGCGGGGTCAGTCTGCGCAGGGCTAACATCCTGTCCGACCTCATCTCTTTCGAAGAAGACCTCGAAAAAGCCGAAAAAGCGATCGATCTGGACGATGCGGATTTCCACATCGACCTGACGCAGGTCGCCCGCCAGATCGCCGATACGGTGCCTCAACACGCCCCGACCACCTACGAATGGAACCTCCGGGAAGAGGCGGACGATACGACCGCCCATCCCCGGCTTCCGGATTCGGTCCGGCTGTCGCCGACGCTGATCCCGATCGAAGATTTCGACACGACGGGACACAGCCGCCTCACGGCCTTCTATGAAAAACTGCAGAAAGGCGACGCTCCTGTCCGTATCGCGGTCATGGGCGACTCGTTCGTCGAAGGCGACATCCTCTCCTCGGACCTGCGTGAAAAGCTGCAGCTCCGGTTCGGCGGTTCCGGGGCCGGGTTCGCTCCGATGGCTTCGCCGCTGACCGGTTTCCGGCGCACGATCAAAACCCAGTCCAAAGGTTGGGACTCCTACAACATCATGCAACGGCGGAACACCCCCGCCGCCATCAGCGACTATTATTACATCTCGGGCTGGCTCTGCCAACCTTCGGACGGAGCCTCCGTTCGCTGGGAAGGTTCATCGGACCGGGCTTGCCTGGACAGTTGCCGCACGGCCCGGATCCTGTTCGTCAGCCGTGACGACAGCCGTATCGAAGTGACCGTCAATGATCGGGACAACCGTACGTTCGACATCGAAGGTTCGCCCGCCGTGCGACAGATCGTCGTCCATGACGACATCCGTTCGTTGAGTTTCAAGGTGCTGTCGGGTGCCGCAGAAACGATCGGCTACGGTGCAATCTTCGAATCGGCGCCCGGCGTGGTGGTGGACAACTATTCGATCCGCAGCAACAACGGACAGGCGATGTTCTGGACCTCGCCCACGGTCAATGCCCAGATCAATGAAATGCTCGGCTACGACCTGGTGATCCTGCAATACGGCCTCAACATCCTGGAACCGGGCATCCGCTCCTTCGCCAAATACGGCGAACAGATCGAGAAGATGATCGCCTACATCCGGCAGTGCTTCCCTACGGCCGCCGTATTAGTGATGAGCGTCAGCGACCGCAGCGTGAAGTCGGACTCGGGATTCGTCCCGATGGATTCGGCACCCTACATGGCTGCGGCCCAACGACAGGCCGCGCAAAACAGCGGGGCAGCCTTCTGGAGCGCCTACGACGCCATGCAATCGCTCGGCGGCATGGCGCAATTCGTGGCCAACGGCTGGGCCGGAAAGGACTACACCCACATCAATTTCGCGGGCGGTCGTCGCGTAGCCTGGGCTCTGTACGACGCCATCAACCGAGGTGCCGAACAACATCCTCCCTTCACGCCCGTTGCGCATGACAACGTCATCGACACCCGGAAAATCTCGCACCTGGAAATGATGCTGCGCCAGGCAGCCAGGCCCCGTATGCAAAAACCCTAACGCCCGGACATGATCCAGACGGTGGAAAATATCGGGGAAAAGCTGGTTTCGATGCTCACGTACGACGCATCGCAGCCGTTGATCTTCAGCAGCGGGCTGTTCCTTTTCCTCTTCGCAGGATTCCTCTTCTTCTACGGATTCACCCGCCGGGCTCCGATGGCCCGCATCGTCTATGTCATCCTCTTTTCGCTCTACTTCTATTACAAGTCGAGCGGCATCTACTTCCTGCTGCTCGTCTTCGCTTCGGTGAGCGACTACTGGATCGCCCATGCCATCTACAAAGTGCGGACGCAACGGGCGAAATACTGGCTCGTGGGATTGAGCGTATTGGTCAATCTGGGCATGTTGGGCTATTTCAAGTACACGAATTTCCTGATCGAAATCGCCAACAACCTCTTCGGACAAGGGTTCCTCAACTTCCAGAACATCTTCCTGCCGGTCGGTATTTCGTTCTTCGTGTTCCAGTCGATGAGCTATACGATCGACATCTGCCGGGGACAACTCAAACCCCTGAACAACTGGGCCGATTACCTGTTCTATCTCTCGTTCTTCCCACAACTGGTAGCCGGCCCGATCGTCCGGGCCAAAGACTTCATTCCCCAGATCCGACAAAACCCGCTGCGGGTCACGCGCGAAATGTTCGGCATGGGCGTATTCCTGATCCTGATCGGCTTATTCAAAAAAGCCGTCATTTCGGACTATATCTCACTCAACTTCGTCGATCGTATCTTCGACGAGCCGCTGCTCTACTCCGGGTTCGAATGCCTGATGGGAATCTACGGCTACGCCCTGCAAATCTATTGCGACTTCTCGGGTTACTCGGATATGGCCATCGGCATCGCCCTGCTGCTGGGCTTCCGCTTTCCGAAGAACTTCGACGCCCCCTACAAGTCGGCCACGATCACCGAATTCTGGCGCCGGTGGCACATCTCGCTCTCCACGTGGCTGCGCGACTACCTCTATATCTCGCTGGGCGGCAACCGCAAGGGGCGTATCCGCACCTATTTCAACCTGCTCGTCACCATGCTGCTCGGCGGTCTATGGCACGGGGCGGCCGTGCGCTTCATCCTCTGGGGAGCGCTGCACGGCATAGCGCTGGCCCTGCACAAGCTCTGGCTGAGCGTCGTTCCCGGCTCCAAAGCCACAGGAGCCGAAATGCGGTGGTTCTGGCGTATTCCGGGCATTTTCTTCACCTTCAATCTGGTCTGCTTCGGATGGCTGATGTTCCGTGCCGAATCGATGAAAACCGTGCAGCTGATGCTCCACCAAATTTTCACGAACTTCAATCCTTCGGTCATCCCCCAGGTGCTCGAAGGTTATGCCGGCATCTTCCTGCTCGTCGGCATCGGCTACCTGCTGCACATGCTTCCCGACCGCTGCGACCGCTGGGCGCAACGATTCGTCACCTCCCTACCGACGATCGTACAGGTTCTCCTGGCCGCGTGCGTCATCTGGCTGGTGATGCAGGTCAAGTCGAGCGATATCCAGCCTTTCATCTACTTCCAATTCTAAACGACCTATGCACTCCTGCGACGAATCCCTGTTTCTGGCTCTCAATTTCGACGGCGGTCCCTGCCTGGACCGGATCATGACCCTCATCTCGGGCATGGCGATCTGGATTCCCTTTTACCTGCTGATACTCTGGCTGGTCTGCCGGCGCTACGGATGGCGCAACACGCTGCTTTTCCTCGCGGCGCTGGCTCTCGCCCTGGTGCTCTCGGACATGCTCTGCGGCATCTTCAAGCACTCGGGTCCCCTGAAACACCTTTGGGCCGATTTTCCTCCCCGCTGGCGTCCGATGTTCTCTCCGGCCCTCGAAGGACTCGACATTCCGGCCGACTCGCTCTTCGCCTGGCGGCATGCCGGGCTCCCCACACCGAACAGCCTCGTACACGTTCCCGCCGGAGCCGTCGCCGGGAAATACGGCACCGTATCCTCCCACGCCGCGACGATCGCGGCAGTCGTCGTAATGTCGGCCGCCGTCATCCGCCGCCGCTGGTTCACATGGCTCGGGATCGCCGCAGCGCTGCTGATCTGCTACTCGCGCATCTACCTGGCCAAACACTTCCCCGTCGATCTGTTGCTCGGCACCGGTGGTAATGTTGCCCCACTGGTCGCTGCCGCCCATCTGGAGCTTACAGTTCTTGGTCTGATAAAGGTGAAGGAAGTCGTAGCCCTGGAGGAGCTGGTAGGTAAATTCCGTAAACGACAAGCCGTCGCGCGCTTCGCCGTTGAGGCGCTTCTGCACGCTGTCCTTGGCCATCATGTAGTTGACGGTGATGTGCTTACCCACCTCGCGCGTAAAGTCGAGGAAGGAAAAGTCCTTCATCCAGTCGTAATTGTCAACCAGTTCGGCGCCGTTGGGAGCCTTGCTGTCGAAATCCAGGAAGTGCGACATCTGACGTTTGATGCACTCTTCGTTATGACGCAGCACCTCCTCGGTGAGCAGGTTGCGCTCGGCACTCTTGCCCGAGGGGTCGCCAATCATACCGGTGGCTCCGCCTACGAGGGCCAGCGGCTTATGGCCGGCTTTCTGGAAATGGCGCAGAATCATGATGCTGCAAAGATGACCGATGTGCAGGGAATCGGCCGTGGGGTCGAAACCTACATAGGCCGTAGTCATTTCCTTGGCCAACAATTCTTCAGTACCCGGCATGAGTTGGTGGACCATGCCTCTCCATCTAAGTTCGTCTACGAAATTCATCGATTTATCTTGAATGTTTTAGGTTTGATTTTCTACTTTACAGGCAAAAATACGACTTTTTTTAGAATCGGCATATTTTTCACCTGAAATCATTTTGCGGCGGACAAGCGCCAAAAGCCTCACCGAGCGCCTGCCGGTGGAGCGCCTCGACCTGCGCAATGGAAAAAGCGCTGTCGTCCGTTTCGGCATAACGCCGGGCGGGCGGACAAAGACGCAGGGAAGCGGCATTGAAACGCGGACCGAAACTCAGGTCGTAGCCCTTTGAAAAAAGCTGACGGGCCTGCTGGGGCTTGCCGCGAAAGCCATGAAACACGACATCCGACGGCAACGGTCCTTCACGGCGCAAGAGCGGGAGCACGTCGTCCCACGCACGGACGCAATGCAGCACAAGCGGCACGGCCTGCCGGCGCGCCAGAGCCAGCTGCGCACGGAAGGCAAGGAGCTGACGGTCGTAGGGCGTGGCGCAAAGACGGTCGAGCCCGCACTCGCCGAGGGCCACGACCTGGGGCCAACGCAGCCAGTCGCTGAGGGCATCCACAACAGCCGGCCACTCCTCCGGCACAAACCAGGGATGAAGGCCGACGGAATAGGCGACACCCTGACGCCACGCAAAGGCTTGCGGCCCCTGCAGCAGCACCTCCAAAGGCAAACTAATCAGCGAGCCGGGAGGCGCCTGAAGGTTGTGGGTATGAATATCACGGAATTTCATGGCACGGGGTCGTAACCGCTGCCCCCAAATGGATGGCAGCGCAACAGACGGCGCACGGCCAGATAAAGCCCCTTGAACGGACCGTGCTTGCGGATGGCCTCAAGCGCATATTGGGAGCACGTCGGCGTAAAACGGCAGGAAGGCGGCATGAGCGGCGACACGTAACGCCGGTAAAACAGGATGGGCGCCACCAGCAGACGAATCAATAACTGTCGGAACATCGTTGAAAACACAAAATGAGGCAGGCAAAAACGATTTACAACGGCTAAACGGGCTGACAGGCGGCACTCATGCGCTCCAGCACCTGAGCCACGGCGGCATCAACCTGGGCCTGGGTCATCAGGGCGTCAGACAGCCACATAAAGGCCACGTTCAATCCGCGACCGGGAGCAGGCTGATAGCGCAACAAATGTTTCTGACGCCGGTAGGCCTCACGCAAGAGCCGCTTGGTACGGTTACGGCGCACGGCGCGCTTGAAGCGACGCTTGGACACGCTGAGCAACAGCTGCACGGGGGCTCCGGAAGTGCGGTCGACTTCCTGAAAAACAGCCAGCACGGGAAACACACGCACGGACTGATGCGGCTGGCTGAAAAGCGCATCGATTTCCTTTTTGCTGCAAAGGTGTTCGGCCTTGCGAAATGTAAACTGCTTCACGGTTAATCTCATATCAAAAACGTCGGACAATGCGGTAGTTTCAAACCAGATGCCTTGTCGGACGAAACAGGTCGGATGAAAACAGAAAAAGGCGGAACCACGACGCCAGAGGGCCGCAGGTTTCCGCCTCGGTATAGGGTTCGGACAGGCAAAAGCCTATCGGTTGTTCTGCAAATAAAGCTCGATGGCCTTCGGCATGGAAGGTGCCTCAACGGTAGGCGCTTCCAAATCGAGCCGGAATCCGGCGTCGGTAATGGCCTTGGCCGTAGCCTTGCCAAAGCAGGCGAGCTTGGTGTCGTTCTGCTGGAATTCGGGGAAATTCTTTTGCAGAGAAGCGATACCGGCCGGCGTGAAAAACACGAGCATATCGAAATTAAATTCCTGATCCTTGGGGAAATCGTTGGACACGGTGCGGTACATCACACACTCCGTGTGCTGCAATTTCTTGGCATCAAGCATTTCCTTGACTTCGTCGCTATGTACGTCGCTCAGCGGAATCAGATAATTCTCGGCCTTGTGTTTGGCCATTACTTCCACGAGCTGCGGCCATTTTCCGGTTGAACCGAAAAATACCTTACGTTTACGATACTGCACATACTTCTGAATGTACAGCGCCACCGTCTCGCTGATGCCGAAATACTTCATGTCTTCCGGTATGGCCACACGCATCTCCTTACACAAGGTAAAGAAATGGTCAATCGCATGACGCGAGTTGAAAACAATGGCTGTGTGATCCAGAATCTTTACTTTCTGGGTTCTGAACTCTCGAGCGGAAATACCCTCAACCTTGATAAATGGGTGGAACGTCAAATCCACATCGTATTTTTTCGACAATTCGAAATAAGGAGATTTATCTGAAGCCGGGGCGGGCTGAGATATCAAAATTCTCTTTATCATGCCTCCTATAATATGGTTACCAAATAGTTGTTTGCAAAAAGAATGACCCTCCATAGCACCAGAAGGGGTATCACTTCGAGGGTGCAAAAGTACAAAATTAAATGCACTCCACCTAACTTATAGCTAAAAAAGATTTGATAACTCTTATATAACAACAGGGATTTCAGCACCAACACTACCACCATGAAAATCAGGATAGCATAGCGTATGGACATTTCAAAATAAACCACCAGCAGCGTAACGGGAAGCAGGAGCAACCCTTCGGCCAGCACCGTCAGCAGGAAAGCCTCCATCCAGAGGCGCCGCGAACGGGAGTCGAAGAACACCCAGTTGACAAACTGGTAGAGCAACACCTTGAGCACGTAATAGACAATAAGCAGGCCGATGTCGAGGGCCAGCAGCTTGTAGGGCGAAACCTGGTTGAACACATCGGTCAGGTACTCCTGGGTATAGGTAAAAAACATCAGACCCATGACGACACAGGTCTGGAATATCAGGAAAATCTGCCCCTTCAACTCATTGCCCGTACCGGTGGTCAGCGAATCGTCGCGCTCGGGCGGATAGAAAAAGTCCTTGAGCTGGGCAAAGAGGTAGCGCATGGAGCGCGACACGACCCACACGGCAAGCAAAAAGCCCAGAAGAAGGGCCAGCGTCACCACGTTGTCGGTACGCAACCGATAGGGCAAGGGGTCGCCGGCTATGCCCTGGTCATGAAAGGGCACCCTGACGAGTTTCCACTGCACGGACGAAACGAAAGGCGTGTTCCACAGGTCGATTTCGGGCATGGAAACCTTGCCGTCGTTCATCTTGATGCCGGGCAGGCCGAGCTTGGCGTCCTTGAGCCACGTCATGGGTTCAACGTGGAAGTTGGCTTGCACGGCCGAATCCTTCTGCTCGGGGGTGGCGTCGTAGGGCAACTGCTTGATGACCTGCCATACGGACTTGCGTACGGCAGGACGCGGCGACGGCTCATGCACCTCGACGGCCTCAGCCACCGGCACCTGGATACTATCAGACTGGCTGCTCTTCATTTTCAGGATGCGAAGTTAGCAATTTTTTCAGAGAGCAGCGAATTTGCCCAGTGCTTTGTTCCAAAGCGGCGTGCTTTCACACAGATTGAGGGCTTCAACCGGCGTTGTGGCCACACACCACAAACGGGTATGCTCGGCGCGCATGAAGCGCTGGTCGGCCGCCTGGCGGAGCATCTGGAGCAAGGGGTCGAAATAGTGTTCCAGATTCAGCACCACAATGGGGCGCACGTAAAGGCCCAACTGCTTCCAGGTGATAATCTCGAGCAGTTCCTCGAGCGTACCCACGCCGCCGGGCAGGGCGATGCAGGCATCGGAAAGACGGGCCATGGTTTCCTTGCGGCTGTGCATGTCCGCCGTTACCACCAGCTCGGACATGCCGGTATGCTGCCAGCCGCGGTCGACCATAAACTGCGGTATCACGCCTATGGTGTGACCGCCGCACGCCATCATGCTGTCGGTCACAGCGCCCATCAGCCCGGTGCGCCCGGCCCCGTTGATGAGTTCATGGCCGCGCATGGCCATCAGACGCCCCAGTTCGCCGGCAGCCTCCACGTAGGATGAATCCACTTGTCCGCTGGATGCACTGTACACACATATTTTCATAAACTTTCCATTATAAAACGATTCTGACGCGCTCATCCCGATGAGCTACTTGAAAAACCGGTCGGCACCGTAATGAAGCCGGACGGCGTCAGGAAAAAAATACCCGGCACCTGAAAAAGTTTTCCCGGCACCTGAAGTTTTCTATCCGGCACTTTTTTTCATCTCCGCCCTCTGAAACGCATGTCAAGAATCAGGTTCGAACATCTGAAAACAAGAAAAAGACGGGCTGCTGCCTACGCCGTAAGCCGCTGCTGCGCCCGCCTTGTAAAATAAATCCGCCATGCGGCGGGCCAAAACCCGACCGCCGGACGAATAGAATGGGGAAATTTACTTGAACGTACCCTTGAAAGCCTCCTTGATGGTATCTACGTAGTCCAGCTTCTCCCAGGTGAAGAGCTCAACCACCATCGACTTGTCGCCGTCGTAGGGCGAGTGGAAGATTTTGGTCTCCGAGATCGGCTTCGCGCCCGAAAACGCCATCCCCGAGGTCAAGGAATGG
>OLGF01002018.1_pt1 | contig 20061 bp, 19 predicted proteins | sample 1604971 | NCBI WGS metagenome assembly OLGF01 (sample SAMEA3888902, study PRJEB22519) | human gut metagenome | biome: human gut; feature: human-associated habitat; material: faeces | place: Denmark | collected 2011 | reverse complement strand
GCTCCTCCGCTTCCAGGTAGTCCTCCCGGGGGATGTCGGAGATGGTGCCGTCGGTAGTGATGACGATGCCGATGGTGGAGTGCTCGGCGATCACCTTCCGGGTGCCGATCTCCGCCGCCTCGGTCATGGGGATCTCATGGTCGTACCAGGGGGTGGTGACCATCCGGGGGGTGTCGTCCTCCATCTGGCCGATGGCGCCCTTCACCATGTATCCCACACAGTCGATCAGCCGCACGGAAAAGCTCGCCCCGTCCGGCAGCTGGATCTGGGCAGCCTCCTCCGGGACGAACTTGGGCTCGGCGGTCATGATGGTCCGGCCAGAGCCGCTCTGAGGCAGCTCATCCCGGGCCCGCTCCTTGCGGTAGACGTTGTCGATGTTGGGGATCACCTGGGTCTCCATGAACCGCTTGATGAAGGTGGACTTCCCGGTGCGCACGGGGCCCACCACGCCGATGTAGATATCCCCAGCGGTGCGGGTGGCGATATTCTGATAGATACTGGTATTCATAGCATCCCGTCCTTTTTCCGCTCCATAGTCTTGTTCCACTCTATGTCCGGCTGCTGCGAAGTATGACAGCCCGTCTTGTTTTGGAGAAGATGCACAAATTCAGGAGCCGGCCTTCTCCGTTCTTGGCTGATTTTGCGGCTTTACACGGATAATTTAGTGTGGTAAACTGCTAATGTAATGAAACGGACGGTATCCCCGTCCAGAGATTTGGAGGATTGACGATGAAAAACATGAAGAAGCTGTGGGCAGCGCTGCTGGCCCTGGCCATGACCTTCTCTCTGGCCGCCTGCGGCGGAACCTCTGACGAGGACGCCGCCACTGATGACCAGCCCACAGGGGAAGAAGTCTCCGGTGACACCGCTCCCGAGAGCGACGTGGCCTATATCCAGGATAAGGGCACCCTGGTGGTGGGCATTACCTACTTTGCCCCCATGGACTACAAGGAAGAGGGCAGCGATGAGTGGATCGGCTTTGACGCCGACCTGGCCAAGCTGTTTGCCGAGAGCCTGGGCGTCTCCGTGGAGTTCCAGGAGATCACCTGGGACTACAAGGTGGAAGAGCTGGACTCCCGGGCCATCGACTGCGTGTGGAATGGTATGACTCTCACCGACGACGTTCTGGCTGCTATGGGTACGTCCAACCCATACTGCACCAACTACCAGACTCTGGTCTATCCTGCCGACCGGGCCGCTGAGTTCGAGGGCCTGACCTCTCTGGAGGGCCTGAACATCGCTGTGGAGTCCGGCTCCGCCGGTGAGGATGCCGCCGTGGCCTTGGGCGCCACCACCGTGCCGGTCCAGGCCCAGTCCAACGCCCTGATGGAGGTTGCCGCCGGCACGTCCGACGCCGCCGTCATCGACGTGCTGATGGCCGCTGAGATGACCGGCGAGGGCACCAGCTACGCCGATCTGATCTACAGCCTGAACCTGAATGAGGCCCAGGACCTGCCCTCCGAGGAATACGGCGTGGGCTTCCGGCAGGGGTCCGACTTGGTGGACGCCTTCAACACCTTCCTGGCGGAGAAGACGGCTGACGGCACCGTGCTGGAGGTGGCTACCACCTACGGCCTGCAGGACGCCGTGATCCTGGAGTGAGCTTCTTCCCCTGCGGATCTTCCAAAAGCAGAGTGCGCATTGCGCGCTCTGCTTTTCGGCGGCTTTCCCCCTCTACCACACTGACCTTGAGAGGACGATACCATGATTGAATTTTTTACCTCCAGCACATTCCGGACCGTGCTGTCGGCCCTGAACAGCGGATTTCTCAAGACTCTTCAGCTGTTTTTCATCACCCTGATCGGGGCACTGCCCCTGGGCTTGGTTATCAGCTTCGGTTCCATGAGCCGCTTTCCTCCCCTGCGGTGGCTGACCCGCCTGGTGGTCTGGGTCATCCGGGGCACGCCTCTGGTGCTGCAAATCATTGCACTGTTCTATGTGCCCGGCATCCAGAAGTGGTTCAACTGGCCCAGCGGTGAGTCCGGGCGGATGATGGCCGTGTGTGTGGCCTTCATCATCAATTACGCCTGCTACTTCTCCGAGATCTACCGGGGCGGCATCCAGGGAGTGCCGAAGGGCCAGCAGGAGGCAGGCCAGGTCCTGGGCATGACCAAAGCCCAGATCTTCCGCCACATCACCCTGCTGCAGATGATCAAGCGAATCGTCCCCCCCATCTCCAACGAGATCATCACGTTGGTGAAGGACACCTCCCTGGCCCGGGTCATCGCATTGCAGGAGGTCATCTGGATGGGCGAGTCCTTTATGAAGGGCAACTCCGGCATTGCGGGCCTGGTGTGGCCCCTGTTCTTCACCGCTGTCTACTATCTGATCTTCAGCGGCATCGTCACGGTGCTGCTGGGCAAGCTTGAAAAAAAGCTGGACTTCTTTCAGTAAGGAGGGAACCGATTTATGGCAATTCTGGAAGTACATCACATTGAAAAGCATTTCGGCGCCACCCGGGTGCTGGAGGACATCAGCTTTGATCTGGAGCAGGGCCAGGCCCTGGCCATCATCGGCTCCTCCGGCTCCGGCAAAACCACCCTGCTGCGGTGCCTGAATTTCCTGGAGAAGCCGGAGCAGGGTACCATCTCTGTGGCGGGCAATCTGATTTTTGACGCCGCCGATCCCGCCACCCAGCGGGAGAGCGAGGTGCGGAAGAAGCGGCTCCACTTCGGGCTGGTGTTTCAGTCCTTCAATCTGTTCCCCCAATACACGGCGCTGAAGAACGTCACCCTGGCCCGGGAGCTGCTGGCCCAGGAGCAGCCGGACTTCAAGCAGAACAAAAAGCAAATCCTGGAGGAGATCCAAGCGGACGGCCGGGAGCTGCTGGCGAAGATGGGCCTCAGTGAGCGGGCAAATCACTACCCCAGCCAGCTCTCCGGCGGACAGCAGCAGCGGGTGGCCATCGCCCGGGCCCTGGCCTTGCACCCGGACATCCTCTGCTTTGACGAGCCCACCTCCGCCCTGGACCCGGAACTCACCGGCGAGGTGCTTCGGGTCATTCGGGAGCTGGCGGAACAGCGGACCACCATGATTATCGTCACCCATGAGATGGCCTTTGCCCGGGATGTGGCAGACCAGGTGATCTTCATGGACGGCGGCGTCATCGTGGAGCAGGGTGACGCCCACCAAGTCATTGAGCACCCCAGGGAGGAACGGACCCGTCAGTTCCTCGCCCGATATTCCGAGGGATAAAACGGAACAGAAAAAGAGCGGAGCTGATGCTCCGCTCTTTTGTTATCTTGTGCCGTCTTGTTAAGACGGGGCAACGGGAAACTCCGTCAATCAGGCAGGTTTGGATCTCCGGCGGCCCAGCAATCGCCCGATGAGAAGGCCCAGGGCAGAGATGGCCGCCCCGATGAAAAACAGGTCCCACTGAGGCAGGTTGATCTTGTCAAAGGCCAACATATTGGCGAGCCGGAAGGTGAGAAAGTCCGCCAGCATATACAAAAGTCCCAGGGCCAGAGGCAGCAGCCACATGCGCCCATCCCTGCGGACCAGTTCCCCAATCCGCAGGGAGATCACAAAGGCGGCGATGGGCAGGAGCAGCCAGTGGAATAAAAGGGCGTACCCCATGGCGTCCGTGGGGGCCATCAACAAGAACACCACCAGGGCAAAAACCCAGAGTCCCAGGTAAACCGCTACCAGCCGCCTCGGGGACCGCCAGCTCCTCCCCTTGGCTCCCCGAACACGCACCGCAAAGTCCGGCATAGGCACCTCCACTTCCCAGAGGGCAGACGAAACAGACCGAATACCCGTTTTTTCCAGTCTACCATGGGCTGCCGGACCCGTCAAGGGTGACTCAGGTCCGCTTCCGGGGGATCAGCAGCAGCTGGTCCCGGGAGATATCTCCTTCCGTCTCCAGTTGATTGGCTGCCAGGATCACGCCGATGGTGGTGTTGTACCGTTTCGCCAGATCCCAGGCGGTCTCCTGCTTCCCCAGGCAACGCAGCACCAGGGACGGCGCGCCGGTGGTCTCCTTAGGCGCGTCTGTATTGATCTTTCCTGCGGACACGCACACCCGTTTCACACGCTGGGCCGCCTCCGCCCGGAAGTCCACCGGGAACCGGACCTCGATGCCCCGGTCCGTCAGGCTGCCCTGGACCTCTTCCGGGCAGACGGCCCGGGCAGCGACCCGGCAGTCCTCCGGCAGCTCCAGTTGGCAGCTGACGTCGATGCTCCGCTCCGCCACCAGAGGCACGCCCCCCTCGTCCAGATACAGTGCCCGGACAGACGCCCCGGTCCGCAGGACCACGCCCGCCCCCTCCCGGCTGACGGAAACAGCTCCGCAGGTGACGGAGAGGGCCAGGATGGAATCCGCCACCACACCGATCTCCAGCACCTCCCGCACCGTCTGACGGCGGGTGAACTGTTCTCGAAAGCTGGTGAGTTCCAGAGGCGCGGCGTCATAAGTCAGATCATAGGCAGTGGAGTAGAGGTCACTGAGGAGCGTCAGTTCCTGGGTCTGGCGCAGCAGAGCTGTGGCGTGGAGGTACAGCGTCACCGCGATCTCCCGGCCCTCGGCGTCGGCGCCGTCGACCTGCAGATCCGCGCCGGTGAACTGGAGGCGCACCGATGGCTCCGCGCCCTCCGGGGCGCCTTCCACCTCCAGGATCTGAGAGAACGGCAGCTCTCCGGACGCGGCGCAGCAGCGGCCGTCCGCCGTCCGGTACAGGAGGCTGACGGTGAAGATACCCTTGAACAGCAGCTTGCTGCCCACGATCTTCGTCTCCGTCACAGTGCTGTTCACCCGGCTGGTGAGGATCTCCGCCGCTCCCTCTCTGCCCGGGGACAGGTCCATCTGTTCGGAGAAGGTGAAGTCCTTCTCCGCAATGTGGGTCAGGACGATGGCGTGCTGCTGCTCCTGCTTTTTTTCGATGCACAGTTCCGGCCCCGCCTCTGCATCCGTGCAGAAGCATAAGGGCCTGCGCTGATAGCCCGTCAGCCGCGTCACCAGCTTGCAGTGGGTGAAGACCTTGCGGGGGTTCAGCATCCGGGTCTCCAGAAGCTCCGGCTCCGTGTCCGCCAGCAGCGCCGCGCAGTCCGGCAGACTGCGTCCGTCGGTCTCCACCGTGAAGGGCATGGCAAATTCCAGGGTCCGGATGCCCCCCTCCCCCTCCGGCGTGTACAGCACCGTCACCCGGACGGTGCCGGAGATCTCTGCCCTGCCGTCCCGCATCTCCCGGCTGTGCAGGAACACCTTGCCCGTGGTCTCGATGATCCGCGCAATGTCCGGACAGTAGTCCGGCACGATGGTCTCCGCTGTCTCCTCCTGAGTCAATGTCAGCTCTCCCGCCGCCTCATAGGCGTCGAAGCAGGCCTTTTTCAATTCCAGTTCCATGGTTCGCCCTTCCTTTCCGGCCGTTGGTCCTCCGATGGACGGCGCAGCCGTTTCCCGCCGCCTGGAAAACGGTACGGGGCGGGAGGGGCCGCCAGCGGCCGCTCTCCCGCCCCTGTGCGCCGCCATGTTGTCCACGGAGTCTCGCTCTGCTGACACTGTATGCCCGGCCGGGACTGCTTATTCCGAAATCTTGAACAGCTTCCGCAGAATGCCGCTGAGGGCTTTGGGGGACTTCCACACTACAATTCGCATGATATTTGCTCCTTTCTAACGCCTGCAGCAGGCGCAGCCGCACGCAATCAGCAGGACCGCCACCAAAAACATCAGCGCCCCTACCGGAAAGATCGCCGCAATCAGGATCCCGGCCCCCAGCGCCACCGCACAGACGCCCAGTATCCAGCATCCGCCGCCTCTCCGAAACATACGCCCCACGCCCCTTTCTCACTCCCATTATATACGCCGCTGCCTGTCCTGGTACAAAAGGCAGGGCACACAAAAAGAGGCGGGCAGATGCCCGCCTCTTCCGCGCGATTCACTTCTTCCGCTCCTGCCAGTCCTGGAGGGGCTTCAGCTCCTCATACAGGCGCACATAGCTGGCGTGGCGGCTCCGTTGGATCTTGCCAGCGCGCACCGCCTCCAGCACGGCGCAGCCCTTCTCCTTGGTGTGGCTGCACCCCACGAAGCGGCACTGGTCCAGATAAGGCCGGAACTCCACAAAGGTCTCCGGCAGGCGGTGCTTCAGCTCCAGATTCAGCTCATCGGTCTCAAAGGAGGAGAAGCCCGGGGAGTCCACAACGTCCGCCCCGCAGCTCAGGTGGAACAGCTCCACGTGCCGGGTGGTGTGGCGTCCCCGGCCCAGCGCCTGGCTCACATCCCCCACCTGGAGCTGAAACGCCGGATCCAGGGCATTCAGGATGCTGGACTTTCCCACACCGGAATTCCCTGTAAAGGCAGACAGCTTCCCGGCGATCAGGGGCTTCAATTCCTCGATCCCCTCCCCGGTCTCCGCGCTGACCCGCAGAGTTGGAAATCCGGCGGCTGCGTAAATGGCGTACAGCGCATCGGCACAGTCCAGATCACATTTGTTCAGCAGCACCATCACGCTGCATCCTTTCAGTGCCGCGATGGCCGCCACCCGGTCAATGAGGAACGGGTCTGTTTTGGGGATGGCACCGGAGGCGATGACCACCAGCTGGTCGATGTTGGCCACCGCCGGCCGGGAAAATGCGTTCTTCCGGGGCAGGATGGCCTCCACAAAGCCCTCGCCGTTCCCCAGCTCCCGGACCTCCACCCGGTCCCCCACCAGAGGGGAGATGCCCTCCTTCCGAAACTTGCCCCGGGCCCGGCAGGTGAGCACCTCGCTGCCGGTGTCCACATAGTAGAAGCCGCTGAGGGCCTTTCGGATCCGTCCCTCACTCACCGAAGGTCACCTCACGGGTATTGTTCACATCCATCACGCCGTCCACATACACCTCCACGGAGACCGTTCCGGTGCCTGTCAGCGTATAGGGGAGGTTGCCCTGTTTGCAGTCCACCGATTCATTGAACACGATGGTGCCATCTACCACGATCTGGACCTCCGCTGTCTCCTTATCCGCAGGTAGCGGAATAATCAGAAGCTCTTCCTCCTGCCCTTCATTGCCGCCGCTCTCCGGGCCGGTGCTGACCCACAGCTCCACTGTGCTGCCGGCAGGCACCTGCGTGGTAGCCGTCGGGTTCTGACGGATAACCAGACCCGCTTCCACAGTGTCGTTGGCCTCCTCATAGACCTCGACCTCCAAGCCCAGCACGTTCTTCAGCTGGTCCTCCGCCCAGGCACGTTCCCTATTCGTGAAATCGATCAGCGGCACGGTCTGAGGTCCCCGGCTGAGGACAAAGGTGATGGTGTCCCCCTTGTGGAGCTCCGCTCCAGCCGCCGGGGTGGTGGACTTGATGACGTCAACGGCCAGCTCGTCATCGTACTCCTTCTGGGTCTCCTCATAGGGCTGGACGTTCAGTTCATATTCCGCCACCAGATCCTGCAGGATGGTCATGGCCTGGTCATAGGTCATGGGCTTGGTGGTCAGGTCCGGCATGGTGCCCACGTCCTCACCGGCGCTGACCCAGACGTTGATGGTGATGGGCAGCTCACCCTTCTTCTCCGTGTCCGGCTCCGGGTCCTGGCGGACGATTTCACCCACGGCGGCGTCGCTGGCCTCGGTGCCCGCCACCACCACCTGGAAGGTGCCGTCCGCCACACTGGCCTGCTCGTTGGCCTGCTCCTCCGTCATGCCCACCAGTTTGGGTACGGTGTAGGTGTCCGGCGCCGCCGGGACAAAGGAGGCGAAGATGGCCCGGAACAGGAAGAACAGGACCACCACGACCACTACGGCACCGCCGCCGATCAACGCGATCTTCTTGCCGCCGCTGAGGCGGGAGGGCTGTTCGTCCTCGTAGCGATCCTCCTCCCACCGGCGTCCCCGCTCATAGGAGGGCTCCCGGCCCTGCCGGTGGAGCTGGGGCGGCACAGCGGAACGGAGCTTCTGAGTGGGCTCGTCGGTCTCCTCCGGCCGCAGGTCGGACAGCTCGAAGTCCAGATTCACGCCGGGGTTCTTCCGAAAGGCCTCCAGATCTGCGATCATCGCGTCTGCGGAGGGGTATCGCTTCTCCAGATCCGGCGCCATGGCCTTCATGCAGATCAGCTCCAGCTGCTCCGGGATGTCCGGATTCACCTCCCGGGGCGCCAGGGGCACGGAGCTCAGGTGCTGGATGGCCACAGACACGGCGCTGTCCCCCTCAAAGGGCAGGCGGCCGGTGAGCATCTCATACAGCACCACGCCGGCGGAATAGATGTCGCTGCGGGCGTCGGTACGGTCCCCGCGGGCCTGCTCCGGAGAGATGTAGTGGACGGAGCCCAGAGCCTCCTGGGTCAGGGTCTGGGCGGCGTTCTCCAGGCAGGCGATGCCGAAGTCGGCTACCTTCACGCTGCCGTCCCGCAGCACCATCACGTTCTGGGGCTTGATGTCCCGGTGGACGATGCCCCGGCTGTGGGCGTGGCTGAGGCCCCGCATGATCTGTGTAATGAAGTGCAGCGACTCCCGCCAGTTTAGCTGCCCCCGCTTCTCCATGTACTGCTTCAGCGTGATGCCGTCGATCAGCTCCATGACGATATACTCGATATCGCCGCCCTTGGACACGTCGTACACCGATACGATGTTGGGGTGAGACAGTTGGGCGACTGCCTGGGATTCTGCGTTGAACCGGCGGCGGAAGTCCTCGTCCTGGGCCAGGTCGCTCTTGAGAATCTTGACGGCCACCAGGCGGTTCAGCCGGTGGCACTTGGCCTTGTACACAATCGCCATGCCCCCGGTGCCGATACGCTCCAGAATCTCATAGCGGTTGTCCAGCATTTTTCCAATATACGGGTCCTTGTGTTCCATGTGTCTCCCCCCTTTACTGTTTTTGCATCAGGACGGCCGTGACATTGTCCGGCGCGCCCTGGCGCTTGGCGATGGCCAGCAGCCGGTCCAGGCAGGTGTCCGGCCCGTCCCCGTGGATGACCTCGAAGAGCATCTCCTGATCGGTGACGGTGTTCACCAGTCCGTCGGAACACAGCAGCAGATACTCCCCGGCGTTCATCGGGCATATGTACCCGTCACAGTCGGCGGAGATGTCCGGTCCCAGGGCCCGGGTGATGAGATTGCGGCTGGGGTGGCGGCGGGCCTCCTCAGCGGTGATGTCTCCCCGGTCTACCATGCTCTCCACCAGGGAGTGGTCCTTGGTGATGCGGGTGATGCCGTCCTCCGTGATGTGATAAGCCCGGCTGTCCCCCACGTTGGTGACCACCACGCCGCCGTCATAGGAGATGGCGGACACCAGGGTAGTGCCCATGTTCCGGCATTCCTCCCGGCGCTCTGCCTCCGCCTGAATGGCCTGATTGGCCAGGGCTGCCGCCTGGGCGGATGCCTCCAGCAGCTGCTGAGGGGTCTGATCCGCCGTCAGGAGCTTCTCCAGCTCCTCCAGATAGACGGAGACGGCGATCTGGCTGGCCACACGGCCCCCGGCGGGGCCGCCCATGCCGTCGCACACCACGCCCACCGTGCGGCCGGAGGCCGTGTGCTGCGCCGTGACGTAGGCGTCCTGGTTCTCCTTCCGGACAAGGCCGATGTCGGTCATGCCCCAGACGTTCATTTGGTTCATTGGGAACACTCCCCTTTCTGCGCTTCTTCCATGGCCTTCCGGCGGAGCTGTCCGCAGGAGGCGTCGATATCTCCACCCAGGCTCCGCCGCACGGTGGCGGTGATGCCGTGGAATTCCAGCCGTTTTTGAAAGGCCCCGATCCGGCGGGAGGGCTTGTAGGGGCTCTCCACCACGTCGTTCAGGGGAATCAGATTCACGTGGCCCGGCATCCCCCGGAGCTTCCTGGCGATCAGGTCCGCCTGCCAGTCGTGGTCGTTGACCCCGTCGATCATGGCGTACTCAAAGGAGATGCGGCGGCCGGTCTTGTCGAAGTAGTCGTGGCAGGCCCGGAACAGCTCCTCCACGTCATAGGCCCGGTTGATGGGCATGATCTTGGATCGGGTCTCGCTGTCCGGCGCATGGAGGGACACAGAGAGAGTCAGCTGAAGTTCAAGCTCCGCCAGCCGCCGGATGCCCGGCACGATGCCGCAGGTGGAGAGGGAGATATGCCGCATCCCGATGTTCATGCCGTCGGGGTGGTTCACCAGCTCCAGGAATTTCAGCACCGTGTCCAGGTTGTCCAGCGGCTCCCCAATGCCCATCAGCACAATATTGGAGACGGGCAGGCCGGAATCCAGCTGGGTGAACAGCACCTGGTCCAGCATCTCCGCCGGGGTCAGGTCCCGGACCTTGCCGGCGATGGTGGAGGCACAGAAGGCGCACCCCATCCGGCACCCCACCTGGGAGGAGATGCACACGGTGTTGCCGTGGTGGTACTGCATGAGCACTGTCTCGATGCAGTTGCCGTCGGACAGCTCCCAGAGGTATTTGATGGTCCCGTCCAACCGGGACACCTGCTTGCGGGCCACCTGGGGGGCGGTGATGAAACAGGTCTCCTTCAGCTTTTCCCGCAGGGACTTGGAGAGATTGGTCATCCCATCGAAGTCCGTCACCCCCCGGTGGAGCCAGGTGAACACCTGCCTGCCCCGGAAGGCCGGCTCCCCCAGGGACTGGAGGAAGGCCGTCATCTCCGGCAGGGTCAGTGATTTCAAATCGGTCATGGATCGTTCCTCAATTCCGCGTCATGCGGCAGATGTAAAAGCCGTCGGTGCCGTGGCGGTGGGGCCACAGAGTCACCTGGCCCTCGGTCTCCCCCACCGGTCCGGACAGGGAGAAGGGCGTGCGGCAAAAGTCCGGGTGCTCTGCCAGGAAGCTGTCGGATACACCCTCGTTCTCCTCCGGCAGGATCGTGCAGGTGGAGTACACCAGCGTGCCGCCGGGCCTCACGTACCGGGCGGCGTTGTCCAAGATCGCCCGCTGGATCACCGGCAGGGCAAACAGGTCGTCAGGCTTTTTGTACCGGACATCCGGCTTCTTCCGGATGATGCCGAAACCCGAGCAGGGGGCGTCTACCAGCACCACATCGAACCGCGCCTCCCACTCCGGCCGGAACCCCCGGCCGTCTGCGGCGGTAGTCTGGATGCACGCAAGGCCCAGTCGCTCCGCCCCCTCCCGGATGCGCTTCAGCTTGTTCTCGTGGAGGTCGCAGGCCAAAATCTCCCCCTGGTCCTCCATTGCAAAGGCGGCGGAGAAGGACTTGCCTCCCGGCGCGGCGCACACGTCCAGCACCCGCATACCCGGCTCCACCCCGGCGATTTGGGACACCAGCCGGGCCGCCGGGTCCTGGACCAGGAATTTTCCCATTCGGAAGGGCTCCAGCGCCGTCAGATCCCCGACGTGGTCCAGCTCCAGGCATCCGGACACCCAAGGATGGGGCCGGACAATCACGCCGGATGCCTCCAGCTCCGCCGTCAGCTCCTCCGCAGCAGCTTTCAGCGGATTCACCTGAATCGTCAGCGGCGCCGGAGCGTTGTCGGCCGCAAGGCAGGCTTCCGTCTCCGGCCCCAGAATGGCCTGGAGGCGTTTCACCAGCCACTTGGGATGGCTGTACCGGATGGAGAGGTATTTCACCTCATCCCGCTCCGGGATGGGCGGCAGCGCCGTCTTATTTTGAGCGATCTTGCGGAGCACCGCGTTCACAAGGCCGGACGCCTGCCCTCTGCCGGAGATCTTCGCCAGCTCCACGGAGGTGTTCACCGCCGCGCTGTCCGGTACCCGGTCCAAATATAAGATTTGATATGCACCCAGACGCAGGATCTCCAGCAGCGGCGGCTGAAGATGATCCGGCTTCTGGGAGCAGTACGCGCTGAGGTAGAAATCCAACAACTGCTGGTTCTGGACCACGCCGTAAACCAATCGGCTGCACAGCGCTGCCTCCGGGCCCACCAAACCGTCCCGGCCTAACTGAGCTTTCAGAGCGGCGTCCGCCCAGGCATGGTTATTCCGACAGGACATCAGGACCCGCAGGGCCGTTTCCCGGGCGCCCATCAGTTGTCCCTCCGTCCGCGGTTATTGCGGCCCACAAAGATGAGCACATAGCGCAGCAGCTGCAAGGCGGACATCAGCAGCGCCGCCACATAGGTCAGCGCCGCCGCCTTCAGCACCTTCCGCGCGCCGGGAAGCTCATCGTCATACAAAAGCTGTTCGTTTTCCAGCGTCTGCAAGGCCCGGTGGGAGGCGTTGAACTCCACCGGCAGGGTAATAAGCTGAAAAATCGTGGTCAGGGAAAACAGCAGGATACCCACGAAAAACAGAGATTGGCTGTACAGGACCATGCCCACCAGCAGCAGGATGAAAGAAAACTTGGAGCCGATCTGGGTGGCGGGGATAATGGCCGTCCGCAGCCGCACCGGGCCGTAGTTTTCCGCGTACTGCACGGCATGACCGGCCTCGTGGGCCGCCACGCCCACCGCCGCGATGGAGGTGGAGTTGTAGACGTTTTCCGACAGGGAAATGCTGTTGTCACGGGGATCGTAGTGATCCGTCAGGTTGCCGGAGCAGGGCCGGATGGCCACGTTGTAGACGCCGTGGGCCCGCAGCACCGCCTCCGCCGCCTGCGCGCCGGTGAGACGCCGCCGGTTGGCAACACCGCTGTACCGTTTGAAGTTTCCGCTGACCTGCGCCTGCGCCCACAGGGACAGCAGGAGCACCGGGATCAGCAAAATGCAGTAGATATTATTCGCAAAAAAATCGCCGTAACCGCCGTAATAACCGTAGTAAGGCATGGCGTTCCTCCAATCAGATATTCATGGGATGGCCCAGCAGATAGGCCGCCGCGCTCATGCGTTTGCCGCCCTCCGCCTGAAGCTCCGTGATCCAAAGGCTCTGCCCGTCGCCGCAGGCCACCTCGATGCCCTTCTTTCCGGCGGAAAGCAGCGTACCGGGCGTCTTGTCCGTAGCCGTGCCAACGGCTGTTTTGTAAATTTTGAACCGCTGGCCCGCCAGTTCCGCCGTGGCGCAGGGCCAGGGGATCAGTCCCCGCACCTGATTGCGGATGGCCGCCATGGGCTTCGTCCAGTCAATAGGAGACAGCTCACGGGACAGCATGGGCGCAAAGGTGACCTGTGTGCTGTCCTGCGGGGTCCGGGGGGCCGTCCCCGCTGCCAGCAGAGGAAGGGCCTCCGCCAGTGCCTCCGCGCCGACCTTTGCCAACCGGTCCCACAGAGAGGGCAGATCCTCCTCCGGGTCGATGGGCGTTTTCGCCGTGAGGATCACATCGCCGGCGTCCAGTTCCTCCGCCATATACATGATGGAAACGCCGGTCTCCGCGTCACCGTTGAGCATGGCCCAGTTGATAGGGGCAGAACCCCGATATTTGGGCAGCAGGGACGCATGGACGTTCACGCAGCCAAGGGGCGGCACGTCCAGAATGTCCTTGGGCAGGATGCGGCCATAGGCCACCACCACGATCAGCTCCGGGGCCAGCGACTTCACCAGCTCCAGGGCCGTGCCGTCCCGCAGTTTGGTCGGCTGATACACAGTCAGGCCCTGTGACAAGGCGTACTCCTTCACAGGGGAGAAGGTCACTTTGTTCCGGTTCCGGGGCTTATCCGGCTGGGTGAACACACCGCAGATCTCGTAGCCGTCCTCCACCAGCCGTTTCAGGGACACCGCCGCGAAATCCGGCGTGCCCATAAACAGGATGCGCATTATTCCTCGTCCTCCAGATATTCCTTCAGTTCCTCGTCGGTGAGGAAGTGGTCGATGTGCTCCACGAACAGGTGGCCGTCCAGATGCTCGATCTCATGGCAGAAAGCCCGGGCTGTCAGGCCCTCGGCCTCCGCCTCGAACCAGTCGCCGTCCCGGTCCTGCGCCCGGACCCGCACCCGGTTGGGCCGGGTGACGATGCCCCACTTGCCGGGGACGCTGAGGCAGCCCTCCAGCCCGGTCTGTTCGCCGCTCTGGGCGATGATCTCCGGGTTGATGAGCTCCAAATATTCCTCCGCTTCCTCGTCCAGCACCAGACAGACCCGGCGCAAGATCCCCACCTGGGGTGCCGCCAGTCCCGCGCCGTTGGCGTCTGCCAGCGTCTCCGCCATATCGTCCAGCAGGTCATGCAGCCGCCGGTCAAATTTTGTCACCGGGCGGCAGACCTTTGTCAGACACTCGTCGCCCTGTTCTACGATCTTTCGTAATGCCATGAATGGCACCTCCTTGATTTGATCACGGCGGTCAGTCCGCCGCGTTATGGTCCACAAACAGATTCATGCCCCGGTTGGCGCTGTCTTTGGCGAAGTCCTTTTGCAGCCATGCCAGCATTTCCCGGGTGGCCTTGTCATTCTTTCCCACCAGTGTGCAGCGGTAGCGGAACCGGTTATTCACCTTCACCACCGGTGCGGGGGCGGGGCCTAAGACCTCCGGCTCCCCGGCGGCCAACTCCGGCCGCCTGCAAAGCTGCCGCAGCGTCTCCCGGACGGACACGGCGGCCCGGAGCACCCGGCCCTCCTCCGTTCCGGAAACGGTGACAGTGAAAAGGTCCGCAAAGGGAGGATACCGCCGCAGACGGCGCATCCGGATCTCGCTTTCGTAAAAAGCGTCATAATCCTGACGGGCGGCGCACCGGATCACATCGTTCCCCGGCGTGTAGGTCTGGATCACGGCCCGGCCGGTTTTCCCGCCCCGGCCCGCCCGGCCTACCACCTGGGTCAACAGGCTGAAGGTGCGCTCCGCCGCCCGGTAATTGTCCACATACAGGGAAATATCCGCGGAGAGAACGCCCACCAGCGTTACGTTTTCAAAATCCAGTCCCTTCGCCACCATCTGCGTCCCCAGCAGAATGGGGACGCGCTCCCGCTCAAAGGTCTGCAGGATCTCCTCATGGCCCCCGGCGGTGGTATCGGCATCCATCCGCAGGATGCCCGCCTCCGGGAACAGCTCCCGCAGCTCCTCCTCCACCTTTTGCGTACCCGCGCCAACATGCTTCATCCAGCCGCCGCATTCCGGGCAGGTGTCCGCCGCCGGCTCGGAATGTCCGCAATAGTGGCACATCAGCCGCCCGTTGGCGGAATGATAGGTCATGGCGGTGCTGCACCGGGGACACTGGGGCACATAGCCGCACTCGCCGCACAGCAGCATCCGGCTGCTGCCCCGGCGGTTCAGAAACAGGATACTCTGCTCCCCCGCCGCCAGATTTTTTTCCAGCTCCTGCCGCAGCGGGGTGCTGATCAGGCCCGGATTGCCGTTCAGGATCTCCTGCCGCAGATCCGCAATGAGGACCTCCGGCAAGGCGTTTTCGTTGTAGCGCCGCCGCAGCAGTGCCTTTTGATAGCTTCCCTGTTCCACCGCCCAGGCGGTCTCCACCGTAGGCGTAGCGGAACCGAACACCAGCGCCGCCTTCTCCCGGACGCAGAGGTATTTGGCAACTTCCCGGGCATCGTACCGGGGTACGTTTTCCGACTGATAGCTTCCCTCCTGCTCCTCGTCCATGATGATGAGGCCCAGATTTTTCAGGGGCGCGAACAGAGCGGAGCGGGTCCCCAGCACCACGTCCACCTCTCCCCGGCGGATGCGCTTCCACTGGTCATAGCGCTCCGTCATTTTCAGGGAGCTGTGGAGCATGGCCACCCGGCTGCCGAAGTAGGAGCTGAATTTCCGCATCATCTGCGGCGTCAGCACGATCTCCGGCACCAGCACCATAGCGGTTTTTCCCAACGCCAGCGTTTCCTGCACCAAGCGCAGATAAACCTGCGTCTTACCGCTGCCGGTAACACCGTGCAGCAGCGTAACCGACGGCTTTGCCGCCTGTACCCGGCCTAAAATCTCTTCAAAAGCCCGCTGCTGTTCTTCGTTCAAAACGATCTCCGGCCCCGGCTCCACATCGTCCAAGGACGGCACCCGCAGCTCCTCCTCCTCGGAAAAGGCGATCAGTCCCGCCTTCTCCATGGTCTTCAGCGTCCGGGAGGAGGCCCCGGTATAATAGCTGACCTCCGCTGCCGGGGTCCGTCCCGCCGTGGCTAAGAAGTTCACCACCTCGTACCGCGCCGGGGCGGAGCGGCGCTTTGGCTCCGTCAGAGCGTAGGCGTCCTCCGTGTTGACCGCCAGCTCCACCATCCGGTGGGACTTGTCGGCGATCTTGCGCTTGGCATCCGTCTCGCAAGTGAGGATCTCCGCCTTTTTCATGGCCTTGAGGGGCTTTTCCGCCCCGTCGCCCAAGGCGTCCCGCAGGACGCGGATATCCGCCTTGCCGCCCTGCTTTTCCAGCAGGTCCAACACCTGCCACGCGCCGGGGATGCCCACAGCAGCGGAGCGGGCGGCCTCCGGCTCCATAGCCAGCGACCAGATCTCCCGCAGACCGTACCACAGTCCGGCGGGGAGAATGGTTTTCACCGCCTCGAACACTGTGCAGAAATACCGGCCCCGCATCCACAGCGCCAGATCGATACCGGCCTTATCCAGCACCGGCTCCGGATCCAATATCTGCCGGATGGCCTTGCTCCCCGGCAGCTTCGGCTCCTGAACACGGGCCAGGATCAGGCCCTCGCTCTCCTTATTGCCCCGTCCAAAGGGCACCATGACCCGAACGCCGGGGACTGCCGCCGCTGCCAGCGATTCCGGCACCAGATAGCTATACGGCTTATCAATGGAATAGGGCGCGGCGCTGACCGCAACCTTTACCATGTCCGCGGTCTCCATGCCTCGCCCTCCTCCGATGATGTGTTCGATCAGTTATCGACAGAAATGGTCAGATCCATACCGCTGGCGTCGATCTTACCGTCCGCAACCTCATGGATGGCCAGAGTCACGGGCTTCTCGTCCAGCTGGACGCCGGCTTCCTCGGCATCGTCGGCGATCTGGCGGGCGCGAAGGGCCACCACGTTCACCAGCATATAACGGTTGGGGATATGACTTTTCAGCTTGTTCATAGCGGGATACAGCATCATAATATTCTACTTCCAATCTGCCGCTGTGCGGCTTTAATTCTTTATTGTATCAGGGAATAAACGGCGGTCACTCCGCCAGAACAGACATACGCTCCTTGGGTTTGCAGTGCTCGGCGGTGATGATGGCGTCCAGCTCCCGGACGGCATCCTCCACCGTATCGTTGATGACAAAATAATCGTAGGTATGGGCAGTCTGGAACTCCACCTTGGCCCGGAGCAGACGCTTCTGCACTTTCTCCGGATCGTCGGTGCCCCGGTCCTTCAGACGGCGTTCCAGCTCCTTCCAGCTGGGCGGGGCGATGAAGATCTTCACCGTGTCGGGCCGCTTGCTGGTGACCTGTAAGGCGCCTTGCACCTCAATGTCCAGGATCACATCCTGCCCCTTATCCATGGCCTCATCCACGAACCGCTTGGGGGTGCCGTAGAAGTTGCCCACATATTCGGCGTATTCCAGAAACTGGTCCATGGCGATCCACTTGCGGAAGGACTCCGCATCCATAAAATGATAATGGATGCCGTCCAGTTCACCGGGCCGGGGGTCTCTGGTGGTGGCGGATACTGAAAAATACAGGTTCTTCCGCTTCTCCAGCAGAGCGCTGAGCACCGTGCTCTTGCCTACGCCGGATGGGCCGGAAATAATAAACGTTTTTCCTCTCATGATCCCTCTCCCTCTTGCTCCTTCGGACTGAACCGCTCCGGCGGCAGCGCCGATAAAATCACGTGATCGCTGTCCATGATGAAAATGGACGCGGTCTTGCGACCGTAGGTGGCGTCAATGAGCATACCGCGCTCCCGGGTCTCCTGCACCATTCGCTTGATGGGTGCGGAATCCGGGCTGACGATGGCCACCAGCCGCTCCTGGGATACCAGATTTCCAAAACCGATGTTGATAAGCTTCATGGCTTACTCCACGTTCTGGACCTGTTCCCGCATCTTCTCCACCTCTGCCTTGAGGCCAACCACCACCTGAGCGATGGCCACGTCGCAGCACTTGGAGCCGATGGTGTTGGACTCCCGGTTGACCTCCTGGATCAGGAAGTCCATCTTCCGTCCCATAGGCTCATCGGATTCCAGCATGGTCCGCAGCTGGGCCACATGGCTCCGCAGGCGGACGGTCTCCTCGTCCACGGCCACCTTATCGGCGTAGATGGCAGCCTCCTGCAGGATCCGCTGAGGATCGATGGTGGTGCACTGAAGCACTTCCTCCATCCGGGCCGTCAGCTTGGCGCGGTACTCCGTCACAGTCTCCGGGGAACGCTGCTCCACCTGAGACGTATAGTTCTCAATATAGGTCAGGCGGTTGCCGATGTCCTCCGCCAGCTTCCGGCCCTCCACGGCCCGCATGGCGTTGTAGGCTTCCAGCGCCTGCTCCGCCACGGCGCACAGGTCCGCAGACACCGTTTCCAGATCCTCGTCCTCCTTCGTCACCGTCAGGACGTCCGGAAACCGGGAAAGCTGCTCCGGCGTCACCTTGGACTCCGTGCCGCAGACCTCAGACAGCTCTGCCAGTGCAGCGGCATACTGGGCCGCCAGCTCCCGGTTTACCGTGACCTTGGCCACGTCTGCGGCGGAGGCATCCACCGTGATGAACACATCCACCTTGCCCCGGGAAATAGCCTTCTGCACGCACTGCTTCACGGCATCCTCCGCAAAGCTGTACATCCGGGGCATCTTCACGGTGCAGTCCAGATACCGGTTGTTGACGGAGCGGACCTCCACGGTGATATCCCGCTTGTTCCGCACCTCTCTCGCCCGACCGTAGCCGGTCATGCTTTTGATCATGCTGATTCCTCCTATTTTACGGGGAAACGCCTTCCGCAAACGGTCATTCTTCCCTGTCAGAGCACGTTTCCGCCGGTTTTACACGTTATTTATCAGCAGTAGCAGCAGATTGGCACACTGCCGCTGCAAAGTGACCACAGGCAGCACATAGGCAGGCACAGATTACTGCCGCACAGGTCCGTCCCAAAGGTGGTTCCGCCTGGCGTGTAAGCCTGTCGGGGGCCGTTTTCCATATAGTCCAGCGCCCGCTGATATTCCAGATTGCCGGGGTCCATCTGGCAGGCAGTCTCATAGTAACGCTTGGCTTCGTCCATCCAGCCCCGGCGGGCACATACAACGCCCTTCAGGAAATTCCACTCGGCATTGTGGTTGCTGTAATTGGTGAGCAGCGCCTCCGCCCGACCAAGATCTCCCAGCTGGATGGCGTAGCGCACCTGCTGAAACACACTGTCCCCGCCGGAGTAGCTCTGGCCGCCGTATCCGCCATAGGCGTTCTGGCGATAGCCGCCGGCGGGACTGTCTCCCCGTCCGCTGCGCTCCTTGGTGATCTGCTCGTAAGCGGCGTTGATATCCTTCATTTTCTCCTGCGCCAGATCAGCCAGAGGGCTGTCATGGTAATTGTCCGGATGATATTTCCGGGCCAGATTCCGGTAAGCCTTTTTGATTTCCTCATCGGTGGCGGTCCGGGGAACTCCCAGGACCTCGTATGGATCGTTCATTCGGTTTCCTCAATCTCTCTGATATTCTTTCTGCTGGGGCGATGGAAGCTGCCGTCCAGCACGGCTTTTCCCACCTGAAACAGCCCTCCGTAAAAGGTGGACTGCAGGACCGGCGTCCACACGCCGAAATCCCACAGCTCAAAGGCTGCGGCCATCTGGTGGATGGAATGGTCCAGGGTCGTGGCAAAGTCCCTGCGGCTCTCCGGCGTCCATGTGCCGTCTGTCAGTCCGTACCGCAGAGCTACCGGATTATAATTGCCGCTCTCCGCATCTTTTTTCAAATCGTCTGCCCCGTCGATCAGGTAGATCCAGCGGCCCAGATGATACAGAATCTGCTCCATGATCCGCTTCCGGACGGGGTCCGTCAGCTCCTCCGCAGCGCTGGAAAGCAGTACGGCAAAGCTGTCGGCGGCTCTGTCCATAGACGGGTCCTTTGCCTGCTCCAATGCGCTCAGGAGCTGAAGCTGGCGGCACACTGCCTGATCGAATTCCGGTCGAAGGGCCGCCGCCCGTTTGTAAGCGGATTCCAGCAGACGGGCGCATCGCTCAGCGCCGACGGCACGACGCTCTACATCGTCGCCGACAAGGCCACCCCCTCGGTGGTCTACGCGCTGAACACCTCGAACGGTTCGACCCGCTGGTCGTACACGCTCGACGCGGCAAGCAACAGCATCCCGGCCGTCGATAATCTCGGCCAGATCCACCTCTGCACCAAGACGGGCGATTACGTCGTGCTGAGCGCCGAGGGCGAACTCCGCTACAAGGAGCATCTGGCCGACTC
>OLGF01002011.1_pt1 | contig 20111 bp, 22 predicted proteins | sample 1604971 | NCBI WGS metagenome assembly OLGF01 (sample SAMEA3888902, study PRJEB22519) | human gut metagenome | biome: human gut; feature: human-associated habitat; material: faeces | place: Denmark | collected 2011 | reverse complement strand
CTATATCCGCGACGGAGAAGAATACACGACGGAGATTCAGCCTGTCATCGACGAAACAGGCGAAAAGCGCCTGGGCATCTGGGTGCGTGATTCCACGGCGGGCATCGGCACGCTGACCTATATCGACCCCCAGGAGGAGCGCTTCGGCGCGCTCGGCCATGCCGTGACCGATATGGATACCGGCCGCGTGCTGCCGATTCAGAACGGCGAGGTCTATCGATCCGAAATCGTGAATGTCAAAAAGGGAACGCGAGGCGAAGCGGGGGAGCTGCACGGCGTGTTCACGGGCAGCTGGAATGCGCTGGCGCCGCTGGAAAAGAATACCCAATACGGCGTCTATGGCGGCGTACAAGAGCAGGTGGTCAACCCACTGTATCCGCAGGGCTTGCCCGTGGCAGCGCAATCCGAGGTGGAGATCGGCCCCGCAACGCTGCTGACGACGATTGATGATCGCGGCGTGCGGGAATTCGACTGCAAGATCATTCGTCTGTCGCCGCAGCTGAGCCGGGCGCAGCGCTCAATGATCGTGGAAATTACCGATCCGGACTTGCTGGAAACCACCGGAGGCATTGTGCAGGGCATGAGCGGCAGCCCGATTTTACAGAACGGCAGAATTGTCGGCGCGATCACCCATGTCTATGTCAACGACCCAACAAAGGGCTATGGCCTGTATATCGACTGGATGCTGGAAACCCAGTCGTGAGCAGGAGAAATGCGCGCACCCGTCGAAATTTCTCTGCAAAGGAGGGGAGGACGGATGCGCGTTTTAATTTGCCGGAGAACAACCGAAGAGGCAGAGAAAACTCGCCGGCTACTGTTGGAAAGCGGCGCGCACACCATTGCGCTCTGCCGCAGTGTCCGCGAAATTCAGTTCTCCGAATTGCTCTCCGCCGGCGCGGATGTCTGCATCTTCGATTGCGAAATGCCCTATTGGGATGGAAGAACGCTGGCCGCTGCGGTTTCTCCTGTGCCCTGCCTGCTCATAGCTCCGGGTGGAAAACGTAACGGATTGCCGGGCAACGCTCAGGTGGTGGAAAGCCTTGAAGAGATTCCGGCAGCGCTGTGCGCGCTGGCCGATCAGAGCTTATCCGCCCGACAGCGTTTGCAAATTCGTGAAGAACTGCTGCGCCTGGGCTTCAAGGCCAATACGCGCGGCACACGCCAGTTGGGCTCCGCTTTAGAAATTGTGCTGCGCGACGAAAACACGCTGGACGATGTTCTCCATTATGTGTATACGCCGCTTGCGGTGCGCGAAAAATGCTCTCCTGCCTGTGTTGAGCGAAATATTCGCTATGCGATCGAATGCGCCTGGGTGCGGGGTGAGTTGTCTGTGCTTCAGGAGCGCTTCGGCTACACCATTCAGGAAGAAAAGGGAAAACCGACCAACCGCGCGTTCCTCGCGCAGATTTCAGAGCATATCCGGCTGCACCGCGCATAAACCTTCTAAGGAGAAGGGAGGCGTGCGGTGTGCAGCGTGGTTTGCATTGTGCCGTGGAATTTTTGCGCAAATACCTGCCGGGCGTGCTTGCGGCAGTATTCATCCTTGTGGCGGCGCTAACCTGGGGAATTCGGGCGGGTGCAGATGTTGCGACAGCAACGGAAGAAGAATGGGAGCTTGCGCTGACGGCGTGGTCCGTGGTAGGATTGCTGCTGCGGGAGCTGGCCTTTATGGCCGCGTTGCCGCTTGCGGCGCTGCATCCCTTCGGCTGCGCGCTGTGCGCTCTGCTGCTTGGAACGAAGAGCTTCCTGACCGGTTTTAGCTGGGGCTGGTGGTGCGCCGGCGGGTTTGGCTTTTGGCCGTTTCTGCTGCTGTTGCTGCCGCAGGGCCTGCTGGCGACATTTGCTTATGCCGCAGGAGCCTGTTGCAGCAGCTATGCTGCGCTGCGCATCAGTCCCCTGACGCCTCAAGAATATTGGAAGAATTTGATTTGCTGCCTGCTCTGCCAGATCATAGCTGTGCTGATGCGCTGCCTTGCCTGCGCTTGGGCGGGAGCATAGACAAAGGAGAAATTAAAATGAACCATAAGAGAGCGATTGTCGTTGTGCTGGATAGCTTGGGTGTCGGCGCGCTGCCGGATGCGGCGGCGTTTGGCGACGAGGGCAGCTGCACGCTGGGTCATATTTGGAAGAGAATGCCGAATCTTCATATTCCGCACCTGCGCTTGCTGGGCATCGGACGCCTAATGGGCAAGGAGGAGGATGCGCTGCTCCCCGGCGCGGGCTATGGCAAAATGTCCGAGCGCTCCCGCGGCAAGGATACCACGACCGGCCATTGGGAAATGAGCGGCGTGATACTGGACAAGCCGTTTCCGACCTTCCCCAACGGGTTCCCGCAGGATTTTATGGAGAAATTTTCCGCACGGGTGGGCTATCCGCTGCTCGGCAACTGCGTCGCGTCCGGCACGGAGATCATCCAGCGTCTGGGGCAGGAAGCTGTCGAAAAGCGCGCGTTGATCGTCTATACTTCGGCAGACAGCGTTTTTCAGATTGCGGCGCATGAGGGCATCGTCCCGCCGGCAAAGCTCTACGAGATTTGCCGCACCGCGCGCGAAATGCTGACCGGTGATCTTGCGGTCGGGCGCGTGATTGCCCGCCCCTTTGTAGGCGAAGGCGCGCACTTCGTCCGCACCGCCAACCGCCACGATTTTTCGCTGAAACCCACAGGAACCACCATGCTGGATGCTATCAGCGCGGCGGGGCAGGAAGTGCTGGCAGTGGGCAAGATTTCAGACATCTTTGCCGGCCGCGGCATCACGGATCGCTTCTTTACGCATGGCAACAATGAGGGCGAGGAGCGCACGCTGGAACTGATGCAGCGCGATTTTGAGGGATTGCTGTTCGTCAATCTAGTGGACTTTGATATGCTTTACGGCCATCGCCGGGATGTGGAAGGCTACGGCCATGCGCTGGAACACTTTGACGAAACGCTGGGCAAGCTGCTGCCGATGCTGCGGCAGGGCGACCTGCTGATCGTCACGGGCGACCACGGCTGCGATCCTACCTATAAAGGCACCGATCACACGCGCGAATACGTTCCGCTGCTGATGATGGGCGGCGCGCAGGGGAACGTGGGCGTTCGCAGCACCTTTGCCGATCTTTCCGCCACGGTTTGCCGTCATTTGGGCATAAACTGGTCTGTCGGGACCGCCGTTTAACGGATTTCTGCGATAATTGAGGGAGAATATCTCTACCGCAACGCCTGAGCACCTATTCTCGAGAGTGTTGGTTACATATGACCGATGAGGAAAGGAGAAATTCAGAATGGAAAAGCCTTGGACGGAGATCATGAGCAAACAGGAAATGGTGGAGTATCTTAGGGGGTATTTGAAACAAAGAGGATATAAAAAGCAGAAACAAAACTGGCATCGGATCAATCAGGATCGTGTATATGTCATTGTGAATGTTCAGAATTCTCAATGGGATAGAGAAACCTATTATATTAATTTGGGAGCGGGTATAGACAGACAAAGTACGATGAAAAGTTTTTCCTTTGAGAAGAACAAGTTCTCGTATCGAGTATATGACGGGATAGGTATTGAGAAACTGAAAGAAGAAATAACGCGATGGGAGAGTATATTTGACAGTGAGCTCTCTATATTGCGTAACTGGGATTATATTTCGACTTTTGAAAAAAGCTATATTGGGATTGATGTGGATACGAGAGAATATTTTGATGGATTAATAAAAAACGAGGTGAATTTCACGGATATTCCAGAGGAGAATAGTTAAAAGGGTAAAAGTTTCTACCGACTAGAGCACAGCATCGTGTTTGCTAAAGGCCCGAAATGAAAAGCATCTTCCACCGAGTGATGGCAGATGCTTTTTAACTTACTATTCGCTTTGATGGGGACGTCTAAGACGCTGACGCAGCTTGCGAAGCCGCTCGCGCCGTTCCAGCGTGGCGTGTACATCCGGCACATAAGTTCCGCTTTCGAGGAGAACCAGCACGTCTCCTTCCTGAACCGCAGCGTCCAACAGGTTTGCCGGAACCGTGTATATGCCGTGATCACCCTCGATGTAGGCTGTTTCATCTTCGATGCGGTCCAGAATGTCCATGCCGTTCCTCCTTTAGCGCGATTACACAGGCGCTTACTTGAAGACGCTGAAATAATGATCCAGGAAGTACTCACGGTTAACAGTGGAAGCAATTTCGTGCGGGCCGTTTTCGTTGGGGGTGAAGTGCGTCACGCCTCTGAGTTTTTCGGACTGCAGCTCGATTTCCACCTTGCCGCGCGTGAAGCCGCAGATGTTGTCGTCGAAGATGGTCGTGGCGGCCAAAGGATCATGGAAGGTCATCAAATCGGCATGTTTGAACCAGACCGATGCAAAATCCTTTACAGGCTGAAGCAGCGGGTGCGTAAAGCGCGCTTCGACTTCGGAGGCCTTCATCTGCACCTGCATCGTTACATCCAGACCGATGGAACGATGGATGGGCGCTTTGGCGTTGTAAACGATAGCAGTAGCATAAGGATCGTTGAGAGAATTCCATTCGTTGTAAGAAACGGCAAGCTTGTGTTCAAAGGAACCGTTCATCAGCACGATGCGCTTGAGCAGGGACGGAATTTCCGGATCCATCGTAAAGAGCAGTCCCAAATTGGTCATAGGTCCGATGGCCAGCAACGTAACCTCACCGGGATTCTTGCGGATGGTATCACGCATGAATTCGAGGTAGGCGCCCATGCGGAATTGCGTTTCGTGCGGCCAGTTGGCAAGCCGATCCGCCTGCGGCGCGGTGGCTTGTTTGACGTCGGTCAGCATTGGGATGGGCGCGCCGGGGAAGACGGGAATGTCCTCGCGGCCCGCGACCTTGAGCAGCGCGCTGACCATCATTGCGCGCTTTTCCGGCTGGCCGGAAACCGTCGTGACACCAAGAAGGTCGCACTTTTCCTGCATCAGCAGGTAGGCGAGAGCGACGCTGTCGTCAATATCGGAACCAATATCGGTGTCGAGAATCACTTTTTCTTTTGTCATGTGATAATACCCCCTTGTTGGTTGGTTCTGTGACCTTAGTGTACCGCATCCGGACGGAAGATGCAACACGATTTATTTATGTCGCGTTTATCTATCTGATAAAGGGGCACAAAGGCTTTGCTTCTTTGCCTATATTGGTTTATAATAGAATCAGCAGGATTCGAAAGCTGAGGACGGGGTGGTGGATCCATGAGCAGACTATGGACAGAGATGCAGGTTTTATGGGCAAATACAGTGGAAAGACTGACCGTGAACGACCTGATCGACATATTGATCGTCACGTTCATGATCTATAACCTGCTTCTGTTGACAAGAGAGACGAAGGCCAATCAGGTCATCAAGGGCGTGGGCATTCTGTTTCTCGCCTATTGGATATCCGACCTGCTCGAGCTCCAGGCGTTCAACTGGATCATGAAATACATCATGGATGCGGGGGCTGTGGTGCTGGTGGTGCTCTTCCAGCCGGAACTGCGCCGCGCACTGGAAAAGATCGGCCGTAAAACCGGCTTGATCGATAAAACGCATCAGGCGGATCCCGACGAGGTGGAGCGCATGGTGGGCGAGATCGTCCGCGCTATGGAAAACCTTTCCCGCCGCAAGGTCGGCGCGCTGATCGTTATCGAGCACAAAACTCCGCTGGGCGATATCATCGAAACCGGCAATCCTATCGACTCCATCGTTTCGGCTCCGTTACTGGAACAGATTTTTGAGCCCAATACGCCGCTGCACGACGGCGCACTGATCATCCGCGGCACAAGGATTGTCGCGGCGGGCTGCTTCCTGCCGCTGACGGAGGAAAATTCCATCTCCAAACAGCTGGGCACCCGCCATCGCGCAGGCATCGGCGTGACTGAAAACACCGACGCCACCACGTTGATTGTATCGGAAGAGACGGGCACCATGTCCATGGCGCGCGGGGGAAAACTCACCCGTCATCTCGATGCGGACGCGATACGCACGGTGCTGCACGGCATCTACGATCCCGATAAAGCTCCCGTCACCGGCGTGATCTCTCCCATGCTGAACAAGTGGAGGAGCAGAAAATGAGCGGCATTCAGCAAAACAACCGGAAGGACGAAAAAAAGAATATCAAAAAGGTTCTGAGCGGCAAGAACGCAAAGCTTCGCGGCAAGATTGAAAAAATCCCGGTGCTGCGCCTGTTGACGCATAATACGGGCCTTAAAGTGCTCTCACTCGCCTTTGCCATCGTGCTTTGGGCTGTGGTCATGACCCAGACCAATCCGACACGAACCAAGGTGGTCTATGATGTTCCGGTAGAATTGACGGGCCTGAGCACGCTCAACGAGCGCGAACTTTCGCTTGCGACGGAAGAAGATGCGCTGCCCGCCACCGTGGACGTCTATCTCGATGTGCCAATGGATGATCTTTCCAAGGTCAACAAGGACAATGTCACGGCGACCATTGATTTTTCCCGCATCACGTCGATCGGCGCGCATGAGCTGCGCGTGAACTTGAGTACGACCTATGGCACGGCGCGGTCGAGTACCGTTGGCAGCGTGGATGTCGAGGTGGAAAGCCTGACGCATTCCATCGTGCCGGTTCAGGTTTCGACCACGGGCACGCTTTCCGGTGATTATCGGCTGGGCAAGGTCGTGGCGACGCCGGCGCAGTTCCAGATTACCGGCCCGGAAACCGAGGTCAACCGCGTGGTGGCTGCTGTGGCGCAGGTGGATCTGACCGACCTGAACTCCGATTTCAACCGTTCGGTCGTCTATACATTGGTGGATGAAAACTCTGAACCGGTCGAATCGGCCAATATTTCTTCGACTGTGGGCAATTCCGTTTCGGTCTCGATCCCGGTCTATCCCATCCGTGAGCTGCCCATCACGTTTGAGTCCTCGACCACGGGGCTGCTCAAGGACGGCTTCTATCTGGAAAATATCGAAATCGCGCCCACAACGGTGCGTGTGGCTGCGCCGCAGTCTGTTCTGGACGAGCTGACAGGCATTCCGGTTTCCACCATTGATCTGGAAGGCGCGGATGAAACCTTTACCGTCACGCTGCCGCTGAAAAAGAACCCCGATATCGTCTGGATGGACGTCAGCGACGTGGATGTGGTGGTGCGCGTCAAGGAAGAGGAAGCGACCAAGACCTTCAAGGGTCTGCCCGTCACCTATCGCAACCTGGGTGCGGGGCTTACTGCCGAGCTATATAACGCGACGGTGGATATCGAAGTGACCATGGCAAAATCGGCGCTGGAAAAACTGACCAACGATGATATTTCAGTCTATGTCGATCTGACGGGTTATGAGGCGATGGGCGATTCCGTTGCACCGCTCTCTGTCAGCATCAACACGGACGCCTCGTCCAACGCCTATACGCTCAGCACGGAAAAAGTGGTTCTCAAAATCACCAAAACCGCCTGATGACAAGGAGGACCTGATTTGCTGGAACGCATACTCAATTCAAATGGGCAGATCGTACCGGAAACCGGGTTTGTGGGCTTTGTGCTGCACAATTGGGTGACGCTTGCGATCGTCACCATGCTGCTGGGCTTTGTCATTGACCAGGTGCTCTACTTTGTGCGCTATCGTCCGCAGGACGATTGGAAGCATGCCTATTATTCCTTCCGCAGATTTCTGACGGATAAGTTCGGCGCAAAGCCTGCGGAGGAACCCGCGCCCAGAGAGGAGCATAACCCGCTGGAGGATACCGGCGTGACCGAGCGCAGAGACGCATCCGATGCGGTATATGTCTCCGCAAGGGAGCCGGTGATTCGACGCGCACAGGCCACGCAGCGCCGCACTCCGGAACAGCAAGAGCCGCAAGAGCCGGTTTATACCAGGCCGCAGCTTCGTCGGGAGCCGGAGAACGAGCCGCAGGTGACTCACCGCGCGCATCCTGAGCAGACGCCCGCGCCGCGAAAGGTGAATCTTGACGGGGATGAAACTGATGAAGATGCGCCTATCGTGGTGCGTCAGCCGGAGGGCGAGTCTTCCCGCACAGGGAGCGAGGAACCAACCACCATCCGGCTGCAATAACAGAATGGAGAAAAATACTTATGCAGTCTGAAAACCTCCCCAAGGCGCGCATCCTCGTGCTGGTGGGTAATTATGGCAGCGGCAAGACCGAGATTTCATTGAACCTTGCCCTGAAGCTCGCTCGCCGCGGCGAAAAGGTGACGCTGGTGGATCTGGATATTGTCAATCCTTACTTCCGTTCTTCGGAGCGGACCGAGCTGCTGGAAAAGGAGGGCGTGAAGGTTTACGCTCCGTCCTTTGCCATGTCTACCGTCGATGTGCCCAGCCTGCCTGCTGATATTCAGGCGGTCTTTGCCGATAAAAGCCGTCGGGTGATCTTCGACGTCGGCGGCGATGATACCGGCGCGGCGGCGCTGGGACAGTATAAGCCTTATTTCGATCAGGATGACGTAGAGGTGCTGTTTGTGGTCAACGCCTTCCGCCCGCTTTCCGGCGATGCGGATTCCGTCTGCGACCTGATGCTGCGCGTGGCTGGGCGCTCCCGCCTGTCCCCGACGGCGGTGATCAACAACGCCAACGTCGCCTGGGAGACCGAAGAGAGTGATCTTGTGCGCGGCGAAGAGCTGCTGCGCGAGGTGAGCGCCCGCATGAATCTGCCCATCGGTTATCTCTGCGCCAAGCAGGATATACTGGATAAACTTCCCGATCATCTTTCCGGCGAACGCATCGCCATCGATATATTGATGCGCCCGGAATGGATGGAATAGCATCTCTTGAGGAGGGGGGAGAATACCGCGGTTCTGCTGAACCGCCGTGTGATCCAGCTCAATGTCGTCCTCTGTACAACCCGTGCCTGACGGATGGCCGTTGTACAGAGTCTAGAGCTTTTCAATCATCCGTCTTGCATGGGGGAACTTCCGCATCTTATTTTTTAAGAGGAGTACTTCTTCATGCAGAAACAACAAGCGAATTTCAAAACCTTTATCGTTTCTGGCTGTTGCAGACCGTCTCGCAGCTGGGCAGCGCGATGACCGGCTATGCGTTGGTGCTCTGGGTTTATGGGCAGACGAACAGTGCGCTTTCCGTATCGCTGCTGACCCTTTGCTCTTATGCGCCCTATGTGCTGGTGAGCGTGTTTGCAGGCGGGTTTGTAGATCGTCACCGCAAAAAGAGCATCATGCTCTGCGCAGATACCGTTGCGTTCCTGTGTACGCTTTTAATTGCGGCGCTTTTGCTGCTGAACCGGCTCAGTGTACCGTGGATCTATCTGGTTAACGCGATCACGGGTTTCATGAACGCCTTTCAGTCTCCGGCTTCAGCCGTCGCCAATGGAAGGCTGGTCCCTCAGGACAAGCTGACGAAGATGAGCGGGCTTCAGTCCATCTCCGGTTCTGCTGTATCTTTGGCTTCACCCATGCTGGCTGCGTTCCTGATGAGTACGTTTGGCATTGCGTCGGTGTTGCTGGCGGATATGGGAACTTTCCTTTTTGCGGCGGGCGTGTTGCTTTTCTTCATCCGCATTCCCGGAGATGATGCGGTGAACCGGGTGCAAAAGCGCGGGTTTGAAACCCCTTTTGCAGGGCTTCGGGAAGGGCTTGCGTTCTTAAAGCAGGATGCGGCGGTTCGGGCGATGATCCTCGTCTTTGCGGCTCTGAATTTCTTTTCCCGCATTTCCTACGAAAACGTACTCTCACCGATGGTTCTTTCCCGCAGCGGCAGCCGACAGGTGCTGGGGCTGGATTCCGGCGGGCAGTATTTGCTCTATCCCCATGTGCCCAAGGAGGTGCAGGGGCGCATCTTTGCCGTGCGCAACGCACTGCAATTCGCCGCAATCCCGGCGGGGATTTTTCTGGGCGGCGTGCTGGCCGATCGAGCCTTTGAACCGTTTATGGCCGGGACATCGCTTGCGGCGCAGACGTTTGCGCAGTTGGTTGGACAGGGTGCGGGCAGCGGCATGGCCGTGATGTTCCTGACGACGGGAACCTGCGGCTTGCTCTGCTGCACGACGAGCTACATCGCCCTTTCTTGCGCGCTGAAAAAGCAGAACGGGATGAAAAAAGAAAACTGAAGAACGGAAAAGTGGGTCTGCGCAGCTTGCTGCCGCAGGCCCATTTCCATATAAAATGTAAAAGAATCTTAATACGGTTTGATAGGGGAATGCGTTGACAGGAGACCTGCGTGCGTGTAAACTAATTGGAAACACCGAAAAAAGGCGTGTTTTGTATTCTAGCAGGGTCTGCTGGGATTGCAGACGGAAGGAAGGGTAGAAAAGAGATGGCAAGCGTTACCTTTAACGAAGAAAAGTGTAAGGGCTGCGGGCTGTGCGTGACCTTTTGCCCCCGGCACATCTTGCAGATGGCGCCGGTTCGTATCAACGCCAAGGGCTATCATCCCGCGGAGTGCATTGATCAGAGTAAGTGCATCGGCTGCGCAAGCTGCGCGCGCATGTGTCCTGACGTAATCATTACGGTAGAAAAGTAAGGAGGTTTCCATCATGGCAAAGGTACTGATGAAGGGCAACGAAGCCATTGCGGAAGCCGCCATCCTGGCTGGCTGCCGTTTCTTCTTTGGCTACCCCATCACTCCCCAGAATCAGATTCCCGAATATATGTCCAAGCGGATGCCCAAGGTGGGCGGCTGCTTTTTGCAGGCCGAGAGCGAAGTTTCGGCCATTAACATGGTCTATGGTGCGGCTGGCGCAGGCGCGCGCGGGATGACCTCGTCTTCTTCTCCCGGAATCAGCTTGAAGCAGGAAGGCATTTCCTACGCCGTCGGCGCGGAACTGCCGCTCGTTGTGGTCAACATGGTTCGCGGCGGCCCCGGCCTTGGTTCCATTCAGCCCGCGCAGAGCGACTACTTCCAGTCCACCCGCGGCGGCGGACACGGTGACTACCGTCTGATCTGCTTTGCTCCCGCCAATGTGCAGGAAGCGGTTGATCTGATGGGCGTCGCGTTTGACTTGGCGGATCAGTACCGCAATCCCGTGATGCTGCTGGGCGACGGCATGCTCGGCCAGATCATGGAGCCGGTGCAGATGCCCGAACCCCGCAAGGAAGCGCTGCCTGTCAAGCCCTGGGCGGCTGGTCAGCCGAATCGCACCGAGCGCGCGATTATCAACTCGCTCTACATCGATCCCGCTGCCTGCGAGCAGCACAACAACGATCTCAACGCCAAGTATAAGGTCATTGAGGAAAAGGAAGTCCGCTGGCAGAACATCGATACCGAGGATGCGGACGTCATCGTTGTGGCTTACGGCACCATGGCTCGTGTGTGTATGCGTGCAGCGAAGGAAGCCAAGGAAAAGCTCGGCCTGAAGGTCGGTATCGTCCGCCCCATCACGGTCTGGCCCTACCCCTACAAGGCGGTCTTTGACGCGGCGAATCAGCCCTCCGTCAAGGAAGTTGTCTCAATTGAAATGTCCTGCGGCCAGATGGTGGACGACGTCAAGATCGCTGTCAACGGCGTCAAGCCCGTTTCGTTCTATGGCCGTACCGGCGGCGTTGTGCCCACGGTCAAGGATATTCTGAACTATCTTTCCGGTATCAAGGAGGGCAAGTAAAATGGCAGTGGTGTTCAAAAAGACCTCCATGCTCACCGATACTCCCTTCCATTACTGCCCCGGCTGCACCCACGGCATCATTCACCGCCTTGTTGCGGAAGTGCTTGAGGAGCTGGGCGTGGGGGAGACGGCCATCGGTATCGCGCCGGTTGGATGCGCGGTCTTTGCCTACAATTATTTTAACTGTGATATGATGGAAGCGGCTCACGGCCGTGCGCCGGCCTGCGCTACCGGTGCCAAGCGCGTCCATCCCGATAAGGTAGTCTTTACCTATCAGGGAGATGGTGACTTAGCCTCCATCGGCGCGGCGGAGATTGTCCATGCGGCGGCCCGCGGTGAGAAGATCACTACGATTTTCGTCAACAATGCGATCTACGGTATGACCGGCGGCCAGATGGCTCCGACCTCTCTGCCCGGACAGATCACCACCACCTCGCCCTATGGTCGTGACACCGCACATTGCGGCTTCCCGGTTAAGATGAGCGAGATGCTCTCTCAACTCAACGGTCCTGCTTACATCGAACGTGTTTCTGTCCATGACGTTCCCCACGTCATCGCCGCTAAGAAGGCCATCAAAAAGGCTTTTGAGGCGCAGATCGAGGGTAAGGGTTTCAGCATGGTCGAGGTGCTCTCCACTTGCCCCACCAACTGGGGTTTGACCCCGCAGGAAGCGCTGAAGTGGCTGGAGGAGAACATGATTCCCCAGTTTCCGCTTGGCGTGTACAAGGAGGTGTAAGCGATGGAAGAAATGCTCATCATTGCAGGCTTCGGCGGCCAGGGTGTTCAGCTGATCGGCAAAATGCTGGTTGAGGCCGGCATGGAAGAGGGCAAGGAAGTTTCCTTCCTGCCGTCCTACGGCGCGGAGATGCGCGGCGGCACCTCGAACTGCAACGTCATCATTTCGGACGAACCGGTGTGCTCGCCCATCGTCAATGAAGCAACCTGCGTCATGGCGCTCAACCGTCCTTCACTGGATAAGTTTGAAAGCGCGGTGCTGCCCGGCAAGACCTTGCTGATCAACTCTTCTCTGGTCGATCGCAAGGCGGAGCGCACCGATATCGAGGCCATTTATGTCCCCGCCAACGATATTGCCAACGAACTGGGCAATAACAAGGTGGCCAACATGGTTATGCTCGGTGCATATATCGAAGTGGCGCACGCCGTCACTGTCGATACCGTCATGAACAACCTCAAGGCGATGTTCGGCGAGCGCAAGGCGCATCTGCTGCCCATCAACCGCGAGGCGATCGAGCGCGGCATGGCCTGCGTCCGTGACCACAGAGCGTAAAAACGCTGAAAACACCTTTTGCAAAGCCTTCCAGCCTTCGGGCCGGAGGGCTTTCTTGCGTCTTGTCCGGTTGCGGGATAAAGGGCACATGTGGTAAAATAAGGACTGGAATGGAGGCGACCATGGATGAAGTTTAAGCGAAAAAAGATCAATATCGGCAAGGTTTCCACCATGTCGATCGTCATCAATTCCATTGAAGTGGTGCTGCTGATCGGCTTGCTCATTGTCGATACCTTTGATTTGAATGAGAACCTGATGAACGTGCTGCGTCCCTTCGCAACGGTAGCACTGGTGATGCTCATCTTTGAGGGGCTGACCTCTGTGCGCGACGGCTTTATCTGGAAAAAGGCCAACGAACAGACCGAGATGCTGACGGAAGCCTTTGAACAGCTGGATGAACTCAACGTGCAGCTGCGCAAACAGCGCCATGATTTCATCAACCACTTGCAGGTCGTCTATTCGCTGATCGATATGCAGGAAAATGAAGAAGCCATCCGCTATATCGAGACGGTCTACGGACAGATGCATCGCCTTTCTGTTGGTATGAAAACCGCCAAGCCTGCCGTCAATGCGTTGCTGCAAGCCAAGCTGGCCAATGCCGAACAGCGCGGGATTCAGTTGGAGTTGGACGTTTCCTCGCCCTATGACGAGCTGCCGATGAACGATTGGGAATTCTGCCGCGTGCTCGGCAACCTGCTCGACAATGCAATGGATGCGCTGGAAGGTTGCGAAAGCCCGAAGATCAAGGTGGAACTTTATGAGGATATCCGCACTTACGGTTTTTGCGTGTCCAATAACGGGCCAAAGATTCCGCCGCAGATTTGCGTGCGCATCTTCAACACCGGTTTTACCACCAAAGCAGCAGGGCACGGTTTGGGACTTTCCATCGTTCGGGAGCTGATGGAAGGTTGCGGCGGCAGCATCGAGGTCTCCAGTGACGACGAGCAAACGGCCTTTACGGGCTCCATGCCCCGCGCGGACTTAACGCCAGAGCAGAGAGAAGAAATAGAGAAAGCAGAACAAAAAAAGGAGGCTTAACACCATGAATGAACTGACAAAGCGCGTTGCGGGCGCTATGCTCGCCATTCAGCGCTATCCTTGGGAACAGGGCGTGTGTGCACAGGCAATGTATGAAGCGGGCGTGGAGAACGTCTGGGTGCCTATGGCGCATGACGCGATTCTCCGTCAGAAGGAGGATGGCCGGCTTGCCGTCATCAATTCCAATTTTGCCGTGACCGATCCTGCCGCCAACGGCGAGGTCTGCCTGCGTGCCTGGGAGCTGACGGGCGATGAGTTCTATAAAAAGGGCGCGCAGAAGATGTTTGACTATCTGATGCGGCAGGCGCCCCGCACGCCGGACGGTGTGATTTATCACAACACGGTGACTTTCGACGAGGACTTCACGCCGCAGCAGTTGTGGGTGGACTCTGCCTACATGGCGCCGCCGTTTATCGCCGTGATGGGGGATGTGGACGAAGCAGCTAAGCAGCTTTACGGGTTGTTCAAGTATTTGCAGGACCCGGAAACCAAGTTGCTTTTCCATAATTACGATGTGGGAACGGGCAAGTTTGTGCGCCGCCTGCGCTGGGCGACCGGCAATGGATGGGCGCTGATGGGCATTGCTCGCGTTGCGATCGAGGCCAAGAAGCAGGGAAAGCTCGAACTTTATCATGAGTTGACCGGGATGGGCAACGAGGTGTTGGAGGCACTGCTGCGCTATCAGCAACCGGACGGCCGTTTCTTGGATATTGTGGACGATTCCGCATCGTTTACCGACGGTACGTCTGCGATGATGATGTCGGTCTATATTTACCGCGGTGTGATTGAGGGTTGGCTGGGGCGCGATGAGTTGCCCTATGCCGAAAAGGCCTTTGAAGCGGTTTCCGGCAGCATCGACCGCTTCGGCATCCTGCACGAGGTCTGCGGTTGCCCGAATTTCGTCTCTCAGGGCACTTCAGCCGAGGCGCAGGCATCCTATATCATGGCTGCGACCTGGCGCGAGAAGGCACTGCGGTAAAAATCTGCCGCAGAAACGCTTTTTTCGCTTGCAAACTGTGTTCCGTGCGCTATAATAGAAGAAGCCGATGAAGGGGAAATCGCCCGATCTGTTTTCTGTGATGCAGAGAGCGCCTGCCGCTGGCTGAAAGCAGTGCGCCGCAGTAAGAAAAAGCGTCCCGTCCCCCAAGGCCGCAGGGAAACCTGCCGCCGCGCTGCGTTATTGCGCGTCAAAGGAGGGTGCGTTTATCGCACTGAATTTGGGTGGGACCGTGAAGCCGATCCGCTTCGCCCCAATGAGCAAAATGCGTTGGGGCGGAGCTTTTTTCGCCCCGGAACAAGGAGGAAAAGCCTTATGGCCAAGAACAAGTCCCAGCAGGAATTCGTCAAGGAAATTACACCCCGCAGCGTCGATTTTGCCCAGTGGTATACCGACGTCATTCTCAAGACCGACCTGGTCGATTATGCCCCCGTGCGCGGCTGCATGGCCATTAAGCCTTACGGCTATGCCATCTGGGAGCTGATCCAGCAGCAAATGGATGCGGAATTCAAAAAGACCGGCCACGAGAATGTCTATATGCCCATGCTGTTGCCGGAATCTTTGCTGATGAAGGAGGCGGAACACGTCGAGGGCTTTGCACCCGAAGTGGCCTGGGTCACGCAGGGCGGCAGCGAGCCGCTGGCCGAGCGCCTGGCCATTCGCCCCACTTCGGAGACCATTTTCTGCACGATGTATGCCAAGTGGGTGCAGTCCTGGCGCGATCTGCCCATGAAGTATAACCAGTGGTGCAACGTTATGCGTTGGGAAAAGACCACCCGTCCCTTCCTGCGCACGTCTGAGTTCCTGTGGCAGGAGGGTCATACCATCCACGCGACCGCCGAGGAAGCGCAGGAGGAAACCCTTCAGATGCTCGAAGTCTACCGCGCCTTCGCGGAAGATGTGCTGGCGGTGCCCGTGCTCGTTGGCCAGAAGTCCAATATCGAGAAGTTTGCCGGTGCGCGTGCAACCTACTCTATGGAAGCCATGATGCACGACGGTAAAGCCCTTCAGGCTGGTACTTCCCACAACTTCGGCGATAACTTCGCCAAGGCGTTCAACATCCTGTTCCTGGATAAGGACGGCAAGCAGAAGTATGTCGAGGAGACCAGCTGGGGCGTATCCACTCGTCTGATCGGCGCCATTATCATGGTGCATGGCGACGACCGCGGCCTGGTGCTGCCCCCCAAGGTCGCACCCATCGAGGCCGTTATCTTGCCCATCGCCGCGCACAAGCCCGGCGTACTGGACAAGGCCAACGAGATTGCCGAGCAGCTCAAGGCAGCCGGTATCCGCGTTAAGGTGGACGATCGTGATACGTACAGCGCTGGCTGGAAGTTCAACGAGTGGGAGATGAAAGGTGTGCCCGCCCGCATCGAGGTTGGCCCCCGTGATATCGAGAACGGCGTGATCACCGTCTGCCGCCGCGATACGCTGGAAAAAATTCAGCTGCCCATGGAAAACGTTGCGCAGCATATTCAGGAGCTGCTCGAAGATATCCAGCAGGGTCTGTTTGAAAAGGCAAAGGCCTTCCGCGATGCACACATCAAGGATGTCACCAATATGGAAGAGCTTGGCGAAGCGGTTCAGGACGGCTTTGCGCGCGCCATGTGGTGCGGCGACGATGCCTGCGAACTGGAAGTCAAGGCGCGATTCAATGCAAAGACCCGCAATATGCCCTTTGACCAGACGCCCATTGGCGATACCTGCGTCTGCTGCGGCAAAAAGGCGACCAAGCTGATCTACTTCGGCAAGCAGTATTAAGAATAGAGTTGAGAGCTTACCGCTCCGCCGATTGCCCGGTTCTGGCGCAGTTGTCCTATGATACGGTTCACAGCGTCAACGTGCGAGATTGCACCATGGCGCAGTTGGATGTTTGGGCAACGGGGCAGGTTGATCTTGCTGCGTGGGATCGTTCCTTTCGGGAGCACGATACCGTCGTAGCGGTAGAGGACGGCGGCATCGTCGGGGTTGCGGACATGGACACAGTCGGTTATCTGGATCGTCTGCATGTCCACAAGGATCATCAGGGCGAGGGCATTGCCACTGTACTCTGCGATCAACCGGAAGGTGTACATCGCGCGTCGTTTACCACACTCACTTTCGTTATCGCGCATTCCTTCTTCGAAAAGAGAGGTTATCGTGTGCTGCAAGAGTAGCAAGCGGAGCGCGGCGGGCTCGGATTGACCAACTTTGTGATGGAAAAAGCAAAAAAATGCTCTGTGGGAAGAAATTTCCACAGGGCTTTTTCTATTGCTTAGAAGTTAATGAAGAATATTGCGGCGGGTGATCTTTAGCGCATAGGCATAATCGCAAGAGCGTTTTTCCGGCAGAGCCACGTGCAGACCCTCCTTAAAGGGAAAGAGGAACGTCCGCGCCGAGCAGTTCAACCTTCTCGATCTCATCCGGATAGATCCACGGCATGAGAGCGGTCGGCAGCGTCCCGCGTCCCGGCTAATCCCAGTATAATGGCATAGAGCGTATCCCCGTTGAGCACATGGCGGAGGTCCTTGGCCGTGTATTGCAGCCGCTCGCCATCAGAGAAAGCACCTTCGTGTTCCAGCTTGGTCGGGCCCTCGCCTGCGATGATCCACGGAGTTGTGCCGCAAATCGCCTTGCCGTTGACCGTAAGTCAGCACCCCATCCCCAGGAGGATATGCTGCGCTTTCTCCGGAATCGTTCCGTCCGCCTTCGGGCTGACGTTCAGGATCAGCACGCTGTTCTTGGACATATCGGTAACCCAGAAGTTATACGTCAGGTCGCCACGCTTTCCCTGTTCCGGATCTTCGATGTTGCGGCCCACCACCATGTTGTGCCACTTGTAGGCGGCGCATAGGTCGCGGTTCTGCTGTAATAATAGGCGGAAAGGCGTGCTTGTAGCCCTCGCGAATGTATTTCAAACCGGAATCGACTCACATCAGACCGGGCAGCATTGATCCATGACTTCCTTGAGTTTTCCGGTCAGCTGTCCGGAAACGCCTTGCTCGGTCGATCCATGCATGGGGAAAAGACTCTGTGATTGACAACACAGGGATTTGGGTCGATTTCATTTTCGGGATTATCCCAATCAGTGTTGTGCGGCTCGCCGTAAAAGGTGTTGGCAAGGTTCCCTCTTTTAGTGCAGATAGAAATACCATGGTATATGGCGGTCATGAACTTCGTGCCCTGTCCGCAAATCACCTTGGTAAGCTCCCCGACCACGCCGCGCTTCGGTCCCATGGCCGCACCAGTGTGCGGGTTGACGCGGCTGTTCTACATCGCGAAGCCTTCGTGCTGCTCGTCGACAGAACCGGCAAAGCCTGCGCCGGACGCCTTGAACAGCATCGTTCATTCTTAGGAATCAATGCGCTCTGCTGGGAACATCGGGATGAAATCCTTGGAACCCAATTTCGACGGATCGCCGAAGTTCAGACGATGATAAGGATTTTACAGGGAACCGTCACGGCATATGTTATAAGCATACCAGGTCGCATTCGGGCCGCAGGCGGGGACGGAATAAACAACTCAGTGCGTGTAAATGCAGAATTTGCGTTGCGCAGCCATTATGGGACGTGCTCCTGCGCACCGATGGATCAACAGGTGGATTTGATCATAAAAAGATCATTTTCCTTAGGTGAATAAGGATATTCTACTGCAAACAGCATACACTTTTCCAAAGTCATTGACATTTATTTCCTTCTTTTCTATAATGAAAGAAAACCCATATGGTATAAAACCGGAGAGGGGGAAAGAACAGTGGAATACAGAGCGTTGGGGAAAACGGGTCTTCAGGTTAGCCGCATCGGCTTCGGAGGCGAACACGTGACAGATGTGGATTATGCAACCACGGAGGCGGTGTTGCGCACGGCAATGGAGGGTGGCGTCAACATCATGGATGTATTTATGCCGCAGCCGGAAGTGCGCTCTCATCTGGGCGACGCGCTGCGCGGTCAAAGGGAAAAGATGATCCTTCAGGGCCATATCGGTGCGGTGATGCAGGACGGGCAGTATCTGCGCTCCCGCGACGTGAAGCTCTGCGATGCGTTCATCCGAGATTTCCTTACCCGTTTCCACACGGATTATATCGATCTTGGCATGATGCACTTTATCGACACGGAGGAAGACTTCAGGAAATCCTTCCACAGCCCCTATATCGACTACTGTCTCAAGCTCAAGCACGACGGTGTGATCCGCCACCTGGGTGTTTCGTCCCACAACGCTGTCACGGCGAAGAAGATGATCGAAACCGGCGTGATCGACGTGATCCTGTTCTCAATCAATCCGGCCTTTGATCTGCTGCCCGCCCAGACCGATATTGACGATTATTTCAAGGATGAAACCTATAATGCCGAAACCCGCTTTTCCATCGATCCGGAGCGCGCGGCGCTCTATCGCCTGTGTGAGGAAAAAGGCGTCGGCATTACTGTTATGAAAGCGCTGGGAGCAGGCCGCCTGCTCAATGCCGAAACCTCTTCCTTTGGCATGGCGCTCACGCCCGCGCAGTGCATCCAGTATGCGCTGGATCGTCCGGCGGTGTCTTCTGTGCTGCTTGGGGCAAAAACAGTTGAGGAAATGCAGCGGGATCTGGCCTTTGAAAATGCCTCGGCGGAGGAGAAAGACTATACTTGCCTGGGCGCGGGCACAAAATCGGCCATTCGCGGCAAGTGTATGTATTGCAATCACTGTTTGCCCTGTCCCGCCGGGATCGACATCGCGGCAGTCAACAAGTTTTACGATCTTGGCACGCAGCAGGAAAGTGTGCCGGATACCGTTCGTGCGCACTATCAGGCGTTGGAAAAACATGCGGGTGATTGCCTGCACTGCGGTGCATGTGAAAAACGCTGTCCCTTCTCGGTGGGTGTTCGCGGCAACATGGATGCGGCCAAGGCACTCTTCGGGTATTGAGAATGGCTTGCGAGTTTCGGCGGTTGACCGATAAAGATGCTGCGATGGCGATGAAATTGAACACGGTTTTTCGAGAGAACATTGCGGAAGAAAAACCGCTCAATGAATTCCTAAGCGACCCCAATTGCTGGCTATTTGCAGCAATGGAAGGGCAAAATATCCTTGGCTTTGCCCATGGATATCGGCTGCGGCGTTTGCATGGGACAGGGGCAATGCTCTATGTTCATGAGTTGGGCGTCGTGCAGAACGAGCGGCATCGTGGGATTGGGACGCGCCTGATGGAAGAGATGAAAGCTGCTTGCCGCAGGGATGGGATTGAAAAGATTTTTCTCACAACCTATCACTGCAATGATGCTGCCAATGGCCTTTACCGTAAAACAGGCGGGGAAGTCAGCCCGGAATCCCATGGAGAAGATACGGTTAAGGCCATTGGCA
>OLGF01001986.1_pt1 | contig 20305 bp, 18 predicted proteins | sample 1604971 | NCBI WGS metagenome assembly OLGF01 (sample SAMEA3888902, study PRJEB22519) | human gut metagenome | biome: human gut; feature: human-associated habitat; material: faeces | place: Denmark | collected 2011 | reverse complement strand
ACTCATTCCGTTTCCGCCTTCCGGCAAAAACTTCATCCGTTCCATTGCTCCTCCTCTTTCGTTCCACAAACGCTCCGCTGGTTTGTGAAACGAGTTGGACGTGAGTTGCGCTTTTGAGCAAATGTCACTCATTCCGTTTCCGCCTTCCGGCAAAAACTTCATCCGTTCCATTGCTCCTCCTTTTTCGTTCCACAAACGCTCCGCTGGTTTGTAAAATAGGAAAGCAGAATTTGCTATTTGGAATTGTAACACATTCCCATATCGGAATGTGTTACAATTCCGTGACAGTTTCAGGTTTTGGTCAGCTTGACCATCAATTTGGCCGGGGTGAGTTTTGCCAGCAGACGGTAGAACTTATAGAACAGTCTGGGGGTGTAGATGGTCTGTCCCGCTCTGGCCGCCCGCAGTGCACCGCCGGCCACCTGTACCTGATCGCAGTAGGGCAGCAGCTCAAAGGGCCGGGAATCCACCACATGACCCACTGCCAGAAACTCTGTGGCCATGGGGCCGGGGCAGACGGCGGTAACGGTGATGCCCTTTGCCTTCAGTTCCTCCGCCGCGCCGATGGTATAGGCGGAAACGTAGGCCTTCGTGGCGGAATACACCGTCATCCGGGGGGTGGGGCAGAAGGAGGCGATGGAGCTGACGTTCAAGATCCGGCTCCCGGCTTCCATATAGGGCACCGACAAATTGGTGATGGCAGTCAGCGCCCGGAGGTTCAGATCGATCATCCGGGTCTGGGAAACGGTGTCGATCTCGCCGATGTTCCCCAGATATCCGCATCCGGCGTTGTTCACCAGCAGGGCGATTTCCGGCTGTTCCTCCACCAGACGCTCCTGATAAACGGTAAAACTCATGGTGTCGCACAGATCCAGCGGCAGCGTCAGGGTGCTAAGCCCCTTTTCCTCCAGCTGCTCTGCCAGTTCCTGAAGGCGGTCTGTCCGGCGGGCAATGAGCCACACCCGTTCAATTTCCGGGAATACGGAATAGAACTGCCGGACAAATTCCCGGCCAAGGCCGGAGGACGCGCCGGTAATAACTGCTGTTTTCATGGTCAGATCTCCTTTCGGAGTATTTTAGTGGGTCTCGGGAGCGGGATACTCGACGCCCTGGGTATCCACCCGGACGGTTGCCATGACCACGGGCTTCTTGGGCATATCGTTCATCATGTTCCGCTGGACACGGGAAATGTCAATGGCCACATCCTGACCCTCGGTGATCTTGCCGAAGGCGGCGTACTGGCCGTCCAGATGAGGAGCAGGAGCCACCATCACAAAGAACTGGCTGCCGGCGGAGTTGGGTGCCATGGTGCGGGCCATGGACAGCACGCCGGTCTCGTGGATCAGGTCATTCTGGCGGAAGCCGTTGCCGGCGAACTCGCCGTTGATCTCATAGCCGGGGCCGCCCATGCCGTTTCCGTTGGGGCAGCCGCCCTGGATCATGAAGCCGGGGATGACCCGGTGGAAGGTCAGGCCGTCATAGAAGCCCTTGTTAGCCAGAGAGATGAAGTTGTTGACGGTGTTGGGAGCCTTCTCGGGATACAGCTCGCCGCGCATAATGCGGCCGTCCTCCATAGTGATGGTTACGATGGGATTGCTCATATTCATTCGTTCCTTTCTGATCTGTTATCTGCGGGCCTTCATGGCCCGGTCCATTTCACGGGCGGCGTCCCGCTTTGCGGTGGCGTCCCGCTTGTCGTAATTCTTCTTGCCCTTGCACAGGCCGACCTCCACCTTCACCTTGGCGTTCTTGAAATAGACGCTCAGGGGCACCAACGTGTAGCCGTCCTGCTTGACGAGAGCGTGGAGCTTGCGGATCTCCCGCTTGTGCATCAGCAGCCGCCGGTCCCGGTCCGGGTCCCGGTTGAAGATGTTGCCATGCTCGTATGGAGAGATGTGCATGCTGTGGACGAACAGCTCGCCGTCCTGTACAGTGCAGTAGGAGTCCTTCAGGTTCATCGTGCCCGCACGGATGGATTTGACCTCCGTGCCGCACAGCTCGATGCCTGCCTCGTACTGATCCTCCACGAAGTAATCGTGGTAGGCTTTGCGGTTCTGGGCCGCGATTTTGATTCCCTTTTTCTCCGTGGGGACCACCTCGTTTCCAGTGAGTCAGTATACCATAGTTTTCCCATGACTTCAAGAAAAACAAGCCCTTTGCAATTCAACACGCCTATGCTATAATAAACTGAATACAGTATAGGCAGGGTCTCTGCCCTTTAAACGAGGTGGATAGAATGAAAATGCCCATGGATCTGACGGAGGTCAAGCTCCGCCGCAAGGACGTATTTGAGGGTAAAATCATGACGGTGCACGTGGATGATGTGCGCCTGCCCAACGGCGAGGAAGCCACTCGGGAAGTGGTGGATCATGTGGACGGCGCGGCGGTCCTGGCCCTGGATGAAGCCAACCGGGTGCTGGTGGTCCGCCAGTACCGGTATGTATTTGGCAAGGTGCTGGATGAGCTGCCCGCGGGCAAGCTGGACCCCGGCGAGGACCCGGTGACGGGCGCTTTGCGGGAACTGAAGGAGGAGACCGGCGCGGAGCCGGAGACCTTCCTGCCCCTCGGCAAGCTCCTACCCGCCCCCGGCTGCTACGGGGAAACACTGCACCTGTTTTTGGCCAAGGGGCTGAAATTCAGCCAGCAGCAGCTGGACCCCGATGAATTTCTCAATGTGGAGCGGGTACCCTTTGATGAAATGGTGCACCGCTGCGTCAACGGTGAGATCGATGACGCCAAGACCGTGGCCGCAGTCCTGCGGGCCAAGGTCCTGCTAAACCTGTAATAGAAAAATAATAGGAGGTACGTTTCCTTGGAACAGAAAACGGACGCCCAGAAAACCATCCTCATTGTGGAGGACGAAAAAAATATCGTAGACATTCTGCGCTTTAACCTTCAGCGGGAGGGCTACCGCACCGTGGAGGCCTATGACGGAGCCGACGGTCTGGAAAAGGCCCGGAAGGAAAACCCCGACCTGATTCTGCTGGACGTGATGCTGCCGAAGATGATCGGTTTTGACGTGTGCCGCACCCTCCGGGAGGAGGGCAACAACGTGCCCGTCATCATCCTCACCGCCCGGGAGGAGGAGGCCGACAAGGTATCCGGTCTTGAGATCGGCGCCGATGATTACATTACCAAGCCCTTCTCCATGCGGGAGCTGATCGCCCGGGTGGGAGCCAACATCCGCCGCACGGCTATGAACACCGCCGCCGCGGCCACCGCTGCGGCCACAGCCATGCCGGTGGCAGGGGACCTCTCCATCGACACGGACAGCCATCAGGTCTTCCGGGACGGCAAGCCTTTGGAGCTGACCACGCGGGAATATGAGCTGCTGACCTTCCTGGCCAGCCATCCCAATAAGGTCTACTCCCGCATCGACCTGATGGAGCAGGTCTGGAACTACGGCTACGTGGGCGACGATCAGCGGACGGTGGACGTGACCGTCCGGCGTCTGCGGGAAAAGATCGAGGAAAACCCCGCCAGCCCCAAATACATCCTCACCCGCCGGGGCGTGGGGTACTATTTCGCGGTGTAATCCCCACCGGCTCCGGTGACGTTCCTCGCGTTCTTCTCATGTTTTGAAGAGGACACAGGGATCTTCTCCGGGACGCGCCCGCCCCCGCACACGGCGGGCCTGTACAGTTTTCAGATCCTTTGAACACCATAAAGGCGGTGATTTTTTGTTCCGCAGCTTACATATGAAGCTGACGCTGATCCTCCTGCTGCTGATCACATCCCTGATGGCGGTGGTAGGCGCGTTCCTGACCACCAGCGTCACCAGTTTCTATATCGACAGCTTTTATCAGCAGATGAGCAGTGCCTTCGGTGCGGACCGCCGGGAGTTTGTGGCGGACCTCCGCAGCGCCGCCGCTCAGCCGGACGGCGCTGAGCGTATTCAGGAGATCATGGAGGTCAATGCCGGTATGCTGGGCATCGACTACCGCACCCGGAACTACTATGTGCTGGACGGCACCGCAGGCAGCTTTCTGGCCGGCAGTGCTGAGTCCTCCGACCTGCCCCGGGAGCAGTCTGCTAATCTTCTGACCGCCCGGAACGCGGTTTCCCGAAAGGACGCCTCTACCGTAGGCGATGAAAGCGATATCTCTGCCGACTACATGGATGTGGCCATCCCCATCTTCGGCGGTGACAACGCCTTCATCATCTACATTCTGGATAACAAGGACACGGTATCCGATCTGAATAACCAGCTTTTCCAGATCATCATGCAGGCGCTTATCATCGGCCTTCTCATCTCCGTGCTGCTGAGCTTCCTGCTCTCCAAGACCATGGTGGGCCCCATTGAAAAGCTGACCATCGGCGCAGAACGGGTGGCCGCCGGTGATTTTGACAGCGAGCTGCCGGTGGAATCCACCGACGAGATCGGTATTCTCACCGGAACGTTTAACGAGATGGCCGAGGTCCTGCAGTCCACACTGGCTGCCGTGGAAAACGAGCGCAACAAGCTGGATACCCTGTTCCTCCACATGACCGACGGCGTGGTGGCCTTTGACCGGGAGGGGCACCTCATCCACTGCAACCCCGCCGCCACGGAGCTTTTGCGGCGATCCATCGATCCCAGCTGCACCTACGAGGAATTGCTGGGCGACCTGCATCCCTTCCAGAACGTGCTGGCCCTCCAGAAACCCAACTACATTGAAGATGAGTTGGTGGTGGGAGACCGGACCCTGGCCCTCTACCTCACGCCCTTCTCCGACAAGGCCCAGGGCGGCGTTCTGATCCTGCTCCATGACGTGACGGAACAGCACCGGAATGAGGAACGGCGCAAAGAATTCGTGGCCAACGTGTCTCACGAGCTGCGGACCCCCCTGACCAACGTCCGCAGCTACGCCGAAACCATCCGGGATGCCGGAGATGACATTCCCCGGGAGATGGAGAACAATTTCCTGGACATCATCATTACGGAAACGGACCGCATGACCCACATCGTTCAGGATCTGCTGACCCTCAGCCGACTGGACGCCGGCAGCACCGAAATGGTGTTCACCCGGTTCCCCTTCCATGACGCCATTGAAAGCGTGGTCCGCTCCAACAGTCTCAACGCCAAGCAGCGGGGCCATGAGCTGACCTATGTGCCGGAGGGAGAGCTGCCCCTCATCACCGGCGACCGGAGCCGTCTGGAGCAGGTGATGATGAACATTCTCGGCAACGCCATCAAGTACACTCCGGACGGCGGACACATTCGCGTCACCGCCGGAGCCAGCCCCGACACCGCCTGGATGGAGGTCCGGGATGACGGCATCGGCATCCCGGAAAAGGACAGGGAGCGTATTTTCGACCGCTTCTACCGGGTGGATAAGGCCCGTTCCCGGGAATCCGGCGGCACAGGCCTTGGACTATCCATCGCCAGAGAGATCGTCCAGCGGCACCACGGCACCATTTCCCTGGTCCCCCATGAGGGACCGGGCACCACGGTCCGTCTGGAGCTGCCCATCACCCAGCCCGCCCCCGGCGCACCGGAGGATACGGCAGAAAACACGTCGGCTCAGCAGTAATTTCAGCTTTTATCAGAAAGGAGGGACCGGCCATGCGCTACCGGGATTTTATCCAAAATATCACCATCACGTTTCTGGCGCTGCTGTCCCTGTTCCTCTTTTCCAGAACGCAGTTTTTCCAGTTGGGCGCTGCCGCCGGCAGCGGCACCTGGCAGCGGCTCACCGCTCCTGTCAGCGACCAGATCTCCGATGCCCCCGCCTCCGATACCCTGTCCGCCCCGGTGCGGGCGGCCGTCACCGGAGAATACGGCCGGTATGGCAGCATCTCCCTCACCACGGACAGCGAGAGCTTCACCCCCATCAAAACACTGCTGCGGGAGGTTCTTGGGTCTGCCCGCAGCCGGATGGATTCCAGTGCTGCCGCCTTCCGGTCGGCTTTGGGAAAACCGTCAGTCTACTGTGACTTTTTAGAGCCCCTGCCGGTGTCCTATCTGGCGGACCTCATGGGTATCACCGCAGAAAGTGAGCTTTCCGTCCGCGCTCTGGCCGCAGCGGAGCAGAACGGTCAGGTGGTCCTGCTGCTGTGGGACGGCGGATCCCGCTATTACCAGTGCGTCACTGCCGTGCAGCCCTCTACCCTGACGGAGGTACTGGATCACTTTGAGCTGGGCGTTACCGCCTTTGCTTTTGAGGATCTCAGCGGATACGGCCAGCATCTGGCCCCTCTCTCCCTGTTTCCGGACCCTCTCCCTGAGCTGCCCCAACTGACGGTGACGGAAAGCACCGTTTCCACAGAGACGCTGCTCTCCGTTCTGGGCTTCAACCCCCACACCAATTCCCGCTATACCGACGCCGGCGGCGCGGAGGTAGTGGTGGAGGGAGACCGGGTCATCCGCATCAGTGGCAGCGGCACCTTCTCCTACACCAGCGGCGGCGAAACGGTCCTCTCCGTAGAAAGTGCCGGGGGCCTTCCCATGCCTCGGGAAGCCGTCTCCGGTGTTCTGGAGCTGTTGGATCAGTTGATCCCGGAGGGCGATGCCCGGCTGTATCTGCAGAAGTGGCAGCAGTCAGAAACCGAGACTTTCTTAACCTTCGGCTACCAGTCCGGCGGCGTTCCCATCCGCTTCGCGGACGGCTCCGCTGCCGCTGAGGTGACGCTTTCCGGCAATACGATCTCCGCTCTGTCCCTGCGTCCCCGGCAATACAGCGCTGCCAGCTCCGCCTCGCCTCTGCTGCCGCTGCGGCAGGCTATGGCCATCGCCGGGAGGACAGAGGGGGCCGAGCTTTCCATCGGCTATGCCGATACCGGCGTCTATCCGCTCTCTGCCGTCTGGCTGACGGATTGACATCACACTTTCTGAAAGGAGTTGAGCGGCTACGGAACGCTATCGCCTGAAAAACATCATCATTCTGATCCTGGCGCTGCTCAGCGCCTTTTTACTGACGTCTCTGGCCATTCGGGGCAACGAGGAGCGGGTGGCCCGCCGCACCCAGCAGCAGGAACTGGTCTCTCTGTTCGCGGCGGACGGCATGACGCTGGACCCCGCTCTGATCCCCACGGACACCGCCGTTTCCACCTATGCGTTGATCCGGGATGAGACAGCGGAGCGAAAGGCCGCCACCTTTCTTCTGGGAGATAATCTGGAGCGCACCACTCAGGGCGGCGGCATTTACACCTACACCAGCCAGCAGGGCGCCGCCGCCTTCCGGGACACCGGCAGCTTTGACGCCGCCGGTTCTCTGTCACAGGAGAACGCGGAAGCATTTTGTCGGGATTTCTGCAAGGCGTTTTCTTACGATACGCCGATATTTACACTGGATGAAACGGGCAGCGGCACTGCAACGGCTGTCCGCCTGTGGAACGGTACGCCGGTGTTCAACGCCGCCGTCACCTTTACCATCGATCAGGGCCGCGTCCTGTCCGCCAGCGGCGCTCTGCTGCCGGAGACCGGCGCGGAGACCTCCTCCGGGCAGAAGCCCCTCTCCGCCTTCGCCGCCCTGACTGCCTTTCAGCAGATGCGCCACGCCTCCAGCTCCGTGGTGTCCTCCATCACGGAGGTCAGTCTCTGCTACGAGCTGCAAAGCACCACCGCCGCTCCCATGGCGCTGGTTCCCTCCTGGCGGATCGTCACGGATACGGCAACTTTTTATGTAAACTGCATTTCCGGTACCGTCCGTCGGGCATAAAATTGTTTGAATTTCATATTTTGTCAGGAATCGTTTGCTTTTTCAGGCAAAGTATGCTATACTGACGCCGATCATAATGAGTGGTACTGTCCACTTTTTTCTCAGGGTGCATGAAGTGCCGGCCCGACGGACAAACTAATCCCGGCGCAAGGCTTTCTCCCCGCAAAAGAATACCTGAAACGAGGTCAGAACGTTGACAAAATACATCGTACACGGAGGCAAGCCTCTGTTCGGCGAGGTGGAGATCAGCGGCGCGAAGAACGCCGCCGTTGCCATTATTCCCGCCGCCATTCTGGTGGACGGCGTCTGCCGCATTGAAAACATCCCCCAGATCTCCGACGTTACCGCGATTTTGAAGATTTTGGAGCAGCTTGGCGCGTCCATCCGCTCCATCAACCGCCACACGGTGGAGATCGACAGCCGCCATATCCACACCACCCGGACCTCTTATGAGCTTTCCCGGAAGCTCCGGGCTTCCTACTATCTCATCGGCGCTCTGCTGGGCCGTTTCGGCCGGGCAGAGGTTGCCATGCCCGGCGGCTGCAATTTCGGCGGCGTCCGCCCCATCGACCAGCATGTAAAGGGCTTTTCCGCTCTGGGTGCCGGTGTCACCACGGAGGGCGGCTATATCAACGCCATTGTGGAGTCCGGCCGTCTCACCGGAGCCAACATCTATCTGGATGTGGTGTCCGTAGGCGCTACCATGAACATCATGATGGCCGCCGCGCTGGCTCAGGGGGACACGGTGATCGAAAATTGCGCCAAGGAACCTCACATCGTGGATCTGGCCAACTTCCTGAACTCCATGGGCGCGGACATCAAGGGCGCGGGCACCGACTCCATCAAGATCCGCGGCGTGAAGAAGCTCACCGGCGGCACCTACTGCATCATTCCCGACCAGATCGAGGCCGGCACCTATATGGCCGCGGTGGCCGCCGCCGGCGGCCAGCTGCTGCTGAAGAACATCATCCCCAAGCACATGGACTGCATCAGCGCCAAGCTCATGGAGATGGGCGTGGCCGTGGAGGAAAATGACGATACGCTGCTGGTCCGCCGCAGTGAGCCGCTGCAGAAGGCCAACGTCAAGACCCTGCCCTACCCCGGCTTCCCCACGGATATGCAGCCGCAGATCGCCGCCGTGCTGTCTCTGGCTCAGGGCACCAGCCTTGTCACCGAGGGTGTCTACGGCGCCAACCGCTTCAAGTACGTGGACGAGCTGAAGCGTCTGGGCGCCCACATTCAGGTGGACGGCAAGGTGGCTGTCATCGAGGGCGTTGACCAGCTGGTGGGCGCTCCCATTCAGGCCTGCGACCTGCGGGCCGGCGCGGCGCTGGTCATCGCCGGTCTGGCCGCCAAGGGCACCACCGAGCTGAGCTGTGTCCAGTATATCGAGCGCGGCTATGAGGATCTGGTAGGCAAGCTCCGTGCCGTGGGTGCGGACATCGCCATGGTGGACGTGCCCGAGGAGATCGAGGCCGAATCCCACATCAGCTGACAGGAGCCAGGACAGCGTTTGCTGCGAGAGGCCGCAGCCTTTGCGGCCTGCTGCGGCAGACGCTGTTATTTTTCCGGAAAGGTACATACCGCTTTGATCACCCTACATACACTGGCCAGCGGCTCCGAGGGCAACAGCCTGCTGGTCTCCGCCGATGGCACCCACCTGCTGGTGGATGCCGGCATCTCCGCCCGCCGCATCAAGCAGTCTCTGGCCCTGCTGGGCCTGACGCCGGACGACCTGTCCGCCATTCTCATCAGCCACGAGCACACGGACCACACGGCGGGCCTTGCCACCCTCCTGAAGCACCACCCCATTCCGCTGTACGCCACCGGCGGCACGGCCTTCTACCTCCGTCCCCGTCTGCCCCAGCTGGACAGCTGCCTGCGTCTCGTATTCCCCGGCAGCAGCTTTTCCGTGGGCTCTGCACAGGTGACGGTATTTGCCACCAGCCACGACGCGGGGGAAAGCGTGGACTACCGCGTGGACTGCGGCGACGCCGCCGTGGGCATCCTCACCGACACCGGCTTTGTGCCGGAACCGGCGGCCGCCGCCCTCACCGGCGTGGATCTGCTGGTGCTGGAGAGCAACCACGATGTGGAGTGGCTTCGCTCCGGCCCTTACCCCTACTCCCTGAAACAGCGCATTTTGGGCCAACGCGGCCACCTGTCCAACGAGGACGCCGCCGCCTTTGCCCGCCGCATGGCGGAGTGCGGCACCCGCTGCATCGTCCTGGCCCATCTGAGCCGCGAGAACAACACGCCCCAGCGGGCGCTGGCCGTCATGGAAACGGCCCTGTCCGGTCTGGATGTGACCGTAGAGGTGGCCCCTCGCGGCGAGCTGAGCGCCTGCTACGGAGCGGAGGTGGCACTGTGCAGAAAGTGACCGTTCTCTGCGTCGGCAAGCTGAAGGAAAAGTTCTATCTGGAGGCTGCCGCCGAGTACGCCAAGCGTCTCCAGCGGCTGTGCCGTCTGGAGGTCATTGAGCTGCCGGAGAGCCGTCTGCCCGACGAGCCCTCCCCCGCCGAGATCCGCCGCGCTTTGCAGACGGAGGCCGCCGCCATCCGCGAAAAGCTGCCCAAGGGCGGCGCGCTGGTGGCCCTGTGCATCGAGGGCAAGCCCTGCTCCAGTGAGGAGCTGAGCCGCCGCCTGACGGAGCTGGGGGTGCAGGGCAAGACCCAGATCACCTTTCTCATCGGCGGCAGCGTGGGACTGGACGAGAGCCTGAAGCAGCAGGCCGACTGGCGGCTGAGCATGTCGCCCATGACGTTCCCCCATCACATGGCCCGCATCATGCTGCTGGAGCAGATCTACCGTGCCTACCAGATCGCCGGCGGCGCAAAATACCACAAATAGGAGGTCTCACCCATGGAAAACTGGAGCTTTACCGGCCGTCCCGATGTGCCCGCGTGGCCCAAGGACGAGTCCGGCCGCGACGAAAAGGCCGCGCTGCTGAGGCAGACCTTTGACTCCCCCGCCGACGCCGACACCGTCATCTCCTTGCTGTCGGCCTACGGCGTCCCCTGCTTCAAATACTACGACCGCGAGGGCGGCGCCGGTAAGGTCATCAACGGCTTCTCCGGCTTCGGCGTCAGCCTGTATGTCCCCGCCTCCCGTCTGGAGGAGGCCCGGGACATTCTGAATGCCACCCCCGTGGAAAGTGACGAGTAAGTGCATAAAAATCCGGAAAGGAGTACCGATATGAACTACAAACAGGAATACGAGCGCTGGCTCCGCAGCGACGCCCTCTCCCCCGCCGAGCGTGCGGAGCTGGAGAGCATCGTCGGCGACGAAAAGGAGATCGAAAACCGCTTCTACGGTCCGTTGGAGTTCGGCACCGCCGGTCTGCGGGGCACCATGAAGGTGGGCCTGCACCAGATGAACATCCACGTCATCCGCTGGGCCACTCAGGGCTTCGCCAACGTCATCGCCGCCGAGGGTGAGGCCGCCAAAAAGAAGGGCGTGGCCATCTGCATGGACTGCCGCAACAACAATATGCTGTTCTCCCACGCCGCCGCCGAGGTCTGTGCCGGCAACGGCATCCACGTCCGCATTTTCGAGTCCCTGCGGCCCACGCCGGAGCTGAGCTTCGCCGTCCGCTACTACGGCTGTCAGGCGGGCATCAACGTCACCGCCAGCCACAACCCCAAGGAGTACAACGGTTATAAGGTCTACTGGTCCGACGGCGCCCAGCTGCCGCCCCAGCACGCCGACGCCATCGCCGCCCAGCTGGAAAAGATCGACATCTTCACCGGCGTGAAGCGCATGGACTTCGAGGAGGCGGTGCAGGCCGGTCTCATCGAGATCATGGGCGAGGAGACGGACCGCGCCTTTATGAAAGAGGTCATGGCCATGGTCAACGACCGCGAGTCCATGTCCAAGGTAGCCGACACCTTCAAGGTGGTCTACACCCCGTTCCACGGCTGCGGCTGGAAGCTGGTGCCGGAAGCCCTGCGGGGTCTGGGCGTCAAGCACCTGTACTGCGTGGAGCAGCAGATGGTGCTGGACGGCAACTTCCCCACCGTGGCCTCCCCCAATCCCGAGAATCCCGAGGGCTTTTATCTGGCCATCGAACTGGCGGACAAGGTCGGTGCCGACTTTATTCTGGGCACCGATCCCGACAGTGACCGCGTGGGCATCATGGTCCGCGACCATACCGGAAAGTTCGTGGCCGTCACCGGCAACCAGACCGGCGTGCTGCTGCTGGATTACCTGATCGGTGCGCTGCGCCGCGCCGGGAAAATGCCGGAAAAGCCGGTGTTTCTGAAGTCTATCGTCACCACCAACATGGCCCGTACTGTGGCCGAGGCCAACGGCGTTACCTGCTGCGACACCTTCACCGGCTTTAAGTTTATGGCCGAGAAAAAGGCGGAGCTGGAGTCCTCCGGTCAGGGTGAGGTCATTCTGTCCTACGAGGAGAGCTACGGCTATATGATGGGCGACTACGTCCGCGATAAGGACGCCGTCACCGCGTCTCTCATCATCACCGAGATGGCGGGCTGGTACGCCGCCCAGGGCATGACCCTCTACGATGCGCTGCAGGCCCTGTACGTCAAGTACGGCTGGTACGGTGAAAAGACCCACAATCTGGTGATGCCCGGTGTGGACGGGCTGGAGAAGATGGCCGCACTGATGAAGCATCTGCGCCAGACGCCTCCCGCTGACATCGCTGGGGTGGCCGTCACCGTCCGCAAGGACTATGCCGACGGAACCGCAACCGATTGCGCCACAGGGGTTTCCAGCCCCATGGAGCTTCAAGGAAGCAACGTGCTGCGCTACGAGCTGGCCGATGGCACCACCATTCTGGTGCGCCCCTCCGGCACAGAGCCCAAGATCAAGATCTACATCCTCACCCGCGGCAAGGACGCGGCGGAGCGGGACGCCAACCTCGTCAAATACTCCGCATGGGTGGAGACCCTGGTCAGGTAACAGCGGCGCGCCCCTTTTGACCCCCGATCTTCGTAAAAAAGAACTGCATGATGAAGAAAAAAAGAGACTGGGAACTTTCCCAGTCTCTTTTCTGCGTTTTTTTGCCGAAACGGTTATCTCCAGATCTCGCTGTAGAAGTAAACGGCCAGCATACCCGGGCCCACATGTGCGCCGGTGACAGGTTCATGACACACGGTGAGGATCTCTCCGGTGCAGCCCACCTGCCGCAGCTTGGTAGCCACCACCAGCGCGTCCGCCGGAGAACCGGCGTGGGAGATGCCCACGGGGGCACTGCGGTCCTCCACCATCTGGTCGTACAGCTTCACCAGCTCCTCGATGCCGGCCTTCTTGCCGCGGACCTTGGAGAGCATCACGATCTTGCCCTCCTCGTCGCCCTCGAGGATGGGTTTGATCTGCAGCAGCGTACCGGCCAGCGCCGCACCGCCGGAGATGCGGCCGCCCTTGCGCAGGAACTTCAGCTCGTCCACCATAAAGTGCTGGCGCATCTTGCCGCACAGCTCCTCACAGCGGACCTCGATCTCCTCGATGACGCGGCCCTCCGCCGCCAGCTTGGCAGCCGCCAGCACGATGAGACCTTCGCCCAGGGACGCGCCCCGGCTGTTCAGCACGCGGATCTTCCGGTCCGGATACTCCTCGGCCAGCTCCTTGGCCACCAGCCCCACGCCCCAGCAGGTACCGCTGACACCGCTGGAGAGGCCGATATACAGCACATCGTCGCCGTTTTTCAGATGCGGCTCCATTTCCCGCCGGGCGGCGTCCGGTGTAACCATAGAGGTCTGCACCACGGCGCCGTGCCGCATGGCCTCGTAAAAGCTGCGGCCGTCGAACTCCGCGCTGATATCCGCCGGCTGACCGTCTATGGTGTAGGTCAGGCAAAGCTCACCGATGCCGTACTGCTCCAGCAGGTGCTTGGGCAGGTTTGCCGCGTTGTCGGTCATAATACGTACCATAACAGTGTTCTCCTTTTTGCTTTCGCATACTATGCCAGCTGCGGCACGACCCACTGGGCCAGCGTGTCAAACAGCTGCCGGTAGCCCGGCATGGTCAGGTGGATGCCATCCGCCGAAATGAGCTCCGGCAGATCCCGCTGCGGCAGGAAACGGCGGCGCACGTCGATCAGCGGCAGACCCTCGCGCATGGCGAAGGAGGCCACTGTGTCGGAATACAGCTCCTGATACCGGTAAATGCAGCCCACATCGCCCAGCCAGCGCATGATACTGTCTCGGCTGAGGCCGCCCCTACAAATATAGTCCAAATAACGAGCGCCGTCAATAGGCGGAAGTGTCATCAGCACCGGCTGCACCCCCACGCGGGCCAATTCTGTTACCGTCTGCTTCAATTTGGACAGAAATTCCGGCAGCTCCGTGCGGGGCCTGTGGTCCCCCTCGGGGTCGGCGGCGATGCTGGCCCAGTCGAAATCACTGTCGTTGCCGCCGTAGGCCACCAGCGCCCAGCGGGCGTCCATACCACGGGCCACGTCGTGCTCCACCAGTGAGAGTCCCTTGCTGATGGTGGAGCCCATCTTGGCGCGGTTCACCACCTCCAGCCGCTCCGTGGGGTACTGGGCCATGACCTCCGAAAGATGAAAATGATAGCGCATGGCAGCGTCCGGCACCGTGGCCTTCAGCAGCGAATCTCCATAAATATAGGCACGCTCCATGATCTGCCCTCCTTGACGTCTTTTTACATAATATAGCATATTAGATTTCCTGCGTCAAGGTATCCGTTGCACGTTTTTCTTGTCAGCTGCGGCATTTTGTGATATAGTATATTACGTTCATTGACAAGGAGGCGTCGTTATGCAATACGACAAAAGTCTTGTAGCCCACAAGCTGCTGCGCTGGGACAAGTTCATCACCGATTACCATCTGCCGGAGCGGGACTCCATCCCCGATTTCGGCCTGTATATGGATCAGGTCATCGTGCTGCTGGAGCAGTATCTCAGCTTCATCCCCACGCCGGCGGGGGCCAAGGAGCATATCGTCACCTCCGCCACCATCAACAACTACGTGCGGCTGAAGATCATGCCCGCGCCGGTGAAGCGGAAGTATCATCGGGTACACATCGCCTATCTGGTGATGATCCTGACCATGAAGCAGAGTCTCAGCATCAGCGACGTGCAGAAGGTCATCCCGCCGATGGACAGCAGCGAGGATGAGGTGCTGTCTGTCTATGAGGACTACTCGGAGAAGTTCCGGCGGCTGGCGCTGTTTTTCAACCAGCAGGTGCAGTCCGCCGCAGAGGGTGTCCGCAGCACGGAGCAGAGCTCCGACAACGCCGTGGAGCTGCTGGTCATTGAGAGCGCCCTGATCGCGGGCTTTTCCAAAATTCTGGCGGAGAAGCTCATCCGTCTGTGCGGCGCGGACACGGAGGATGTACTGGCGGCGGAACAGGCCAAAGAGGAATAAAAAGAGAGGGCTGCGCCCTCTCTTTTTATTTGCCGCGTTTGTTGACCTTCTCCTTGTTGAACATGCAGAAGGCCGTCATGATGAGGATGCGCAGGTCAAAGGCCGGCGTCCAGTTTTCGATATAGTACAGGTCGTACTCGATGCGCTTTTTGATGGATGTGTCGCCCCGCAGGCCGTTGACCTGCGCCCAGCCGGTGATGCCGGGCCGCACCTGATGCTTTACCATATAGCGGGGGATCTCCTCCTTGAACTGCTCCACGAAGAAGGGCAGCTCCGGCCGGGGGCCGATGAGGCTCATGTCGCCCTTGAGGACGTTGAAGAACTGGGGCAGCTCATCCACAGAGCACTTGCGGATCAGGGAGCCGAACCAGGTCTTGCGGTCGTCCACGTTTTTGCTCCAGCCGGTGTTTTCGCTGCTGTTCACCCGCATGGAGCGGAATTTGTACATGTAAAAGTTCTTTTTGTCCTTGCCCACACGCTCCTGCCTGAAAATGATGGGACCGGGGGAGGACAGCTTCACGCCGATGGCGGCGATCAGCATCAGCGGCGAGGTCAGAATGATGAGTACCAGAGAGCAGATGATATCCGCCGCACGCTTGAGGAAGGCGTTGCCCAGATTGTCCAGCGGAATACGGCGCAGGTTGATGAGCGGCAGGCCGTTGACGCTGTCGAACTGGGGGTTTGCGGGCATGTAGCGCACGTAGGACGGCACCACGGACAGCTTGGTACCGTCCTTTTCGCAGGCGTTGATGATGCGGCCCATCCAGCGGCCTTCCTCGGTGGGCAGGGCCACCACCACCTCGTCCGGCTTCTCGCTGGCGAAGATGGCGTCCAGCTCCTCGTAGCTGCCGCAATAGGGCAGGGCATCCCAGCAGCCGCGCTCGGCCACGTAGCCGATGACCCGAAAGCCCAGGTTCTTATCCATGGCGACGCGGGTCAGGTACGCCTCCGCGCCCTCGCCGTGACCCACCAGCAGCACCCGCTTCTGGTTATAGCCCATGGCGCGGCAGCGCCGCAGCAGCAGGCGCATGGCGGCGCGTTTGCCGGTGAGCAGCAGGGTACTGACGGCGTAGAAAAACACCACCGTCCAACGGGAGGTCTCGCCGAGGCGCAGCACGTAGATGGCAGCCATGACGATCAGCGACACCAGCAGCTCCAGCGCCGCTACGCGGCTGGCCTCCACATGGAAGCGCACGGTACGAAACGACTCGTACAGCCCTGCCACAGCGAACACCGCCAGCGTCAGGGCCGCCGCCACCACGCCCAGCCAGATATAGTAGTTCAGGGGCATGCCCCTCACGCCGCGGAACAGGCTGAAGCGCAGCCAGTAGGACACAAGCATGGCCAGAAATACGGCCAGTCCATCGGTAAAGACGTGCAGCTGGTTGAGCAGACGTTGATTTTCCCGCATCATCGCGTTTTTCCCTCCATGACAGACAGATAGCGGTCCATCACCTGCGGCAGCACCGCGTCCAGCGCGTAGCGCTGCATCTTCTCCCGTCCGGCCTGTCCCAGCTCCGCCCGCAGGGTGGCGTCGGACACCAGACGCTCCACGGCGGCGGCAAAGGCTTTGGCGTCGCCGTAGGGGTACAGCAGGCCGTTTTCCGGCCCGATCAGGTCGGTGTGGCCCTTGACGGCGCTGGCCACCGCGGGCAGGCCGCAGGCCATGGCCTCCATGATGTTGAAGGGCAGTCCCTCCGACCGGCTGGAGGATACGGCGATATCCGCCGCCGCCAGCCACCGGGGCATGTCGTGGACTTGCCCGGGAAATACCGTGCGGTCCGCGACGCCCAGCGAAGCCGCCTGAGCGCGGCAGTCATCCAGCAGGGCGCCGCTGCCGGGCAGCAGGAGCTTCACGTTTTCCGGCAGGCCGGGCAGGGCCTCCAGCAGGGTATGCTGGCTCTTGCGGCCGGAGAATTCCGCCGCGTACAGCAGGGCCACATCGCCCTCCGACAGGCCCAGCCTGTCCCGCATGGTGCGCCGTGCGTCCGGCGCGGTGCGGAAGCGGGCGAGGTCTACACCCATGCCGGGGATCTCCTCCACACGGGGCGCGGCACGGTGGGCCATGGCCCAGCGGGTATCCCAGGCGTTCATGGTCAGGAGCAGGTCCGTCTGGGGCGCGGTCATGGTCTCCGCCCTGGTCAGGAGGCCCCGCTTCAACCCCGAGGTCTCGTCGTCGAAGAGGTAGCCGTGGACCACGTTGATGAGCTTCGGGCGGTGCTTCAGGCCCCGAAGGGCCCAGCGGGTGAAGAACGCCGCCAGTGACGTATGGGTGATGATGAGGTCGTACTGCTGCCGGATCACCATGGCCCGCAGCTGGGACGCCGCCTGAAAATTGGCGGGTGAGGACATCTTCTTCTCCAGCGGCAGCGACACCGCTCCGTCGGCAAAGGGGATGTCGCGGACGGGGCCGCCGCAGGCCACCTCCACCTGCCAGCCCAGCTCGCGGAAGCGGCGCAGGTAGGGCAGGTGGAAGTTGAGAATATGGGAAAATGTGGAGGCTGTGTACAGCACGGACGGCATAGGCGTCCTCCTTTCACCGGAGCGGGGCTGCTCAGCCAAGCATCTCGCTGAGGTAGGCCGCCACGTCGTCCTTCAGGGTGATGGCGCCCAGGTTCTGGGCGTTCCACTCCGTCAGCTTGTCCCGCAGCTGGGATGCGCCCGCCAGGAAGGCGGCGCTGTTGTCGTTATACTGCATCACCAGCCGGAAGCTGGCGTCCCAGGTGTCGGGGTCGGAGGGGGTGTAGTCCACGTATTTGTCCAGCATGGCGAAGCCCTGCTCCGTGCGGCCCAGACGGAAATCCGCCTCCGCCAGATACTTGGGCACGGAGTTGGAGTTCAGCTTCTCCAGATCCGCCATATAGCGCTCCAGCGTCTCCTGCATGCCGGCAGGCAGATCGCTCTCCGCCGAGGCGCTGTATACGTAGGACAGCTTGTGATCCGCCCACTCGTAGGGGTCCAGATCCGCGGCCTCCTGGGCCGCATCGTAGCTGCCCTGCTGGACGAGGCTGGCGGCCCAGAGGTTCATGCACAGCAGCACCGCGAACACGGCCAGGCCCAGGCCCTCCACCCGCGCCATCCAGCGGCGGGCGCTCTCCTTAGCGAAGGTCAGGGGCAGCAGATCGCCGCAGCACAGGTTGACAACGGCCAGCGCGCCATAGCCGAAGGGCAGGAAGTAGCCGCTGGAGAAGATCACCTCCACGGCGGCGTGGATCATCAGGAACAGCAGCAGGGCGCCCAGCGCGGCGGACATGGCGTAAGCCTGCTGCTCCCGCTCCTTCCGCCACAGGCGGAAAACGGCGATGGCGCTGGCCGCCAGCGTGCCCACCCACAGGAGCAGGCCAATGATGCCGGTGTCCACCATGCTCTGGACATAGTGGTTGTGGACGTACTTGGTCTCGTAGTGATAGCTCTGGACGTTGTAGATGCCGTTTTCAAAGGCGCCCATGCCCAGCCCCACAACGGGGCTGCGGGAGAACAGCTTCATGGCGTCCTGGATATACACGGTGCGCTGCACCACGTTGCCCTCGGAACGCAGGGTCTGGATACGGCCCGCGATGGCCTCCGGCAGCAGCGTGTAGTTCAGCCTCAGCTGGCCGGACGCCGCGCCGTCGTAGCGGATGGCATCGATATGCACCGAGGCGTCGGCAGTGACGATGAAGGTGACGGAGCGGTTATCCGCCGGTGCGTTGAAGGACGCGCCGTCCGCCGCGCCGGAATAGGCCGTCTGCTTGCGGTTCATGACGGCGTCCTCCCAGGTTTGGGTCTGGACCTGTACGTTCACGGGTCCGTCGGCCTCCACGTGCAGGGTGTAGGCGCCCTCGCTCAGGTACGCGCCGCGGGTGATGCTGTCGCCGGCGGCCATGTCGATGGGGCCGGTCCAGTTCACCGCCAGTACCACGACGGCGGCCACCAGAGCCAGCGCCGCCAGCAGCACGATGTTCACGGTCTTCATCCGCCGGGCCATGCGCTGGGCCAGCGGACGGCCCGCGAAGATGTCCAGTGCGCACAGGGCCGCCGCTGCGGCCACAACGGCCAGCAGGGGCAGAATCTGTACCTTCTCCCCCGCCGCAGCGTAGGCAGGCAGCACGGCCAGCGAGGCCGCAGCCGCCAGCACCAGCGTCTCCACCATCAGGATGAAGGACACGGCGCGGCGCTGGCCCCGTTCCATCAGCAGGTACAGCAGGAACGCCGCCGCAATGGCCGCCATGGCGCCGCGGCTCACCGCCAGCAGAAACGCCGTGCTGTTCAGCAGCAGGCAGGAAAGGTGCAGGCAGCGCTCCTTCCGGTCCTCCGCACCGGCGGCCAGACCCAGCGGCAGCAGGATGGCCGCGCCGGCGGCGCCGGCGAACACGTTGGGGTTTTCAAAAATGGTCTTGAGACGCTGCTCCTGCAGCAGGGTGTTCAGCTGCATGGACGCGCCGAACTGGGCGGTGAAGGACACCATCAGCTTGTAGAGAAGCTGGGTGGACACGGTGTCGATGCTGACCAGGGACACCAGCGCTCCCGCCGTTTCCAGCACCGTGGCGGCGCAGCGTCCCGTGCGGCCCGGCCGCTCCGGCTCCAGCGCCGTCAGCAGCAGGGCCAGGCACGCCGCCCCCGCCACCTTCAGAAATTCGTACAGGGCGAACTTGCCGGAGGGGGCGTACAGCGTGGAGATGCCGTCCATGCAGATATAGAGTCCCAACAGCAGCGCGGGCCAGCTCATGCGGCGGCCCAGCTGCGCCGTTTTCACCACGACGCACACCACCGCCGCAGCCAGCAGCAGCAGGGTGATGCCCTTGTTGGCTCCATGCTTCATCAGACAGGTGATGAGAAAGTAAAAAACAGCCAGCACCGGCACCAGCCACGGACGCCGCAGCTCCTGATGCAGTGAGGCCGCAGATATCTGGTCTTTACGACCTGTTTTCTTCGCCATAACGTTCTCCTTGTCTAAGAGATAGTCTTTGTTCAGTATATCTTTTTCGCCGTTCTCTGTCAATGCGCAGGGGAAATATTCCGCCGCTGCGGCGCATAGTCTTACGTCATAGGAGGTGAGGCAGATGCGCGGTGTGCGTCATCTTCTGGCTTTGGGCACCGCCGCCGTGTGCGGGGTGCTGCTGTATTGCCTGCGCCTGCGGTTCCCCAACCCGCTGACGGAGGCGCTGGGCCCCGCCAACGCCAGTCCCTGGGAGACGGGGAAGCTGGTGTTCTGGGCCATGCTGCCTGCGGCGGCGGTGCTGCGGCGGCTGGAGGGCAGCGGCGGCGCGGGGCTGTGCGCCGCCATCCTGCTGGGTGCGGGGCTGGGGCTGGCCCTTGCCGCCGCAGGGGCGG
>OLGF01001955.1_pt1 | contig 20500 bp, 23 predicted proteins | sample 1604971 | NCBI WGS metagenome assembly OLGF01 (sample SAMEA3888902, study PRJEB22519) | human gut metagenome | biome: human gut; feature: human-associated habitat; material: faeces | place: Denmark | collected 2011 | reverse complement strand
CACGATCCAGCCGATCCCGGCCACCAGCACCGGCACCAGATACGCCCCCAGCCCGAACAGGCCGAAGAACACGTCCGCCAGGCCCTTGCCTAGCCAGCCCGCACCGCCGATCACCACCGCAGCAAAGGAGAATACGCCCAGCACGATCAGGGCAAAGCCAATCGCTTCCTGCACGGTCGATTGCTTTTTGTTTCTTTTGCGACTCCTGCCGGAGGTTTTGCGTCCCGCGGACGACGAGGATCTGCTCCCCGTTTTCTTTCGCTCCGTCGCCATGTTTTCTCCTTCACTCCTTCCTGCTGTCTCTTCTTGCATGAACCTTATTAAATTCTCTATGCAGAGTGCAAACTCCTTTATTTTCCGCCTTCTTCGCGCTAAACGCCGCCGAAATCGGTCAATTCCTCATCAACCTTCACCTGTGCAAGGCGCGGCAGCGCCTCCAGCGAGGTCAGCGCAAAGTGCTGCAAAAACTTTTCCGTCGTGCCGTAGAGAATCGGCCTGCCGATGCTTTCCTTGCGGCCGACTTCGGCAATGAGCCCATGATGCAGCAGCGTCGCCACCGCACGGTCGCACTGCACGCCGCGAATCTGCTCGATCTCCATGCGCGTCACCGGCTGACGATAGGCCACTACCGCCAGCGTTTCCAGCGCGGCCTGCGTCAGCGTCTGCTTGCGCACGGGCTGAAGCACCTTTTCGATCAAGTCCATGTATTGCGGGCGGGTGCACAGCTGCAGGCTGTCGTCAAAGCGCATCAGCCGCACGCCGCGGTCCTCGTCGTACCGCAAGGCAAGCCCTTGCAGCACCGGCTCGAATTCCTGCGCCGTAACGCCCAGCATCTCGATCAGGGCCTGAACGGCGACCGGCTCGCCCGATGCAAACAGCACCGCCTCAACCGCCGAAATCTGTTCCGTCAGCGTCATCTGCCGCCGTCTCCTTTCCCCGCTCGATCATGATCGGCGCGTAAATATCCTCCTGCTGCAAGGTGATGCGGTTGGCCTTGAGCAGTTCCAGCATAGCCAGGAAAATCGTGATGATCTCCGAGCGCGTCGCGTCCGCGGGAAACAGCTCGTCAAAGCGCACGCGCCGCTGCACGATCACTCGCCGCTGGATGCGCAGCATGCACTCCCCGATGGTGAAGGTGTCGCGCTCGATCTGCCGCATAGGGCTGACCGCCGCATCGCTGCGCTCCGCACGCAGCAGCACGTTCAAAAAAGCCGCCTGCAGGCTCTCCAGTGACATCTGAGAAAGCTCGATTCGCGCCTCCGTCACCATTTCCAGCGGCAGGCGTGTCACCATCTCCTGCGCCTCCGCCTCATAGATGCGCAGGGTCTTGCCCGCCTCTTTGATGCGCTTGTATTCTTCCAGGCGGCGCATCAGCACCTCCTGGGGATCTTCCTCGTCCTCCGTCTTGGGCGGCTTGGGCAGCAGCGCGCGGGACTTGATCTCCAGCAGCGTCGCCGCCATCTGCAAAAACTCGCTGGCCGCGTCCATATCCAGCCCCGAAAGGTCCTCGATGGACTGCAGATATTGCTCCGTGATCTCTGATACGAAGATGTCGCGGATATTGACCTTCGCCCGGCTGATCAGATGCAGCAGCAGATCCAGCGGGCCTTCAAAATCCTTCAGCTGTACAACATATGCCATCTCTACGCCCTCCGTCAGCCGAACAGGCGCGCAAACAGCGCTATCGACAGCCCGCGCATGAGGAACAGATAACTGTTCAAAACCCCCAGCAGCGACAGCAACAGCACGAGGATCAACCCGTATTTTTGCATAAAATCCAGCACCTTACCGACCCTCAGGCCCAGCAGCGCGCGCAGCACGGCAAAACCGTCCAACGGCGGCACGGGCAGCAGATTCAAAAAGCAAAGCGTCAGGTTCACGGACACGCCATAGAGCAGAAACTGCATCCAGACGCCCTGCGGCAGCAGAATCGTGACGACATAGCAGAGCATCGCCAGCAGGAAATTGGACAGCGGTCCAGCGGCTGAAACAGCGGCCTCACCCCACCGTCTTCCCTTGAGATTTCCAGGCTGAATGTGCACCGGCCTCGCCCAGCCCCACCCCAACAGGAGGAACAGCAGCATGCCGATCCAGTCGATGTGAGCAGAGGGATTCAGCGTCAAGCGGCCTTCCACCCGGGGCGTGGAATCGCCCAGCAGCACTGCAACCGCCGCATGGCAGTATTCGTGCAGCGTAAAGCCGATCACCAGCGCCGGCAGCGTATACAGTATGCCCAGCAGCCCGCCCTGAAAATCGCTCAGAAGATTCGGCACCGCATCGTCCCCTCCCCAAATAGACAGACTCCTCAACTATAAGATTATACCAAAAAAGCGCCTCTCTGACAAGACGATATGCGGACAGATGTTCTGTAAATCCCCCTTTGCATTTGCGTTGCATTTGTGTATAATAAACAAAGGGAGCGATCGTCTCCCATACAAATTGAACAAGAGGTAATGATATGAAGAAAATCCTGAGTCTATTGATGCTGGCCGTGCTGTCGCTTGCGCTGCTGACCGCCTGCACCGACGGCCCGCTGGTGGTGACCGCCACGCCCGAGCCCACCCCCGAACCTACGCCCGAGCCCACCCCGGAGATGATTTTTCAGGAAAACGTCTACTGGCCGGAAGAGGGATTGGCCACGCTGCTGCCGCACTTCCAGCCGCAGCTGGAAACGCTGTCCACGCGCGGAGAGGAACTGTTCTTCGCCTCCTTCACCGAGGCGGACACCAAAGTCATCGATGACTACCGCCAGGCGCTCAAAGACGCCGGTTTTACCGACATCACTGAGGAGAGCGAGATGATCTTCGCCGCCGCGCTCGAGGGCACCGAGGGCCTGCTGAAGGTCCAGGTTTTCTATGACGGCGGCGCGGGCACCATTCAGATCAGCGACACCCGCGAATAATTCCCCTGTATGTAAAAAAGGAACGCCCTTGGGCGTTCCTTTTTTTAGGCTTTTCTGCGGAGCGTGCGGACCAAGTGGGCAGCCCATCCGTCTCGGCGCAGCCGAGACACCTCCCCTTACACAAAGGGCGGCGTAGGAGCTTGTTATTCCTCCAGCATCACCATCATCAGGAGCAGCAGCAGCGTCTCCTGCGCGCCGTCAGCTTCCTCGTCCCGCCCCAGCAGGAGCAAGAGCAGCAGCAATACCTGCCGCAGTTCCCGCCTCGACAATTCCTCCATGACCACCACCCCTCCCCTTTCGCATACTGTCATTGTACGCGCGCAGGAGGGGTTTTGTCACAGTGCGCGCAGCCTGCCGTCGCGCATCTCCGCGCGCCGTGCGCACTGCGCCGCCACGCCGTCGTCATGCGTGATCAGCACCACCGTTGTGCCGCTTTCGTTGAGCTGCGCCATGCAGCGCATCACGTCCCGCCCCGATATGCTGTCCAGATTGCCCGTCGGTTCGTCCGCCAGCAGCAGCGGCGGATGCGTCACCAGCGCCCGCGCAATGGCCGTGCGCTGCTGCTGGCCGCCGCTCATCTCCCCCGGCAGATGTTCCCGCCGGTGATACAATCCCACGCGGTCCAGCGCCTGCCGCGCCCGCTCCCGGCGCTCCGGCAGCGGCACGCCCCAATAGACCAGCGGCAGCGCAACGTTTTCCTCTGCCGTCATGCGCGGCAGCAGATTGAAGTTCTGGAACACGAAACCGATTTTGCGGCTGCGCACGCCCGCCAACCCGTCTCGATCCAACCGCGTCACGTCCTGCCCGTCCAGCGCATAATATCCGTCCGTCGCTCGATCCAAACAGCCCAGCAGGTTCATCAGCGTGGACTTCCCGCTGCCCGACGGCCCCACGATAGCCAGAAACTCTCCGTCCGCAACCTCCATTGACACGCCGCGCACCGCTTCCACCGCGCACACACCGCCGTAAACCTTCCGCAGGTCCTTCGTCACGATCATCCGCCTCACCTCGCGGGTTATTTTCCCCGTTTGACATATGCGGAATACAAAAAGGGAGCCGTTTTTCGGCTCCCTTTTTCAAATCGCGCCGCTTTCCAGTTTTTCCAGATAGGTGCGCAGGATATCCTCCATCTGCGTATAACTTTCCGCGGTGTTGAACTTCACGCGCACCTGCGCGCTGCCCCGCAGCCCCTTGAGATACCAGGCCATGTGCTTGCGCATCTCCCGCAAGCCGATGTATTCGCCCTTGTGCGCCATCAGCAGCCGGGCGTGCTCCAGCGCGACGTCCACGCGCTCCCCGGGCGCAACCGCTTCCGGCGGCAGCCCCTGCTTGTTTCTCGCCCAATCCCGAAAGATCCACGGGTTACCCATCGCCCCCCGGCCGATCATCACGGCGTGACAGCCGGTTTCCCGCAGCATCCGCTGCGCATCCTCCACGCTCTCGATATCGCCGTTGCCCACCACCGGAATGTCCAATGCTGCGGCCAGCTCGCCGATTGCGTCCCAGTGCGCATGACCGGCATACATTTCCTGCCGAGTGCGCGCGTGCAGCGTCACGGCGGAAACACCGCAGTCCTGCGCCATTTTTCCCGCTTCCAGCATACAGATCGAGTGCTCGTCCCAGCCCATGCGCATCTTGACGGTCACGGGCAGACTGGACGCCTTGACCACGGCACGCAGCACTTTTTCCGCATTCTTCAAGTCCTTGAGCATCGCGCTGCCGTCCCCGCCGGAGACGATCTTGGGCGCAGGACAGCCCATGTTGATGTCCAGCGCAAAAAAGCGGCTTTCGCAAAGCCGCTCCGCCGCGCGCGCCATGAAATCCGCGTCCGACCCGAAGATTTGCAGCGCGCAGTGTTCGCCGGGGTTGGTCTGGCGCAATTGGATCACATCCAGCCGCTCCTTCGGCGTGAGCAGATAGCCCTTGGCCGAAACCATCTCCGTCACGGTCGCCTCCGCACCGAAGCGTGCGCACAGTCCCCGGTAGACGTAATCCGTCACCCCCGCCATCGGCGCCAAGATCAGGCTGTTTTTTTCGATCACCGTCATGCGGCCGCTCCCTCCTGCGCCGTGCTTGCCGCATCGGCCGCTTCAGGCACATCGCCTGTCCGAACCACCGACACGATGATCCAGCCGCTGTCCCGCTTTTCAAGCTTCAGGTCGTAAACGCCGCCCCGCCACTCCGGCGGACGAATCTTGTTGGGATCCTTGAGCTGCTCCGGGGTCTGCTTGTCGATGGGCAGCTCGCCGTCGATGGTGGCGGTTTCCGTCACCGTCGCGGTGGCGGTGTCCTCCCACGGCAGGGTGTGCAGCTTTTCAATGTCCACCTGTGCGTCAAAGCTGTTGATGGTGAAGTCCTTGTAGGTTCTATCGTTCAGCGTTTCGTCGCCCGCCAGATACTCCTCTGTAAAGAATTTGGGCAGCTCCGCCGCGTCGTTATAGCCGAGCACCACGCCGGTATGCATCTTCATCCCGTCCGTGACCAGCACCGATATGTTGGCATAGTTCATGCCGAAGGTAAATGCGCCCGTGCAGAGCATCGCCACGACCACCACGATCAGCGTCCACCTCAGCAGGCACAATAAAAAGCGCAGCACATATTCCATAAGCATCCTCAATTCGGTCGATCTTAAGTCTCATCCTCTTTCATTTTACACCATTGCGCCCGGAAAGTAAATCCGAACGCCCGAAGCGGATGAGCCGGATGCCTATTTAACGCCCTTACGCCTTTTTCCGTTCCCCGGCGATCAGGCTGCGCAGCGCGTCCAGCGCGTCGCCCAGACCGCCCACCGCGCCGATCAGCCCGCAGTCCACCGCTGCCCAGCCGTCCAGGATCGTGCCCACGTCGTTGGCCATGTCGTCCCGCGCTTGCAGCATCTCATGGAAGCGCTTTTCCTTCATGCCGGAATGATCGCAGACAAACCGCACCACCCGCGCCTGCATCTCCTTGAGATAATCCACCGACTGCGGCGCGTTGATGACCATGCCGGAGATGCGCACCGGGTGCAGCGTCATGGTGGCCGAGGGCACGATGAAGGATTTTCTCGTGCATACCGCCAGCGGCACGCCGATGGAGTGCCCGCCGCCGATCACCAGCGATACCGAGGGCTTGCGCATCCCCGCCACCATCTCTGCAATGGCCAGCCCTGCCTCCACATCCCCGCCCACGGTGTTCAGGAGCAGCAGCAGCCCCTGCACCTTGTCGTTCTGCTCGATATCCACCAGCATCGGCAGGATATGCTCATATTTGGTCGTTTTGCTCGAGTCCGAAAGCGCCATGTGCCCCTCGATCTGCCCGATGATGGGCAGGCAGGCGATGGGGCGGGGCTGTCCGTCCGGCATCCCCATTTTTTCAAGGCCGTCCAGATCGGTCTGACTGTTCTTATCGTTTTGCGCCATAAAAAAACACCTCCGCGGGATAGATTGCCCGTTTTCGGCCTTTTTAACGCAAAGAAGCATCCCCAAAGCGGGGATGCTTCTTTCAAACCCTAATCAATCGTCAAACGCCGCAAAGGACAAAGGCGTATCCAGTTTGCCAACGACGGCGGTGCAATAGGGCGCGGTGAAAATGCTCCGGGCGACAGCGTTGACCTCGTCCAGCGTCACCTTGTTCAGGCGCTCCATGATTTCCTCATAGGAGCGGGTTTTGTTGTACAGCAGCATCACGTTGCCGTTGCCGCGCATCCGCGAGGTGCTGCTCTCCTGCCCCATGACAAAGGAAATCTTGCAGGACTCGCGCGCCTTTTCAAACTCGTCGGGCGTCACGCCGTCGCGCACGAGCTTTTTGACCTCCTGCCCCATCAGATCGACCACCTGCTGAGCGGTCTCCGGCGAGGTTCCGGCATACAGCTCCATGCCGCCCACGCCCGAATAGACGTTGACATAGCTGTAAACCGAATAGGCCAGCCCATTCTTTTCGCGGATGCTCTGGAACAGGCGGGAACTCATCGCGCCGCCGAAGAGCGTGGAGAGGATGAGCTGCGCATAGCTCTCGGGCGAATTGCCCTTAAAGGCCGGGTAGCCCACGCAGATCTGTGCCTGTTCGGTATCCTTCTCCCGCACCAGATGATTGCGCAGGGCTGGCGCTTCCGGCATTTCGGGCACTTCCGGCCCGACGGAATCCCATGCACCAAAGTATTTGTCCAGCAGCTGCACCAGCTCGTCCCAATCGTAGCGGCCCGCGACGGAGATCACGGTGTTGCGGGGCGTATAGTGCTTTTTCATGAACGCAAAGAGCTTTTCCCGCGTGACATTTCGGATGATCTTCTCGGTGCCGAGAATGGGCAGCCCCAGCGAATGTCCCTGATACTGCGCGTCGGAGAGCAGCTCGTGGACGAGATCCTCCGGATTGTCCTCACACATGGCGATCTCCTCGATCACCACGCCCTTTTCGCGCTCCAGGTCGTCCTGCGGGAATTCCGGCCGCAGCAGAAGATCCGCCAGCAGCGAAATGCCGCGCTCCAGGTGTTCGTCCATGACCTTTGTATAAAAACAGGTGCTTTCCTTGGCAGTGAAGGCGTTGGTCGCGCCGCCGAGACGATCCATCTCGTCCGCCAGCGCCGCCGCGTTCTTCTCCTTCGTGCCCTTGAACACCATGTGTTCCACAAAGTGAGAATATCCGTTTTCCTCCGGACTTTCGTTGACCGCGCCGGTGCGCACAAACACGCCCACGGCCGCAGTGCGGATATCGGGCATCCGCTCGCCCACAATGCGCAGTCCGTTGCGCAGCGTGATCAGATCATAGGCCATTTTTCTTCTTTTCCCCCCGAATGTTTCAAAAGGGAGGCGGAGTTTTCGCCCCGTCTCCCTTTCTTATTCACTTGTGCTTAGTTTTCCTTCCGGGGCTCGCGGCGGTTGCCGTTGGAGCGGAAGGGGTAGTTGCCCTTGGGCGCTTCACCGCGGTCGCGGCGGGGCGCACGGGGCTTTTCCTCGATGACCATATCGGCGCGGGCCAGGTTCACACGGCCCTGCGAGTCGATGTTGGCCACGCGAACCTTGATCTCGTCGCCGATGTTGAGCACGTCTTCCACCTTTTCAATGTGCTCGTTAGACATCTTGGAGATGTGCAGCATGCCGTCCTTGCCGGGCAGCAGCTCGATGAACGCGCCGATGGGGATGATGCGGACGACCTTGCCGGTGTATTCCGCGCCGACCTCCACGCCGTTGGCAATGCCCTCGATGATCTTGCGAGCCTTCTCGGCGGCCTCCGCATCGGGGGTCGCGATGTAGACGCTGCCGTCGTCCTCGATGTCGATCTTGACGCCGGTATCGGCGATGATCTTGTTGATGACCTTTCCGCCGGAGCCGATGACTTCGCGGATCTTATCGGGATTGATGGAGAAGGTGATGATCTTGGGCGCCCACTTGGACAGCTCCTTGCGGGGCTCGGAGATGCACTCCATCATCTTGCCCATGATGAACATGCGGCCGTCGTGCGCCTGAGCCAGCGCCTGGCGCAGGATGGGCTCGTCGATGCCCTTGATCTTGATATCCATCTGGATGGCGGTGATGCCGTCCTTGGTGCCCGCGACCTTGAAGTCCATGTCGCCCAGGAAGTCTTCCAGGCCCTGAATATCGGTCAGCACCGCGACCTTGCCGGTCTCTGCGTCCTTAATCAGACCCATGGCGCAGCCCGCAACGGGCTTCTTGATCGGCACGCCCGCGTCCATCAGCGCCATGGTGGAGCCGCAGATGGAAGCCTGCGAGGTCGAACCGTTGGAAGAGATCGCCTCAGAGACCACGCGGATGGCGTAGGGGAACTCTTCGGGCGAGGGGATCATGGGCTCCAGCGCGCGCTCAGCCAGTGCGCCGTGGCCGATCTCGCGGCGTCCCGGAGAACGCAGCGGACGGGCTTCGCCGGTGGAATACGGCGGCATATTGTAATGGTGCATATAGCGCTTGGATTCTTCCGCAGAGATGCCGTCCAGCGTCTGCACATCGCTCATGGAACCGAGGGTGCAGATGGACATGACCTGGGTCTGGCCGCGGGTGAACACGGCGGAACCATGCGTGCGGGGCAGGATGCCCGCTTCGCACCAGATGGGGCGAACCTGGGTCAGCGCACGGCCGTCGGGACGGACGCCGTGGTCGATGATCTTGCGGCGCATGACTTCCTTGTCGAGGTAATACAGCGCATCGGCAATCTCGCGCTCGCGCTCGGGGAAGGTCTCGGCAAAGTGCTCGAGGGTTTCCTGCTTGACCTGCTCTTCGCGCGCAGAACGCTCGGCGCGGTCAAAGCTCTCAAACGCCCACTGCACCTTTTCCAGCGCATATTCGCGGACGGCCGCGGTCACATCCTCACCCACGGTCACCAGCGGGAACTCGCGCTTTTCTTTGCCGATTTCGGCAATGATGCCTTCCTGGAAGGCGACGAGCTTCTTGATCTCTTCGTGCGCGTAGAGAATGGCCTGAAGCATTTTCTCTTCGCTGACTTCCTTGGCGCCGGCCTCGACCATCATGATGGCGTCCTTGGTGCCGGAAACCGTCAGGTGCAGGTCGCTCTTTTCGCGCTGCTCCACGGTGGGGTTGAGCACGAATTCATCGTCGATCAGACCCACCACCACCGAGCCCGTGGGGCCAGCGAAGGGGATTTCGGAAACGCACAGCGCAATGGAGGAGCCGATCATCGCGGGGATTTCGGCGGAGCAGTCGTTATCGTTGGAAAGCACGGTCGCCACGACGCTGACGTCGTTGCGCATTCCCTTGGGGAAGAGCGGGCGCAGCGGGCGGTCGATCAGGCGGGAGGTCAAAATGGCCTTCTCGGTGGGACGGCCTTCGCGCTTGATGAAGCCGCCGGGGATCTTACCTACGGAGTACTGCTTTTCCTCGAAGTCCACGCCCAGCGGGAAGAAGTCGATGCCGGGGCGGGGCGTATCGGCGACGGTGGCGCAGACCAGCACGACGGTGTCGCCATAGCGGACCAGAACGGATCCGGCAGCCTGCTCGGCATAGCGGCCGAACTCGAAGGACAGCTTGCGGCCCGCAAGCTCTGTTTCATAGATCTTGTGTTCCATGTCTTCAGGGGCTCCTTTCTGTCGTCGCCCGCAAAAGCAGGACGCTCCGTGCGCGGAGTTTGTCCAGCGCTTCTTCCTCATCAAAGCGTTCGGCAAACCCCACGCGACCACGCAGCGCGCTTTTTTCTCCTAAAAAATAGCTTCGCGGGCAGTTCTTTTGTTTTTTCCAGCTTATAATGAGACAGCCGAAAGGCCGCGCGGATCAGCTCCGCAAGGCCTTCCGGCATATCCCGCAGTCCGCAATTACTTACGGACGTTCAGCTCGGCAATCAGAGAACGGTAACGAACGATATCCACCTTCTTGAGGTAGTCCAGCAGACCGCGGCGCTTACCGACCATGATCAGCAGACCGCGACGGGAGTGGTGGTCGTTCTTGTTGTTCTTCAGGTGATCCTCGTTGAGGTGGTTGATGCGCTCGGTCAGCAGAGCGACCTGCACTTCGGGAGAACCGGTGTCGCCCTCGTGACGACCGTACTTCTGGATGATTTCCGTCTTTCTTGCCTTGTCCATGATGTTGCAACCTCGCTTTTCAAAATATTCGTCAATCGCCGGCGATCCGAGCGGCGCGTCGTGCGTGGCGCAGCCCCCAGATTGCGGTTCAAGCCAGAGTATATTTTATCACGCCCGCAACGCCTTGTAAACGGCTTTTTCAGGCAAAAACACATCTTAACATGAAAATCTCCCGCTTTAGAGCTTCAGCGCCTTTTTCGGGCATTCCTCCACGCAGCGCAGGCAGAGGATGCACTCTGTCGCATTTTCTCTCTTCCGGGAGTTGGCGGATGGGTTCACGTTCATCGGGCAGACCTTGCGGCACTTGCCGCAGGAGACGCATTTTTCCTCGTCGCACTTGACGCGCAGGAGGGAAAAATAGCTTGTCGGTTTCAAAAATACCGTCACCGGGCAGATGTATTTGCAGAACGCGCGGTTGTCCCGGAAGGCAAACGCCAGCGCGATGCCGACCGCGTAATAGAGCGCGTTGCCGGCCAGAAAGCTGATCCACAAAATCTGCTCCTTCCCCACGACGTCAAACACAAACAGCGCGCCTACGAACAGCAGCGAGCCTGCAAACAGCGCATAGCGAATCCAGCCGAGCCGTTTCTTTCCGGGCTGCTGCGGTTCTTTATAGGGCAGCAGATCGAGCACCATCGCCGTCCAGCAGGCGTAGCCGCACCAGCCCCGCCCGAAGAGCAGCGGACCGAAGATCTTGGCCACGGCGTAGTGAATCACCGCCGCCTCAAACACGCCGGAAAAGAGATAATACCAAAACCCTTCGATCTGCATGTTTTCCCGGCAAATCACGCCCAAGTAGACCAGCATATAGCCGCCTACCAGGAACTGCACGACGTGCCGCGCGTATTTCCACCGTCGAATATACAGCAGCATGCCCAGTGCCAGCGACCCGCCGATGTAGGTGAAATTGAACAGATAAAATAGATTGTCCTTCGCCAGCCACAGCGTCACGGCAATGGCTTCAAACAAACAAAACATGCCGATCGGTCCCGCGTATTTTCTCATGCCCACATCCTCCATCCATTTATGCGCTCTTTTTCGCCCCCATTGTATGCCACAGACCATCGCGCGTCAATCCAACTTACAGAGAGATAACCTCCGCTCCCCTTTTGTGTACATGCCCTTTATATAAAATATAAAAAGCAACGTGGAAACCTGAATCGCCGGCAGCCCGTCAGCCATTGTGAAAAATCCGAATTCATTTCAGAGGATTTCTTGACAGGTAAATCGGGCGGTATCCCTGTTGTTCAGATGATTCCGGCGGCCCTCTTCTTCATAATGCAGTGATTGGCCGCCATCGCGTAGACGATGCAGAATGAAAATTCTCTCAAGCCCGACTTGCCGAAATGTTCTGTGTCTCCCGCAAGCGCATAAATCCTGAAAAACTGACCAGGATCCCACAGCAAAACAGGCGCAGTCCCGTTTTCCGGAACTGCGCCTGTTTTTTTGCTCATCACAGCGCCCTTGCGCGCTGCACGTCTTTTTCGATCTGTGCCGACAATTCGGCCAGCGAATCGAACTTTTTCTCGTCGCGCAGCCGCGCCACGAAGGACACGCGCGCCGCCTCGCCGTAGACGTCCCCCTCGAAGTCGATCAGATACGCTTCCAGCGTGGGCTTATCACTGCCGACCGTGGGCTTGACCCCCAGGTTGAACATCGCGCGGTACTGCTCGCCCGCAATCTGCGCATAGCCGAAGTACACGCCGAACTTGGGCAGCAGCTTTCCCTGCGGAATGTCGATGTTGATGGTGGGAAAGCCCATCTCATGCCCGATATGGTTGCCGTGCACGACAGGACCGCCGATGGTATACGCCCGGCCGAGCAGCGCCGCCGCCGTGCGCACATCGCCCGCCAGCAGCAGCTCACGGATGCGCGTGGACGACACATCCATGCCCGAAATGCTCACCTTGGGCACGACATGCAGCGTATACCCCATCTCACGGGAGAGCTTGTCCAGCAGTTCGACATTGCCTGCGCCGCCCGCGCCGAAGGTATAATTATCGCCCACGACGATGTGCCGCGCGCCGCCGGGCCCCACAAGACCGCGGATGAACTCCTCCGGCGCCAGCCCGGACAGGCGGCGGGTGAACGGCAGCAGGATCAGCTCATCGATCAGGCTGCGGGAAACCAGCAGCGCCTTTTCTGCCGGCAGCGTCAGCAGCGGCGGCGCGCCCGCCCCCACGACCGAGAGGGGATGATTGAGGAACGAGAGCGCGCAGGGAGCCATTTTTTCACACATGGCGATGACCGAGGCCACCTCCAGCACCGCTTGATGCCCCAGATGCACGCCGTCAAACGTTCCCAAAGCGATCACCCGCTCCCTGGGCAGGATCTGCGAGGTCGTAACTTTCATATCGTTTCCCCCTCCGATTGCATTCTTTTTCCTTTTTTATGACTCATTTCCGCCCAGCAGCATGCAGCGGAAGCGGATTTCTCCATCCTTTACCTGCCCCATGCCCGCAAACTGTTCTCCCAGATAGACGCGCAGCACGCTGCCCTCCTGCGGAGGATTTTTCCAATTTTTCAGGCGGATGGGGTTGCCGTTGCGCACGACGTGCTCCAAATTATCGCCCAGATGCACCGCCGGGATGTGGCAGATCGGCGCATCGCAGGGCAGCAGCTTCGGTTCGCCCTCCTGCACACTTTGCAGATATTCTTCCGGCGTGACCGCGTTTTCCAGTTCAAATACGCCGGATTTGGTGCGCAGCAGGAACGCCATGTGCGCGCAAGTCCCAAGGGCCTTGCCGATATCGTGGCAGAGCGTGCGGATGTAGGTTCCCCGCCCGCAGGCCACGTCGATCAAAAAGCGATCCTCCGCCGTCTGAGCGACATAGGTCACGGACTCAATATGCACCGTCCGTTTCGGAATCTCGATGCTCTCACCCGCTCTTGCGGTTTGATAGAGCTTTTTGCCGCCCACTTTGATGGCAGAATACTGCGACGGAATCTGCTCGATGTCGCCTTCAAACTGCGGCAGCACACCTTGCAGCTGCTCCGCCGTCACCAGCCCGCCGCGGCCCGTGATGCGCCCGGTCGCGTCCTGCGTATCGGTTTCGACGCCGATGCGGATCTCCGCGCGGTAGCCCTTTTCCTTGTCCGACACATAGTCAAACAGCCGCGCCGCTTTGCCGATGCCGATGGGCAGCACACCGCTGGCTTCCGGGTCAAGCGTGCCCATGTGCCCCACTTTTGCGCCGCGGGGCAGGGTTTTGCGCACCATCACCACCGCATCGGACGAGGTCATGCCCGGCGGCTTGAGCAGATTCAGGAATCCGTCCCTCATCGAATAATCCCTTCCAGCGCGCGGACGATCTTCTCCCGCGCTTCTTCCATGGTAGCCTTTTCAAAGCTGCACCCGGCCGCCAGCACATGCCCGCCGCCGCCGAATTCCGCCGCGACCTTCGCCACGTCCAGCGGCTCTTTGGCGCGCAGCGAGCACTTGACGAGTCCTTCGCGCTCGTTCAGCAACACCGCCGCCTGTACACCCTTGATCTCCAGTCCGAAGTTGACGATACCTTCGCTGTCCTCCGGCAGAAGCGACAGCTCTTCTTTGTCCTGAAGCGTCACACTCATCACGGCGATGCGACCGTCCGCCCGCAGATCCAGCCCGTTCAGAATCCTGCCCATGGCGCGGATATGCCCTTCAGTGCTGGTGCGGTAAAGCGATTCGGTGATGACGCTCATCTTCGCACCGCACTCAACACACCGCGCAGCCGCACGCAGCGTATCGCCCGTGACGGACGCAAAGCTGAAGTTGCCGGTATCGGTGGAAATCCCGGCGCACAGGCACAAGGCCGCCTCCTGCGGGATCTCCCAGCCGTATTCATCAAAAAGCTTCGTCAGAATCTCCGCCGTGGCCGCCGCATCCGGGCGCACAACGTGCACCGGCGCAAAGGGCTCAGTGGTTTTATGATGATCGATCATTGCGCGGGCGCGGGCGTTATCAAACACCCTGGCCGCCTCGCCCATCCGTGCGCGGTCGGACACGTCGATGCTGACGCACAGGTCGTAGACTTCCTCATCGGGCAGGCGCACGTCGCCCAGCCCTCCGACAAAGAGATAGCGCTCCGGCACGGGGTCCTGATCGTAGATCGTGACGCGCTTGCCCATCTTCTCCAGCACAAAGCGCAGTCCCGCCGCAGAGCCCAGCGTATCCATATCCGGTGAAATGTGGCAGACCAGCGCAATGTTCTGCGCGCCTTCCAGCGCACGCTTCATTTCGTCAATCATCGTTCTTTTCTTCCTGCTCCTCATCCTTGTGGGAAATATCGCGCAGAAGCGAGGCAATATGCACGCTGTAAGCGATGGAATTATCCGCGACAAACTGCAATTCGGGAATGCTGCGCATGATGATCTCCTGCCCCAGCGCATGGCGGATGAAGCCCGTAGCGCTCTTGAGCGCCTTGAGCATCTCTTTGACCTGCTTTTCGTCCGCCGTCATGGCGCTGATGGAAACCTTGGCGTGCTTGAGATCGCGCGCCAGCTCCACATTGGTGATGGAAAATACCTCCGGGATGCGGGGGTCCTTGACCTGATTGCGGATGACGCTGTCCAGCCCGCGCTTGAGTTCCTCCGCCTGACGGTCTACTCTATCATATCCTGGCATGATTTTTTTCTCCTTAAAAACTGTTTTCCTTATATTGCCCAGACCGGGCGTTTTTCAGGACAAGCGGCGGCAGGCGACATAACCGATCGCCTGCCGCCGCAGTCAGATGAATTCTGTTTACTTTTCGATTTCCTCCATGACGAAGCATTCGATGACGTCCTGCTCCTTCATGTCGTTGTAGCCCTCCAGGCCGATACCGCACTCATAGCCGGCGTTGACCTCGCGCGCATCATCCTTGAAGCGCTTGAGGGAGTCGAGGTTCCCCTCGAAGATGACGACGTTGTCGCGCAGCAGGCGAACCTTGCCGTTGCGGCGCATCATGCCGTCGGTCACCATGCAGCCCGCGATGGTGCCCACGCCGGAGACGCGGAAGGTCTGGCGCACTTCGGCATGACCCAGTATGACTTCCTTGAACTTCGGGGCGAGCATGCCCTTCATGGCCGCCTTGATTTCCTCGATCGCATCGTAAATGACGCGGTAGAGACGAACGTCCACGCCCTCGCGTTCCGCCAGAGCGCGCGCCTTCGCATCCGGACGCACGTTGAATCCGATGACGATGGCGTTGGAAGTTGCCGCCAGCGAGACGTCGCTCTCGTTGATCGCGCCTGCGCCGCCGTGGATGCAGCGGACGCGCACCTCGTCATTGGAAAGCTTCTCCAGCGAGGAACGGACAGCTTCGACGGAGCCCTGCACGTCGGCCTTGACGATGAGGTTCAGCTCCTTCATCTCGCCTTCCTGCATCTGGTTGAACAGATCGTCCAGCGTGGTCTTCTGCATGGCCTTGATCTGAGCGGCCTTGATCTTCTCGCGGCGCTCCTCGGCCACCTGGCGGGAGAGCTTGTCATCGTTGGAGACATAAAGGGTATCGCCCGCGGCGGGAACATCGTTAAAGCCGATGATCTCGACGGGGGTAGAGGGACCTGCATCGGTGATGCGCTGGCCCTTATCGTTGACCATCGCACGCACGCGGCCGTAAGCCGTACCGGCGACGATGGTATCGCCCACATGGATGGTGCCGTTCTGCACCAGGAGCGTCGCCACAGGGCCGCGGCCCTTGTCCAGACGCGCCTCGATGATGGTGCCGCGCGCGGGGCGGTTCGGGTTGGCCTTGAGCTCCTTCATCTCCGCGGTGAGCAGAATCATTTCCAGCAGGTTGTCAATGCCCATCTCGGTCGCGGCGGAAACCGGCACGCAGATGGTGTCGCCGCCCCAATCTTCGGGAACCAGCTCCTGCTCGGTCAGCTCCTGCTTGACGCGCTCGGGGTTGGCCGTGGGCTTATCCATCTTGTTGATGGCCACGATGATCGGCACGCCCGCCGCCTTGGAGTGGTTGATGGCCTCGATGGTCTGAGGCATGATGCCGTCGTCAGCCGCGACGACCAGCACGACGATATCGGTGCACTGCGCGCCGCGCATACGCATGGCGGTGAAGGCCTCATGGCCCGGGGTGTCGAGGAAGGTGATGCGCTGACCGTGGATCTCCGCGGTGTAAGCGCCGATGTGCTGCGTGATGCCGCCCGCTTCGCCCGCGGTGACGTGCGTTCTGCGGATGCAGTCGAGCAGCGAGGTCTTGCCGTGGTCGACGTGACCCATGATGGTGACCACCGGCGGACGGGGCTGGAGATCCTCTTCCTTGTCGGCCTCGGTCTCCTCTTCCAGCGTCTCCTCGTAGGTCTTTTCCATCTTCATTTCCAGCTCGATGCCGAATTCACTGCAAACGAGCTGCGCGGTATCGAAATCCAGCTCCTGGTTGATGGTCGCCATGATGCCCAGCAGCAACAGCTTTTTGATGATCTCACCTGCGGGCTTGCCGATGCGCTCGGTCAGATCCTTGACGGTAATCTTCTCGGCGGTCATGTAAGCCTTTTCGATCTTGACCGGTTCAGGACGCGGCTGGGTCTGCTGGCCCTTCTTGGGCTTCTTGCTGCGGCGCCATTCGTCGTCCAGACCGCCCGCTGCGCGGACGTTCTCCTTCATGATCTGTTTCTTGGGCTTCTGCGCCTTCTTCTCCGGGTCATGCTGGCGCTGATAGTTGTTCTTGTTGGGATCGTAATTGCTGACGCGCTCCTTCTCCATCACGGGCGTCAGTTCCGGCGCCTTGGGACGGCTGAAGCCTCCGTTTCTCGGCGCGGGACGGCGCTGCTGCGGCGCGTCGGAATCCTTGTCCTTGGGGGTAAACGGACGGCCTCCGTCGCGCGGGGGATAGGGTCTGCGGTCGCCCTGCTGGCCGTCACGCGGCGCATAAGGACGGCGCTCGCCGTCGCGCGGGGGATAAGGCCGGCGATCACCCTGCTGACCGTCTCTGGGCGCATAAGGACGGCGCTCGCCCTGCTGCGCGCCCTGCGGAGGCACGAAGTTGGGATTCTGCCGGTTGACCAGCGCATTGGGGTCGTTGGGGTTGGGAACAAAGGGCCGGGGCGTGAAAGCGCCCGGGCGCTGAGGACGGCGGTCGCCCTGCGGACGATTGCCCTGCTGGAGACGAGTCGGCTGCTGCGGGCGGGCGGCGGGCTGCGCCGCTTCTGCCTTGGGAGCCTCTGCCTTGGGAGCCTCTGCCTTGGGGGCTTCGGCCTTGGCCGGCTCCTGCGTATTTTCCTGATTCTCCGCAGTGGGGGCTGCTTCTCTGCGGGCGCGTTCCGCCAGCACGGCGGCGCGCAGCGCCTCATCCTGAGCCTTGGCCGCGTCGATGCGGTCCTGCTCCTCCTGAATGCGCTCCTGTTCCGCGCGGACGCGCTCGGCCTCTTCTCTGGCCTGCGCCTCCTTGGCGGAAAGCCGTTCCTCCAGCTTGCGCAGCGCGCCCAGGGTATCCTGGGTGCCCTTGCGGGTACCGGAGATTCTGTCCATCAACTCCTTGGCGCCCGCGCCGAGCTGTCTGGCCGCATCCTGCACCTTAATTTTTGTCATTCTACTTCTACACCCCCGTACTTGGATTCATCGTTGATCTTGTTTATGGCAGCGGCAAAGCCCGCGTCGCACAGGGCGAGCATGGTTCTTCCCGGCTTGCCGATGGCTGCGCCCACGTCCTCCACGTATAGCAGCGGGAGTGCATACGCTGTCGCAAGCTTGTTCATGGTATCTTTGGTGTTGGCAGAGGCTCCTTCTTCCGCCAGGAGCATCACGGCCTGCCCTTTCTGAATCGCGGCGCGAACCGCGGTTTCGCCCGAGACGATCTTCCCCGCCTTCTGCGCCAGGGAGATCATGCCGCGCAGTTTATTCGCCACGCGCATCCAACTCCTTTGCCAGCTGATCGTAGACAGCGGGTTCGATGGACGCTTCCAGCGCGCGTTCGAGCGTTTTGGCCTTGCGCGCCTTTTCCAGGCACTGGCTGGAGGGGCAGACGTAAGCGCCCCGCCCCGGCTTGCGGCCGGTGAGATCCAGGGAAATCTCCCCCTCCGGGCTTTTGACCACCCGGACCAGGTCCTTTTTGGGCTTCATCTCCCCGCAGCCGGTGCATTTGCGCAGGGGAACCCGCTTGACATGTGCCATGAACCTCATCCTTTCTCCACCGGGCTGAAGGCCGTAGCCTTATTCGCCGTAAAAGCCGCTTTCCGGACGGATGTCGATTTTCCACCCCGTCAGCTTGGCCGCCAGCCGGGCATTCTGTCCCTTGTTGCCGATAGCTAGGGACAGCTGGGCGTCGGGAACAGTGACACGGCTAGTCTTCGCCCCGTCGGGATCCACCTCCACCGACAGCACCTTTGCCGGAGCCAGCGATGCGGCGATAAACTTTTCCGGATCGTCGCTGTATTCCACCACGTCGATCTTTTCGCCGCCCAGCTCCTCCACAATGCCGTTCACACGAGCGCCCCGGGGACCGATGCAGGCCCCGACAGCATCCACGTTTTCGTCGTGACTGAGCACCGCCAGCTTGGAACGGGAGCCTGCCTCCCGGGAAATGGACTTGATTTCCACCACGCCGTTAAAAATCTCGGGTACTTCCATTTCAAACAGGCGCTTCACCAGCCCGGGGTGCGTGCGGGAAATCAGGGCGCGGGGGCCCTTATCCCCGTCGCGCACATCCACCACATAGACCTTGATGCGGTCGCCCTCCTTGAGGACCTCCCCCTCGATCTGCTCATTTTTCGGCAGGACGGCTTCGGAGGAGCCGATCTCCACCGTGGCCGCTCCGGTGCGGGGATCCATGCGGGTAACCACCGCCGTCACCAGCTCCTGATTGCGGCGCTGGAATTCCTGCATCTGCTGGCCCCGCTCCGCCTCGCGGATGCCCTGGCGGATGACGTGCTTGGCCGTCTGGGCGGCAATGCGCCCGAATTCCTTAGTCTCCAGCGGAATTTCCACCGTATCGCCCACCTTGGCGGTCTTGGAATAACGGGCGGCCTCTTCCATGGTCATTTCCACATCGGGATCCTCTACCTCTTCCACCACGGTCTTATACAGCGAGACCGCAAATTCGGAGGTGGCGGGATCCATTACCACCCGGATATTCTCCTTCCCGCCGTAGTCACGCTTGACGGCAATAACGATAGCGGCCTGAATCTTTTCCATCAGGTAATCCGCCGGAATGCCCTTCTCCTTTTCCAGCAGCTTAACCGCCTCAAAAAATTCGGTGTTGCTCATTTTCCTATCCGCCTTTCCTCTTCTCCTTATATAGTAATAGTATAGGATTCTTTCATAATGATCCAGGGACCGGAATGCCGAATGCCCCGCGCGAAGCCGCACTTTCAGGCATCCTCCTCCGGCACGTCCTCCCACTCCTCTGTAAGATGGATGGAGGCGACATCCTTACGGGAAAACACGTGGCGGCAGCCGTCCTCCTCCTCAATTTCCAGAGAGGCGGTTTCCCCGTCCCAGCGTTCCAACAGGCCGACAAACTCCCTTACGCCGTCCACCGGACGGATGGTGCGCACCTTCACCGGCCAACCCAAAAACTGCTCAAAATGCTCCGGCCGGGACAGTTCCCGCTCCACACCGGGGGAGCTGACCTCCAGGCAATAGGAGCAGGCGATGGGATCCGCCTCATCCAGCAGCTTATCCATCCGGCGGGACATCTCCTCGCAGTCATCGATGGTGACGCCGCCCTCCCGGTCGATGAAAAACCGGAGATACCAATCGGCACCCTCCTTAACAAAGCGCACATCCCACAGCTGAAGCCCCAGCTCTTCCGCCACCGGCTGAGCCAGTCGCGTACAAACCGCCACCGTGTTACCGGCTCCGGGCCCTTGTTTTTTCCCTCGTTGGCTCATGGCGTCCCTCTTTCTTCCTAACAAAGATAAAAGAGCGGGTCGCCCCACTCTTCATCATCTCACTATCAACGGGTATAGTATACCACTTCTTTCTGTCCAATGCAAGCCGGTGGGGAAATTTTTTTGTGTTCAATCGTGATCAAAGTTCCCTTGACAAACATATTCATTTTGTCTAATATGGTTAATATAGGTATTTATATTAAGTTTATGGGTGAATTTATGTTGAAAGCACAAAAAGCCTTTTCCTTTGTAGCTACCGGCGCATTGCT
>OLGF01001939.1_pt1 | contig 20617 bp, 10 predicted proteins | sample 1604971 | NCBI WGS metagenome assembly OLGF01 (sample SAMEA3888902, study PRJEB22519) | human gut metagenome | biome: human gut; feature: human-associated habitat; material: faeces | place: Denmark | collected 2011 | reverse complement strand
CTGTTGCCGATCGAACCCGCCGGAGGGCGTCGGGACTCCCTGTTCGTATTTTCCGTCCACTGGGAAAACCGGAAGGTCCGGGCCGAGTTCGATACGGGCCGGTGGTTTTACGTGTCGGAGAAATAGCCGCTTTCGGCCGGGATGCTTTCACGTGCCGACGTTCCCATGGCTGCGTCCGGGGCGTGGCCGGGGCTTTGGGCGGGCGGCGCATGGAAAAACACCCCGCAGGTCACAGGACCTGCGGGGTGTTCGGCTTCGGAAGCGCTGCCGGCGCGTCATTCGATGCCCTCGAACAGATAGGGGGCGTAGTTATAGCCTTCGGCCTTGTAGACGGCGACCAGCGCCGGAATCCGGCGCACGAAATCGTTGTAATCCTTGCGGTCGTTGGCCCAGCCCGTCTCGGCGAGAGCCGCCATGCGCGGCAGGACCATGTGCTGTGCGTGGCGGATGTCCGCGATGTACTCCGTCCAGAGGTTGCACTGCACGCCCCTGATCCGTTTCTGGTCGGGCAGCGTGAGCCGGTCGCAGGGGTCGAGGCGGTAAGCCTGCCGCACCGAGACGTAGCGGGTGTTGCCCAGCGGTTCGTAACGCTCCGGGTCGGAGGTCTGGCTGTAATCGAAGTAACAGTACCATTTCGGCGTCATAATCACCGGGTTTCCCCGCTGTGCGGCCTTGATTCCGGGGTCGCTTCCGTTCCACGACATGATGTTCGCGGTTTTCGAAATGCCGCCCTGGAGGATTTCGTCCCAACCGATGATCTCCCGGCCGTGGGCGTGCATCCAGCGTTCGATGCGGTGGATGAAGTAGCTCTGCAACTGGTATTCGTCCTTGAGCCCCTCCTCGCGGATGCGCTGCTGGCAGAGGGGGCACGCCTTCCAGCGTCCTTTGGGACACTCGTCGCCGCCGATGTGGATGAGCTTCGAGGGGAACAGCGCGAGCACCTCCGTGAGCACTTTCTCGATGAATTCGAACGTCGTCTCCTTGCCCGCGCAGTAAACGTCGTCGCTGATGCCCCAATGGGTCCATACGGCATAGGGACCTCCCGTGCAGCCGAGCCACGGATAGGCGGTCAGCGCCGCCAGCCCGTGCCCGGGCATCTCGATTTCGGGAATCACCTCGATATGGCGCTCTGCGGCGTAGCTGACGATCTCGCGGATCTCCTCCTGCGTGTAGAACCCGCCGTAGGGTTTGCCGTCGTAAACGCCCTCTTTGTTCTTGTCGTAGCGTCCGACGAGCGTTTCCGCACGCCGGGATCCGATCTGGGTGAGCAGCGGATATTTTTTGATCTCGATCCGCCAGCCCTGATCGTCGGTCAGATGCCAGTGGAATTTGTTGATCTTGTGCAGCGAGAGGATGTCGATGTAGGTCTTCACGTCCTCGACCGGGAAGAAATGGCGGCAGACGTCGAGCATCGCCCCGCGGTAGGCGAACGTGGGCTTGTCGCGGACGACGCAGGCGGGAATCTCTCCTCCGGCGACCAGCTGCTGGAGGCTTCGAAGCCCGTGCAGCACCGCCTGGGGCGTCGATGCCGTGACCGTTATGCGCTGTCTGCCGACTTCCAGAAGGTACTCTTCGGCTTCGTAGCCCGGTTGCAGTTGCAGCGTCACGGCATGTTTTTCGGATGCGGCGGTGACGGTGGGTTCGGTTCCGGTGAGCTTGCCGACGGCGCGGGCGAAAATCTCCGCGGGCGTGCGCAGCTGTTCGTCCGTGATGACGACGGGCGTTCGGGACGTCAGCCGGAACGATCCTGGCAGTTCTTCGACCTCGGCGGGGCGGGGTACGATGCGGACGCGTCCGTCGCAGGCTGCGAATCCCGGCAGACAGGCCTGGACGGCGAAAATCAGGAATAGAAGGTGTTTCACGGTTTGGATTCTGGTTGAGCGGTTAGGGAAGCCCCGCCTGCAAAACGTTTGCAGGCGGGGTGCTTCCGGATAGGGTTATTTGTTGTAACGTACGCCGATGTAGGAGAAGGCGATCTCTCCGGTGGTGATGATCTGGTCGTCGAACTCGCCGTCTTCCTTGCCGCCGGCTTTCTTGTTCGCGGCCGAGAAGCGGATGCATACGTCGTCCTTGCCGAGCAGTTCGAGCGGCAGAGGTACGTTGATGTACTTGTAGCCGGCGCACTGCCAGTAGAGGGTGTAGTTCCAGTTCACGATGTCGGGGACCTGGAATTCGGTGATCGGGTTCCAGTCGTCGCGGTTGTTGTCGCCGTGCTCCGACCAGTCGACCCTGATGTAGCGGGGGCCTCCGATGCTGCGGTTCTGCATGGCTACCTGCATCGAGAGCACATCGGTCGAGATGCCCTGCGTCGAGAAGTGGAGCAGCCACGCTTCGCTGCGGTCGGTTTCGGTGTTCCACCACTGGCACTTGTTGGTCCAGGCCGAGAATTCCGCGCTCGTCAGGTTTCCCTTGCCGTCGTTGTTGGTTCCGGGGTCAGAACACATTTGTTTGCCGTTTTCGACGACGCCGTTTCCGTTGACGTTGCCTTTATTGGTGCCGCCCCAGGGTTTCTCTTTGTCGGGGTTGGATTCGTTGCCGATGGGGCCAAGGTAGCTCGGGTCGCTCACGCCCCAGCCTGCGTCGCCCGATTTCTCGTCGGGATGGGTGAAGGTCAGGTAGCCGTTGTCGCCGGTCGTGGGGCGGAAGATGTGGCTTTCGAGCTTGCCGTAGCGGTATTCGGTCAGGAGGGCCGAGAAGCTGTTCTCGAAATCCTTCTCCAGCGCGATGTCCTCGCGGGTGAGGTGGCGGATCTGGTAGCGGCCGATGTCGCCCATGTCCTTCGATCCCATCCAGACGAAGCGGTCGTGGGTCTCGTGAACCAGTACGCCCGAGATGTTCCCCGAACCGTAGGGCAGCATGCTGCCGTCGCGGCGGTATTTGCAGGTGGTGTTGGTCAGCATGTAGAAGCTGTCGCCGTTCTTGTCGCGCACCAGCATCGGGTATTTCGTTTCGCGGTTGGCATTGGTGCTGCGTGCATAGCCTTCGTTGATCGGCGTCAGGCTGCCTTTGCGTACGGGAAGTTCGCAGTCGGCCAGCGTTACCCAGGTGTATACGTCCATGTCGGTCAGCTCGTTGTAGCGCTTCACCTTCTGCGGAATGTCGGCCGCCGAGCCTGACACCGAGGACATGACCATCGCCGAGGTGACTTTCTTGAGAATGTAGCGTTCGGGGTTCGACTCCGCTTCGACCGTGACGCCCTTGAGCAGGATGCGGACCTTGCTGTAACGTTCGAAGATGTTGTCGTCTTCGGTCACGGTCTTGATCATAAAGCCCTGCGAACCGTCGAGGCTCTGGATGTAGGCCGTGCGGTAGGTCTCGGTGTAGTCGATCGAGGTCTGTCCCGTCATCATGTTCTCGCCGTTGTTGCCGTTGCCGATGTCGCTGATGATGCGTCCCTCGATGTAGACGTCCTTGTTGACGATGCCCACCAGGTCGCGCACCTCGCTGAACGAGATTTCGTGCCCGAACTCGTTCTTGGCGTTGGCCTGCGTGAGGTAGACCGTCGAGGAGATGGTCCGGTTCCACCCGTCGCGGTAGCTGAGGGTGATGCGGGCGTTGCGCAGGGCTTCGGGGTCGGCGTTGGGGTCGGTCTGGAGAATCAGGAACCCGTTGCTGATGTCGAGGTCCGAAATCCATCCGCCCTCGTCGGCGCTCGTGTAGACGATCGACTGCCGGAGGTCCTCCAGTTCGAGGTTGGTGGAGAGCTGCGCCGTCGCCTGTCCGCCGTCGCCGAGCACCATGATGCTGCGGGTCGAGAAGTCCAGTTTCGGGGTGATGAAGCCCTCCTGTTTGATGTATACGGTATCCGCGCGGTTGTGGGTCCAGAGGCGGATGCCCTCCATGCGGGGGAAGCCGTCGTTGGTCGTGGCCTGGAATTTGAAATAGTCGTCGCCCGTGAAATGCGTTCCGCGGCCCTCTGTGTCGAGCGTGAGCCATCCGTTGTCGGGATTGATCAGTTCGATGTCGTAGGGTTGGTTGGCGAGGACCGGAATGCTCCCCGTGCCGCCTTTCCAGGGGGCTATGATCTCTTTCTTGTAGGGGCCGAACTCGGAGACGCGGGTCTCTTCGCCGTTGTCTTTTTCGCAGGCCGTGAGCGCCAGCCCGCCCAGCAGCGGGAGCAGCAGCCTTCGGTACAATGATTTTATCTGTTTCATCGTGGTCTGAATTTGGTTTCGCGCATCGGCGGGGGAGGGACGCGCCCTCCCCGCCTGAGCGGTTTATTTGTTACTCTTTACGGCTATGGTTCCGAAACGCATCGGCGAACGCTTGTTGGCCGCCATGTCGGATGTGATCGTGCCCGTGTCTCCCTGGTCCACCGTGGCGGTGTTCGAGGCGATGCACTGCGTGCTCCGGGCCTTGATCAGCAGCGTGACCTCCGGGCGGTTGCGCAGGGCGTCCGGCAGGATGAACACGCGGTCGGCGTAGCCCGGGACGGCGCAGTAGGAGAGGTCTTTGCCGCCTGCTCCCTGCCAATAGACGAACGGCCGGCAGCAGAAGCCCGATTCGGGCAGCACGGTGAAGTTCACCCCGTCGGTCGAGTACTCCACCTGCCAGTAGACGGGGCCGTAGATGCTCGTGCCGCCGGCGTTGCCCTGCGAGTTGGTGAAGTTGAGCGAGAGGTTCGCGCCGGCGCCCTCGGTCGAGAATTTCAGCGCCACGGCGTAGCCCGTGTTTTCGGCGAAGTCCCACCAGTAGGTGTTCTCGAATTTCAGGGCGTTCTTGCCGTTCAGTCCGGCGCTGGTCGTGAGTCCGTTGTACTCGTTGTCCAGGAGGTATTTGGCTGCGGGGTCGGTGCACCAGAGCGAGCCGTTGCCCCTATCCGGGGCGATCGTTCCGTCGGCGTTGGTCCTGACCTCGGCGTTGTTCCAGTTCCACTCCACGAGCGTCTGGCGGTTGGAGCTCGATTCCGAAGCGGCGAGGTCGATCTCCTCCTTTTCGAGCACGCGGACCGAGTAACGGCCGATGTACCCCTCGTTGGTGTAGCCGTAGCGGGGCTGGAGGTCGTGGACGATGACGCCGCTCAACGTGCCCTTGCCTTTGGGCATGCCGCTGCCGTCGCGCCGCCAGGGAGTCTTGTTGTTGACCAGCATCGAGATCGCGCCGCCGTCCTTGTCACAGAGCGTTCGGGGCACGCAGCTGGTGTGGTTGGCCGTTCCGAAATAGCCTTCGTTGACGTTGGTGTAGCTGCCGTCGGGCAGGGCGAATTCCACCTCCCGGAGCGAGACGTAGGTGTAAATGTCCTCGTCGGTGAGCTGGCCGATCGACTTCTCCTTGCGGATGAGGTCGCTGGCCGTTCCGGGCGTCTGGCTGACGATGTTGGCCGCCGTCAGTCCGCTGAGCGTGTAGCGTTCGGGATCGGCCTCCTTGGTGAGGGTCACGCCGTTGAGCGAGATTTTCACCTGCGAGTAGCGTTTCAGCGTGTTGTCGTCCGCCGCGTCGAATTGCAGGCGGTATCCGTAGCTGCCGTCGAGCATCTGCACGTAGGCCGTCTTGGCGTTCACCGTGTAGTCGGTGGCGTTGCGTTCCGTGTTGGGCGTCGTCTCCACGTTGGCGTTGTCCTTGTCGCTGATCACGATGCCCTCGAAGCTGGCTTCGGGATTGTTGATCACGACCTGTCCGCTCTCGCCCTTGATCAGCGTGCGGTAGTCGGCTTCGTAGGTCTGTTCGACGACGAACGGCGCCGCGGGCGTAAGCTCTCCGGCCGTTCCCGGCAGCGAGAAGGCGATCGACGCGCTGCGCGGGCCTTCCGAGTCGTTCTCCTTCACGTCGAACGACAGCACTTTGTCTTCGAGCGTGATGTTCTCGATCCAGTCGGCCGACGCGCCTTCGTAGGTCGGCGTGCAGACCACCTTGCCGAGCAGGCTGCCCAGGTTGTGCTTCAGCTCGGCCTTGATGGTCGTGGCCTTGCGCGTGGTCTTGGCGCGGTAGGGCGTGAAGGTCATGCAGGCCTCTTCGGTCGCCTGCGTGACGGTCAGCGTGACGGCGTGTTTCTTCTCCTTGGCGTCGATATAGGTCAGCGTGATCGCGGCCTGCCGTTTGCGCGGCGAGTTGTTCTTCAGGGTGCTGAACGTGACGGCGTCGGTTCCGACGGTCAGGTTTTCGATCCACTCCTCGTCCGGCTCGGGCGTTTCGTCGTCGTCCTCGTCGGGAATCACCGAATAGACGATGGTGTCCCGGATCTGTTTGTAATCCTCCCGGAGGTTGTTGTCAAGCCCGATGCGGAGGTCCCAGGGGTTGCTGAAAATCTCGATGCGGCTCTCCTCCAACGACAGGATGGGGTTTTCGCCCTCCTGCGTCATGCGTACCGCCTGTTCGAGTCCGCCGCGGGTGAAGATGATGTCCACGGCGCGCGGCACGCCGTAGTTGGCGCCGTATTTGAACAGTACGGGGGTGTTTCCCGAGCCGTTCAGGCGGTTGATGGAGGCCCATTCCACGTTTTCCGACAGACGGACCGACCATTCGCCGGTGGAATAGATCCGCACCTGGGTGGAGCCGGCGTCCGAAGTCAGCGTGTATTTGTTGGAATCCACATTCAGCGGCAGGTCCATGTCCGAATCCATTTCGCATCCGGTCAGCAGGAGCAGCGCCGTGACGAGGGGCAGGATGCCCGTGCGCCACGCTTTGTAGATGCAGTCTGTAAGGTTATTTTTCATCGTTGTGTTTTTTTGTTCGTTCCGTCGGCCTTACATGCCGTATTCGTTATAGGCCTTGTTGTCGAGCGCGCCGCCCGAATAGACGACCTCCTTGTCGGGGATCGGGTAGTATTCGTGGCAGGGGAGCATGTTGTCCTTGAGCGTCGGGTAGTTGGTGTATTCGTAGGTCATCTGATACCAGATTCCCCAGCGTACCAGGTCGAACTTGCGCTGGAATTCGCCCAGCAGTTCGCGTCCGCGCTCCTTCTGGATCTCCTCCAGAAGCGCATCTTTGTTCTTGAAGACGTAGGCGGTGGTTCCGGCGCGTTCCCGGACCATGTTCAGGTAGCGGACGGCCTCGTCGGAGTCCTCCGTCTCGGCGTAGCACTCCGCCATCATCAGGATGGCGTCGGCATAGCGGAATACCTTCTGGTTGGAGAAGTCGGCGGTGTTCTGCATCCCCGGACACCAGAATTTCGGGCCGAGCCACGGACGGGTTCCCACGCCCGAGAAGGGCTTGCCGTCGTATTCCCACGCCATGTTCAGCGTTTTGCGCTTGTCGTTGCTTTTTTTGGTCTGGAGACCGTCGCAGAAGTAGCTGTTGGGGCGCATGGAGGTCCAGGTGGTCATGCCCGTGCCCATTTCGGGAATCTCCACGCCGTCGTAGATGCCCTTGCCGTTGTGGTACGGAGTGGTGATGGCTGCCACGTTGGTCGTGACGGACAGTCCGCCGGGCGTGTAGGTGCGCTGCACCTCGAAGATCGACTCCGGGGTGTTCTTGTTGCGGAACATGATGTCTTCGAGCGGATACTGTTGCAGGTCGCCGTAGATTTTCTCCAGTTCGCCGAGCGCCTCGAGGGCGTCGTCCCAGCGGTGGTTCCACTGCGCGAGCTTGGCAATCATCATCCAGCCCATCGCGGCGCCCATGCGGTTGTCCGCGACCTCCGACGAACGCACCTGGTCCATCGAGGGCACGTAACGCTGCAATTCGTCGATCAGGTAGTCGCGGGTCTCCTTCGCCGACATGCGGCCCATGTGGGCGATCTCCTGCATCACCTGTTGGTCGGCGACCTCCTTGGTGTAGAAGGGCACGTCGCCGAAGATGCAGGTCAGCAGCCAGTAGTAGAACGAGCGGATGACCACGCCTTCGGCCAGCAGCGGCAGCTTGTCGGCTTCCGAAGACTCCTTGATGTCGTTCAGGGGCGAACGTTCGATGGCGGCGATGGTCGAGTTGCAGTACATGACGCCCTTGTAGCACTGGGTCCATATCTTCTGGCCGTTGAGCGGCTTCGCGGGGGATATGTCGAGCTGGGCGTCCTTGGTTCCCGAAGCGATGTACATCAGGTCGGTGACGCCTTCGGTCATAATCAGGAAACAGTAGTCGTAGATGCTGTTGATCGGTATGTAGCAGGCGTTCAGGCCCGCCAGGCATTGCGCCCGGGTCTTGTAGTACTCCTTGGGTCCTACGAACGACGTGGGGTGTTCGTCCAGGTCGCACGCGCTGAACAGCAGGGCGGCGGTTGCCGTGGCTGCCAGCAGGTATTTTTTCAGGAAACTGTATGATTTCATGGTCTTGGCTGTTAGTATCTGATCTGGAGGCTGAAAATAATGGTCCGGGGCTTGGGATAGGCGCCGATGTCGACGCGCCGCAGGGCCGAGTTGGAACTCGATGTCGAAACGTCCGGGTCGAATCCGTTGTATTTCTTCCACAGGCAGAGGTTCTCGCCGCTGACGCTTACGCGGATGTCGCGCAGGCGGTTTTTGGTGACCTTGCGCATGTCGAACGTGTAGCTCGCGGAGATGTTCTTCAGCCGCAGGTAGCTTGCGTCGTGCACCAGCCGGTCGCTGGGCAGGGCGTCGTAGCTGCCGGCCATCGGCAGGTTCGAATTCGGGTTGCGGACCGGATGCCAGGAGTTCTGCATGTACTTGTATTGGTTGGTATAGGGCGAACCGTTGCCCATCCAGAGTTCGGCGACGTTGTAGATCTTGCCGCCGATCGAGTAGTTGAAGAAGAAGCTGAATGTGAAGTTATGGATGTTGAACGTGTTCTGGATACCGCCGTAGAGATCCGGATCGGCCGATCCGAGGTAGACCAGGTCGTCGCTGTTCAGCGCTCCGTCGTGGTTGATGTCCTGATAGCGGGCGTATCCGGGCTTGAAGGTGTTGCCGCTGGCCGAGGCGTAGGCCTTGGTGATCTTGTTGCGCTCGACCTCTTCCTGGTTGTGCCATACGCCGCCGTAGCGGAATCCCCAGAGGGCGTTGAGCGTGTAGCCCTTCTTGTAGCCGTACATCATGTAGGTGGTTCCCGACGACGACGGCGACGAGTAGGCTGTCACGAAGTCTTCCGAGGCGATGTCGTCCACCATCTGCCTGTTGCGCGACAGGGTGAGGGTCGTTGACCACTGGAATTTCGGACGGACGATGTTGCGGCTTTCGACGGTGAGTTCCCACCCCTTGTTGGTGGTGCGTCCGGCGTTGGCGAAGTAGTTGGTGTAACCCGTCTGCGAGGCTACCTGTACGGTCAGCAGCAGGTCGCGGGTCTTGATCAGATAGGCGTCGGCCGTGACGTTGAGCCGTCCGTCGAACAGCGAGATGTCGGCTCCGAGAGTATACTGGTCGGAGGTTTCCCACGTCAGGTCGGGTGATGCCAGACGCGACGGGTAGACCGCCAGCTGCTGCGTGCCTCCCATCAGGTAGCCGCTCGTCGAGTTGCCGACGGCCGCCAGCGAACGGTAGGCCGAGATGGCGTCGTTGCCGGTGCGTCCGAGGCTGGCGCGCAGGGCCAGTTCGTCGATCCACTTGGCTTTTTGCAGGAACTTCTCGTTGGCGATGTTCCAGCGAAGGGCCGCCGAGGGGAAGAATCCCCATTTCTTGTTGGCGGCGAAGTTCGAGGCGCCGTCGTAACGGGCCGTGAACGTAACGTAGTAACGCTCCTTGTAGTTGTAGTTCAGACGTCCGAACACCGACATCTTGGTCCAGTCCGTGTGGTTGGTGCTGATCGAGGTGTTCTGCTTGTCGGGAACCGCGGCCATGTTGTTCCAGGTGAGTTCGTCGAGCGTGTAGCCGCGCCCGGTGATGCTCAGGTTGTTGTCGTACTTGATCTGCGCGGTGTATCCGCCCAGCACGTCGAAATTGTGGCCGCTCTTGGGGCGCAATTCGTAGTAGACCGTATTTTCGCTTGAGAAACTCGTGTCGTCGTACTCGTCGCGGCTGGCGTAACCGCCTTCGTTCTCCTTCTTGGCAGGCAGGTATCCCGGCTCGTAGTAGCGTCCGTGGCGCTGGTAGGAGTAGTAGGTGAACTGGCTGCGCAGCTTCAGCCCCTTGACGGGGGTCACTTCGACGAATGCGCTGTTGTTGAGCGAAATGCGCCGGGCGTTCTTGAGGCAGTGGTCGAGCATGATGCGCGGGTTGTTGAATTTCTGTCCCGAGTACCACAGGTCGTTCATGTCGGATGTGGGGGAGAGGAACGGGCTGAGGAACACGGCGGCGTTCCACCAGTTGGTTCCGCCGATGGTGGCCAGGTTTTCGTCCTGATCGCGGTAGGTGTAGCTCAGGTTCAGTCCGGCCTTGAGCCATTTGGCGAACTCGTGGTCGACCTTCAGGCGCGCCGAGTAACGTTTCAGCCCGCTGTTGTCGATGATTCCCTGCGTTTCGTTGAATCCGGCCGAGGCGTAGTAGGAGCTTTTCGCGGAGGCTCCCGAAATCGAAAGGTCGTAATTCTGATAGAGCGCCGTGCGCGTGATGGTGTCGATCCAGTTCGTGCCGACGCCTTTGGCCTCGGGGTTGGGGAAGGGGTATTTCGACATCGGCGAGTCGGGTTCGATTTTATCGTTGCCGTCGGCGCTTGAGAAGAAATAGGCGTAGTCGTTGCGGTAGCGGGCGAACTCCGTGGCGTCCATGATGTCGAGCTGACGCGGGAGCTGCGAAAATCCCAGGTCGGTCTTGAAGGTGATGTTGGGTCGTCCGTCCATGCCGCGGCCCTTCTTGGTCGTGATCACGATCACGCCGTTCGAGCCGCGCGCGCCGTAGATGGCCGTCGACGAGGCGTCCTTCAGCACCGAGATCGACTCGATGTCCGCGGAGTTGATGTCGTTCAGGTCGTGAATGCCGTCGATGACGCCGTCGACGATGATCAGCGGTTCGTTCGATGCCGAGATCGAGCGCGTGCCGCGGATACGGATCGAGGTCGTGGCGCCCGGCTCTCCGGTCGTGGCCATGATGTCGGCGCCGGCGATGCGGCCCTGGAGGGCCTGGTCGACCGAAACCACCGGCACGTCCTTGATGTCGCTCATCTTGACGTTGGCCACCGAACCCGTCAGGTCGGTTTTCTTCACCGTGCCGTAGCCGATCACGACCACTTCGTCGATGGTCTGCTTGCTCTGTTCGAGTTTCACGTCGACCTTCGTGCGCGCGCCGACCTTTTCGGTTTTGGCTTCATAGCCGATGTACTGGAAGGTCAGCGAAGCGCCTTCGGGAACCTGGATCGAATAATCGCCCGTGGCGTTGGTGCTGGCGCCGTTCGTCGTGCCCGTCACCAGTACGGTCGCGCCGATCAGCGGCTCGCCGCTCTGGTCCGTAACCTTGCCCGTTACGGTATGTTTGGTTCCGCTTTTCTGCGCGAAGGCAGGCGCTGCCGTCAGCGCTCCCGAAACCAGCAGGATCAGTAATATGATATATTGTTTCATGCGAATTTTTATTTAAGTGCAACTCCTGATGCTTGCTTCCCGGAGGGGTAGTGGCGGAATTCGATCATCACCGGGTAGTGGTCCGAATGCGTGGCGGTAAATTCGTCGTAGATGATGCGCGAGTCGGTTATTTCACGCATCACGGCCTGCGAGGCGTAGATGAAGTCGATCCGCCGTTGATCCGCCGTCGATTCGCCGTTGTAGGGGGTGGGAACGGTGTGGAAGAACTGGCTGTGGCGGTCGCGCAGGGCGTCGCAGTAGCCGCTCTTGAGTACGATCGAATGCGTCTCGAAATAGGTGTTCGCGGGCATCGCGTCGGCATCCTTGGGCGAATAGGAGTTGAAGTCGCCCGCCATCAGCCACAGCGGTTCCACCGGATAGCGGCGGATGGTGCTGTCGAGGATGCAGTTGATCTCCCGGTCGCGGTAGGTGTTGCCCGTCCCGGCTGCGCCCTGCCCGTTGGGATAGGTTCCGAAGGGATAGAGGTGCAGCACCACGACGTTGATGTCCTTGATGCGGGTGTGGATGGCTCCGTGCCAGAGGGGAACGTCTTCGAGCAGGCGGTTGCGCAGTTCGATGGGGTATTTCGACGTCAGCCCCACCGGAAATCCGCTCTCCTTGCAGAGTATGGCGTAGGGGTGCCCGTAGCGGCCGGCAAGGGCCGTGAGCGACTCCTCGGTGAATGCGTTGCACTCGCAGAGGGCCATGAAGTCGGGGTCCTTCTCCTTCACCCAGTCGACGAAGTTGTCGAAGTTCTGGGCTTTGTCGAGCTTCATGCCCTCGAGAATATTGTAACTGATGAAACGCAGGGTTTCGGGCTGGACGCTCGTTCCCGGATCGGTCGTCAGTTCCTCGTCCGGTGCGGCGGGATCGTCGTCGCAGGCGGGCAGCAGGGCCGTGGCCGTGAGCAGCGTCGCCCCGAAAGCCAGCCGGCGCAGCATCTGTATCGTGTCGTATGTTTTCATGTCGTTCGCTGGTTTATTTGTTGTAACGCAGGGCTGCGTAGGAGACGGTGAATACGTTGGCTACCTGTCCGTTGGATGCGATGGTCGCGGTGTCGTAGGTCGTCGCCGTGCCGATCTTGTTCTGCACGGGGCGCAGGCGGATCCATGCCACGCTCTGTCCCAGAATCTCGGTGGGAACCTGCATCCACACGTTCTTGTCGCCCGAAAGCTGCTCGAGTTGCATGTTGCCCCAGTTGCCGTTGTCGGGAACCGTGAAATCGGTGAGCTTCTTCCAGTTGTCGCCGTCGAGCGAATATTCCGCCGTCCAGTAGCGCAGTCCGCCCTGTGCCGAGTGGTAGCGGCAGGTGAAGACGAAGGAGCATTGCGTGGAGCTGACGCCCTGCGTCGAGAACTCGAAGATCAGGGAGTTTCCCGTGTTCTTCGCCGTGTCCCACAGCTGTTTGTGGCCCCACGAGGCGTTGTTGATGGTCAGCCCGTTTTCGGCGGCCCGGTAGGCGCTGCCGACGGCCAGCCAGGCGTAGGTGCTCATAAACGAGAGTCCCGAACCCGTCGTTGCGGCCACGCAATGCGCCTGACCGCTGTCGGTTGCCGGATGCGGATACTGCGGGAATGCGTAGGCGCGGGGGTCCTTGCTGCCGTCGGGACTCCACTCCACGGCCACGGCCGAGAAGACGTTGTCGGCCGACTCGTCCAGCGCGATGTCCTCGCGTGTCACGTTGCGGATCTGGTAACGGCCGATGTCGCCGCCCCGCTCGAAGAAGGTGTAAGGCTCGTGTACGATGATGCCTGTGATCGTTCCCTCGCCGTCGGGCATCTCCTTGAAACGCCAGTCGCAGCCGTGGTTGGTCATCAGGTAGATCATGTCGCCGTGACGGTCGAGTACGGCCGCGGGGTAGTAGTTGTTGAAACTGTTGGTGTAGTTGATGTGCACGGGGATGAAACGTCCGGTGCGCACGGCCATCTGGCAGCGTTTGAGCGTCACCTGGGTGTAGATGTCGGCGTCGGTCAGCTGGTCGATGAAGCGTCGCTTCGCGGGCAGCTCTTCGGCCGTCCCGGCCTCTTTGGTGACGATGTGGTCCTGCGTCACGCCGCTGAGCGTGTAGCGTTCGGGGTTGCTCCGCTTGGTCAGCGTGAGGCCCTTGCACCAGAGTTTGAGTTTGTCATATCGTTGCAGGTTGTTCTGCTGGGCGTCGGTCGTGACCAGAGCGAGACCCAGCGAGGCGTCGGCGTTCTGCATGTAGGCCGTGCAGTCGTTGATGCCCAGATCGGGTTTTGCCGCGGCCTTGGGCATGGGGCTTCCGGCCATGTTGGGCGAGGCCCAGTCGCTGATGACCGTGCCGCTTACGGCGATGTCCTGATCGAGGGTGATCTCGCCTTCCGCCTCCGCGATCAGCCCGCGCAGCTCCTCGAAGGTCATCTCGCGGGTCTCCGCCGTACCGCCCGGGATACCCTGATAGGCTGTGAAATAGGTTGTGTGATCTTCGCCCCAGTCATCCCGGAATCGCAGACGAAACCGTGCCGCGCGGGGCTCGAATTTCTTGTTGTCGGCGATCCGGAACCGGAAATATTTGAAATCCTGGGCGTAGCTGACGCTGTCGGCCCACGGTTCGGCAGCGGAATTCTCGTCGTAAACGACCGTCCAGTAGATTTTCTTGGACAACGGAATGTTGGTGTCGATCGCAACGGAGTCGATCGTGCTAACGGACGAATATTGTTTTCCGATGTACTTGAACTCCAGGAGCGGCGTCGTGCCGTACTGCATCAGGTAAATCGTGTCGACGACCTGCTGGCGGGCCGATGAGACGAGGATGGTTCCCTTGCGGGGAAGCGAGTTGTTGGTCCGGTAATTGAGGTTGAGCGAGCCGCCCGTTTCGCCGCTGTCGGCGCCGTCGACCGAGACCCAGAGTCTGGTCTCGGGCGTGAGCCGCGCCTGCCACGGTCCGGAGGTCTCTACCTTGATGGTGCGGGAGCCTGCGTCGCTGGAGACGAAGACTTCGCTGCTGACGCCTTTCGAGCCGATAGCCGGCTCCGTTTCATCCTCGCTGCACCCCCCCCCGAGCAATAGGGCCGAGGCGGCGAAGGCGCAGATCAGGCTGAAGCGCTTGGTGTAGAATTTTTTCATCGTATGTCGTAGTTTGGGTTTTTAGTGTCGCGGGGCATTCTGTTCCCAGGGGAGTTTGCCGAACAGGTCTTCGAAATCGTACCATTTCAGGCGCAGCACGTAGAGGTTGTCGATGAAGATGCGTGTGTTGCCGCTCTCCATCTCGTATTTGCCGGCCATCAGTTCCATGCGCGTGTTGCTCGTAAAGGGATTTTTGGGGTGGGAGAAGATGATGAACTCCTGCTGGGAGTTTTTCCACATGGCCGTCGGAAGCTCCGCAGCCGTGGGATCGAGGTGTCCCACACGGACGGTTTTCTCGGTGGTTCCGTCGGCGAACTGCCCGCCTCCCGTGATCCGCACGGTCAGTTCGTCGTTGTCTTTCGTGCCGTCGGCCGTCGCATAGGCGATGGCGTTGAAACGGACCATGGCGGCCGTGTCGTTCCGGATGCCCGGATCGTACGGGGTCAGCAGGTTGGCTCCGTGTCCGGCGTCGTCGCCGAGTTTGACGTAGCCGTTTTTGCCGTAGCAGTAGGCCGTGCCTCCCTCCTGTGCGGGCGTCGATTCCAGCCCCATTTTCTTCTGGTCGGCGGTCCAGCTGTCGATCGGCGTTTCGCCCCGGGTCTCCAGAGGTTCCGCCGAACCGTACTTCAGCCAGTCGAAGTTGCCCTCGTAATCTTTGGTGTATTTCGGGAATCCCTGCACCACGGCGATGAATTCATTGAGGAATTCGACGTCGGTGTGCAGCGAGATGCACCCTTTCCGTTCTACGTAGGACTCCGTGTGCGGGGTGATCAGCAGGACCAGTTCGTCGATTCCGGGCCTGACGCCGCGTTTGATTTCGTCGACGTTGAGCCACTCCTCGGCCGGCAGTTCTCCGGACTCTTCCTTTTCGCCTTCGAATCCGACCTGATAAGCCACATTGCTTCTGATATAGATGGACCTTTTGAACGGAGTGGCGTCCTGCTCTTTCGACGCTCTGACGGGGATGTGCAGGGTTCCCGTCAGCGCTTCTTCGAACTCGGGCGAGTTCGACCACTCGATGTGTTCCCTGCGGGAGTAGTCCTTGTCGTCGTCGCAGGCTGTGCCCAGAGATACCGTGCCGGTCAGCAGCAGTACCGCGATCAGCGGGGTGACGCTCCTCTTCGGGATTTTCAGAGATAGAGTTGTTCTCATAGCATTTAGGTTAATTGGTCTGAAAAAGTTTGGAAAATTTTAGCTAAATTTCGGGTGAATATTGAAAATATTTTCATTACAAAGATAGCCCTTAATAAATATGCGGAAAGGGCCTTGCCCGAAAATGTAAATGAATGTAAATCTTATCTTGTTTATTGTCAGCATGTTCGATTTTTACACCCCCGTGCGTTATGTAAATGCTGAAACTTTGATATTTTACTTTTTAATACATTTGTAATACACAGGCCCTTTCTTCTGATTTGCTTTTGTGTTATTAAAACGCTATGTTTGCATTAAACCGAAACCTGAAATGAAAATCCTCCTTCTTGCCGCAGCGTTGTTCTCCGCGCTGTCCGCGGCTCCGGCTTCCCCGGGTGAAAAGACCGACCTGCAGGAGCTGTTCCGCAGTCTCGATCGGGTGATCGCCCGCAGCGGCGAGTACACGGCGCGGCGCGAATCCCGCATTGATTCGCTCAAGCGCGCTCTGACCCGCGACGGGCTTTCGCTGCGCGAGCGTTTCGACCTGACCGAGCGGCTCGCCGAAAATTACAACTCCTACCAGAGCGACTTCGCGCTTCTCTACCTCCGGCGAACTCTTGCGCTGGCCGAGGAGACCGGCGACAACGACCTGATCATGCGTGCCCGCTCCGGGATTGCGCTCTGTTACAGCCTGGGCGGACGTTTCTACGAGGCCGAGGAGATCTTGAGCGGCATCCGCGACACGGTGCACGTCAGCCGCCGGGCGCTGCAATCCTATTATGTCGCCCGGCATCGCATGAACCGCGAACTCTACGCCCTGACCGAGCCGGGCGAACGCCGCGACCTTTTCCGCCGGCGCGAGCACTATTATGCGGTCAGCGCGGCGGAAATCAGCGAGGACACCTTCACGAGCCTGTACTACGGGTATATGGATGCCATCGTCCGCAAGGACTGGTCCGAGGCTTCGACCCTCTGCGACAGCCTGCTGGTCTCGGTCCCTTCCGATTCCCACTCCTACGCCAAGGCCGCCAACCACAAGGCGCAGCTCGAGGGGAAGGCGGGGCGTCCCGACGAGGAACTCGCCTGGTTCATACGTTCGGCCATGGCCGACATCCAGTCCGCCGTGCGTGACCACGGGTCGCTGTGCACCGTCTCCGAGGAGCTTTTCAACCGGGGCGACGTCGATCGGGCGATGGATTATATCCGCGTGGCGATCCGCGACACGCGTTTCTTCAACTCCCCGAGCCGCTCGTGGCGCGACATGGCCATCCTGCCGCAGATCGAGGCGGCTTACAGCGAGCGCAACGCCCGCCTGCACACGATGTACATCGTGCTGATTGTCGTCATCCTGCTCTTTTTCGTCTCGGCCGTCGCCGCGGGGCTTTACGTGCTGTCCCGCAACCGGAAGCTCTGCGCCGTGCAGCAAACCCTCCGCGAGTCGAACGATAAACTCAACGGCCTGGCCCGGATCCTGCGTGAGACGAACGACCGCCTGAGCGCGCAGAACCTCCGGATCGCCGATGCCAACCGGATCAAGGAGGTCTATATCGGGGGCTTTCTCCAGACGATTTCGGAATATATCAACAAACTCTCGGGTACGTATCAGTATGTCAACAAGATGCTGCGCGACGACCGGATCGCCGAACTTCGCCGCGAATGCGCCCGCAGCAACATCCGCAACGACGAGCTGAAGGAGTTCTATGCGCTTTTCGACAAGACCTTCCTCGGGCTTTTTCCCTCGTTCATCGACGAGATGAACGGCCTGCTTGCCGACGAGGCCCGCACCGAGGGGCGTCACGACGGCGAGCTGACCACCGTGCTGCGCATCTACGCGCTGATCCGCCTGGGCATCACCGACACGGCGACCATCGCCGCGCTGCTGCACTGTTCGATCCGCACCGTCTACAACTACCGCTCGTTCACCCAGCGGCACTCGCGGCCCGACGTCGGCGACCTGGAACAGCGTGTGCAGCTGATCGGGTTGAACGGGATCGCCGCCCGGTCCTGACGGAGCCGCGTGTGCCGAAAAGCGTAAAATAACGCTGTTCCGGCAATTTTAACCTCCCGGCCGTAACAACGGCCGGGAGGTTTACAGAAGGCTACTCCCCCTTCTTATGGGTGTACTCCTGCAGGACATAGGTCGTGAAGATCGGAAAGAACATCATGCCCAACGACGGAAGCAGCACGCAGAAGACCTTGCCGACGGCCGTGACGGGGAAAATCTCCGCACCGACGGTCGTGACGTTCATCCACGCCCACCAGAGCGCATTGCCGAAGCCGTGGAGCTTGGGATTGACGAGCACCTCGTAGTCGTAGAACACCAGCCCGGAGATATAGGTAAAGATGACGACGGTGAAGATATAGGCGAAAAAGAGCCTCCGCATCCTGTTTTCGGAGACCAGCCACCGCACGATGATCACCATGGCCAGGAAGGCCCGGAGCAGCGGGATAAGCCCGACGAGCACGCCCCAGTCGTGGGTCATGCCGACGCCGCTCCACGCCAGGATGTTCAGGTAGGGTACGGAAAGCAGCAGGAACGGCAGGTTGCGCCAGAAAAAACGGCCCGGACGTTCGGCAGCGGCCCAGCGGACGAAGAAATCGCACAGGAAAACGAGGCAGACGACGAACTGGATCGCAAGATAGGTGCGGGACACGTGGACATGGTCGCCGGCAATGATCTCCCACGAGAGGGCCACGAGGAGCACCAGTCCGGCAATGAGTTTGACAACACCGAGCGCATCACGGATTCCGGCACGCGCCGATTGGGTAAGAGACATAGATTGCGGTTTTTCCGTAGCGCGCTCAAAATCAATGCCACAACCCGGAATCATAAATTTTACGGCGTTTTTTTGCCGAAAGATTTTGCACGATTGAAAATTTCTATTACCTTTGCACTCGCTTTCAGCAATGGCGGGTTAGCTCAGCTGGTTAGAGCGCATGATTCATAATCATGAGGTCCCGAGTTCAAGTCTCGGACCCGCTACGGAAGGGGTTAGATTGCAAAATCTGCCCCCTATTTTTATACCCCGTAAAATAGTTAAGCATCTTATAATCAGCAAATAAACAAAATTGCCATATTTTAAGATATTTTAATAACCATTCAAAATCGGGGTATTTTAGGGGTTCGTTGGAATACAATTCGCTTTCGGGCAAAAGTTGTATTCCAGACTTGTAATAAAAGGTATTCCAGCGGGTTATGAAAACGATCTGCTGACTATGGTTGAAATACTGAGAATCACTTATTATCTCTACGAATTTAAGAAAAACCGACGGGGTACAGCCCCGATTTACTGCAAGTTAACGACTGACGGTGCAGAACGCCAGCAATTTTCGACGGGACTTTATGTAACACCAGACTTGTGGGACAAAGACGCTCAATGTGTCCGTGGAACCTCGGAAGATGCCGTGCTGATTAACCGTCGCTTGCAAGACATTACCATCGAACTCAAAGGCATCGAGCGTAAATTGTACGAAGCTGACGGGAATGTCTCGCTGGCTGAAATCTACTCGATCTACAAGCACAAGACGGTGGAGGAACATACGTTGTGCGGGATTTTCCGGGAGCGTCTGAACAAGATGGAGCAACTCGTAGGCAAAGAGTATTCACCTGCGACATTGCAGAAATTCCGGGAGGTTTTCGCCCATGTAGAGCGGTATATCCGCACCTCGTATAACATGCAGGACATTCCCATCCGAAGCGTGGACTATCGCTTTGTGAAGCAGTTCGAAGAAGCACTCATAGTGCAAGGTCTGAAAGCCATCACCATCAATAAAATCATGCAGCGGGTGCGTCAGATGGTCACTTTCGCTTTCAAGTGCAACTATATCCAGCAGGACCCGTTCGTCGAATACAGGCCCTTAAAAGAGCGTAAACGGCTGGTATTTCTCACGCAGGAGGAACTGCACAAACTGGAGCATCATCATTTTGCCCAGAAACGTCTGGAAACGGTGAAGAACATCTACCTCTTCTCGGTCTATACGGGGCTTGCCCACCATGAAGCGCAGGCGTTGCAACCGAAGCATATCACGAAAGGATTTGACGGCAGGAATTGGATCACGCTTGTTCGTCAAAAGACGGACCGGGAGGTTTCCGTTCCGTTGCTCCCGCAGGCAGAGAAACTGATAGCCTGGTTCCGGGAATTCGGTAGTACGGACGATTATATCCAGCCGCGCATCTCCAATCAAAAGGTCAATTCCTATCTGCGGGAAATTGCGGATGTCGTAGGTATCGACAAGAAATTGACGCACCACACGGCCCGGAAAACCTTTGCCACGACTATTCTGCTCTACAACGATGTGCCTATCGAGGTGGTGAGCAAACTGTTCGGACACTCTAATATTTCAGTTACCCAGCAGTCCTATGCGCAAGTTCTGAACAAGAACATCAGCAATCATATCGGGCGGTTGGAAAAGGTGCTTGATGTGTAATAAAAGTGCTGATAACCAGCAAAATAGTTGCTGAATTATTTGGAAATCTCGAATATTTTTCGTATATTGTTAATACAGTTAAAGACTTATAGTCAGGTCTTTACATTGCCCGATGCAATCGGAAGCAAGCTTAGTTAGGGGATAGCCCGTGTGTATGCATGGGCTTCCCTCGTTTAACACCCCATATGAGGAGTATGGGGATAATACATATTGATATGGTAACAAAAAGAGTTTTCCAATCATTGTCTGCCATAACGCTTGGGCGTCATAAAATGAATGACCCGCGTTATGAATTTCTGACCGAAGAGAAAAACGGAGAGGTAGTCAGTTGTATCGTCAATAATGCGGAGATAAAGGATGTACCCGGAATCGATTATGAGTTGAGCATAAATCCGGATAATCCGGACAAGATAGATGCACTCCAAATTATTATCAATGATGAAAGCAAGAAGTTAGGGGATGTTTTCATGCAGTTGCCCTACGGAGTAATTAAGAAGAACGTTCCCGGCATCGGTGCTACAACGCTGGCGCTGCGTTCGCCGAACAACTGTATCGTTGTGTGTCCCACCAAAGCTTTGGCATATGAGAAATATCTGACGGGCATAGACCCTCAAACGGGGAGAAATTCATATTTATATGTGGGCGGCCGATTTG
>OLGF01001931.1_pt1 | contig 20704 bp, 15 predicted proteins | sample 1604971 | NCBI WGS metagenome assembly OLGF01 (sample SAMEA3888902, study PRJEB22519) | human gut metagenome | biome: human gut; feature: human-associated habitat; material: faeces | place: Denmark | collected 2011 | reverse complement strand
AGAGCGCACATACAGGGCTTGCCCCTGTATAGAAGTGCGCCCTTTGTTCCAAAGGAATTTATAACACCGCCTAATCCTCAAGATACAAGCCTTCATCAATACGACAAATTGCCTTTCGGATATTTGAAGCAATGATTGATGATGCCTTTTCGTATTCTGTACTATATATTCCCAGCAAGCTTGCACGGATGTATTGATCGTGTTCGACTATTTCTTCATTAGAGAGATACAAAAGAGCCTCGACGCAATATCCTATATTCTCTATTGGCATAGAAATAGATTCCGTCAACCATTGCTGTCGATAGGTTTCTTTCTGTTTTCCTGCACTTGTTGAAGATATCGGTAATTTACTTTGAAGGATATTTTTCCTCTCAAGTCTTTCTATCAGTTTATCCTTTGCAACACCGCGACTTGTGGTTTGCTTAACTACCGATAAAGCATCTGAGGCAGTCATCGAAGCTTGCCGCATGAAAAAATACACAGGATAATTTGCCGATGTTGCAGAACATATCCTTTTGATATATTCTATCGGTTCATCAACTGGTTTGTTTTCCAAAAATGCTTGGACAATGTCACTGGGTTCAATCGCTCGCACTACTTTTCTCGCTGTTTCTGTTACGACAACTTTTCCGGTAGATATTTCTGTAATATCTCCAATTAGTCGGAGCGTAGGAGTTCCGCCTGTTTCAACAAATTTTCCTTCCTGAATAAAAGCAAGTTTTTGTAGTAGTTCACTATCAATAACCACAGAGCCATTTGTCCCTGATAAATTACCTGATTTCAAATCTAAAAGTGCAGCATTTGATACACCGATGCGTACAGCCCTTTTAGCAAAATTTAACCATTGACGCTCTTCATTTTTCCGTGCTTCATCAATAATTGATGCTAATTCTGTATATCGAATTCGCTCGGAACGCCCACCATAACGATAATAAATATCGCCCTCTTTTAGGGAATACTTTGCATTTTGAGCATCATAATGTTTCTTACAGATACACGGCTTGTGGAGCAGAGGGTAAACATATATAACGCCAAAGCTCATACCATGAAACTCAAACGTGCAATGCTCCCATTTGATTTCGGGAGAAAAATAGTCAAGCAATGCTTTTGTGAAATCCTCAACCTTGAGCTCCTCAAATTGAGAAAGACTCTTGTCTTTAAGACCTATTAAGCGTCGTGGCTTATCACCAATACCAAAGAGAATATACCCTCCTTGATTATTAGCGAAAGCTGCCATTGCCTTAAAGTATTGCGCCATATTACCGTGGTTGTATGATTCCTTAAATTCTATAGTCGTTCCTTCACGATTGATGATACGAGAAGGTTCTTTAGAACTTACTCGGAAAATGCCTGTGAGATTTTCAAGCGACAACGCATTTCTCATGCTTTTACCCCCTTCCCATAGTTAATCTGTTTATGATATAACCATAAGGAATCATTGCATTACTCAGCAGCCTCATTTCGAGGAATAGAATAACGATTTCCAAATTCATCAGTGATAGTGAAGCAATCCCCAGATGCCGAAAGCTGAATATTGGATGGGATGGAAAGTCTTACTTCTTCCATCCTACTTATAGGCGGTTTAATGTACTTAATGATGTATTTGCCCATCTCCCTACCTGCACGGTCTGTAAGCATATTCCATGCCTCTTCACCTATTGCGTATCGACCGCCTTCTTCAACATACTTTGCTTTGAGACGATCTAAAAGTGGGGACGGTGTTGAATCAAATACTATAAGAACCGGGGTCAATCCAGCTCTGCGAGCTTCATAGGGAAAACTCATTTCCTCACTAAATCGTCCTTGCCCGCTGGCTGCAATCGTTACACGCAACTTTAATTCATAGACCTCTCTTGATTCTTCGATATAACAATCAATTTGGCGTCCCTCATTTGTTGGATTGCCATTATCATCAATGCGTTTAACAGGGGAATATCTATGTGACACCGGCTCGCCACCAAGACAACTCGCTAAAATTGGCTCAAACAAGTATCCTGTTTCCTGCGCACTGCGGTTATCAATGTCATATATGAGCTTTCGCCAACTCATCCAAGAGAACAACAGTGCATCTTCACAATTCCCGTATTCCAGTAAACATCTCGGTCCTATTTGCTCAGTCAACGGAAATGGTTGAGTTTTTAGAATGTTATAAAACTTAAATCGTCTGCGCCAAAGTTCGGACAGATTTTTCAGATAAAGATATATAACATTTTCTGTGTTGGTAGCACCGGAGAGTTGCAGATAGTTTATAGCATCTTCCACTGTCACACCAGGCAACTCTGCAACCTTTTCCGGGGTGATTGTATAAAAACTTTCTTTAGCAAGTTGACAAAACGGCTCAGAAAACCAATCTGGCTCATTCTCAAAAATATCCAAGTAAGCAATATGGATAAGCAGAACAACATCTTTGGGCTCGATCTCTACCATAGCAGTACCAGAACCATGTTGTGAAAATGTTTTGTAGAAAACTCGTTGTTGGCGGGTTACGGGCATATTTTATACCTCCATTCGCATTTGCTCATATTCGTGGGTTTGTAATGAGCTTAACATTTCGCAAGTTTTTTGCAAGGCAGGACTCTTGGCAGCTGCCTTAGTTACATCAAATTTTGCCAACGATGGTCGCTCTTCATTAGGTGTATTCTCATCACACTTAATGATTTGCTTTGCCATTTGTTCTGCAAATACAGGTGGGATAGCGTTCCCAATTTGAAGTGTTTTCTGTGCGTCCGTTCCGTAAAACAAGAAAGAATCTGGGAATGTTTGTATTCTGGCACATTCTCGGATTGTAAGTGTCCTGTTTTGTGTCGGATGGACAAATTCTGATGGTGCAGCACTTGTTATCGTCAAACACGGCTCATCGTATGATAATCGTTTCAAACCAGATGGCGCACCACCTCTTTTTTCAGAAGGCGTTCCATCGCATACTCTTCTTGACGCTCTACGCTTAAAAGAATCATGCTGCAAATATTCCGGCAAATCTTTCATTGTTTGACCAACTTTTAAAGCAGAGATTCGCTCTAACTGTATTCCTGTTTCTACTTTTTGAACATGGTCAATTTCAGGTATATCACATGATTCCAAATCACTTATTGCCTCCCGCAGAGTAAATGACGAATTTTTGTATATTGCTCCCGACGCTCGCTCAATAGGTTCGGGAAAATCAAATTTCTTTCCTTCTCTATTACCCACAATAATGACTCGTTTTCTTCTTTGCGGCACAGCATATTCTTGCATATACACCTTTTTTAAGTTAACGGTGTATCCAAGATCAATCATTTTCTTTATGCACTCAACAACATAAACACCTTTGGCCGTTGTTAATATTCCTTCCACATTTTCCATCATAAACCACCGGGGATAGAACGCTTCCAGTGCTTGCGCATAGTTTTGTACTAATTTATTACGGGGGTCATCCCAAAAACGATTTCCTGCCGTTGTAAATCCTTGACAGGGTGGACCTCCAATAATTAAATCCAATTCTCCGTGTTGTAACCCTAAGTCATTTCTCAGTTGTAAAAAATCACACGATTCTAAATCGACATTCCGGCAGATGTTTGCACCAAAGTTCATATTGTAGGTGGCGATTGCAGCATCCGCATTTTCAAAGGCAGCAAGAATTTCAATACCAGCATTTTTGAAGCCTAACGAGCACCCACCGGCACCTGCAAATAGGCTAATTGCCTTCCATTGTTTTTTCTGGGTATTCATCGGCTTTGGTCTCCATTATCGTCTGAGCTAAACTCTAATATTTCATCAACGGAGCATTCCATAGCAGAACATATTTTTTCTATACTTTCCAGAGAAACATAAGCATTTCTTTTAAGTCTTGTAACAATGTTAGCGCTTAACCCGGCTTTTGTCATAAGCTGCGCATTGCTAATCCGTTTATCAATCATCTTATGAAATAATTTATCATAGCAAACTGCCATCTGCTGGCCTCCTTAATGCAAGTGTTTGATATTATTATATCACGAAAATGTGAATAAATCAACAAAAAGACCGCATTTAAGCTTGTTTCTCATTTTTACTAATCCATTCTTCTTCGCCCACTCGCTTGCCGCCCTGCGGCGTTCCTCACTATACGGCGCTGTCAGTCGGAAGCTCAACCGCCCTTTCTCAATTTCAAAGGTCAGCCCGCCTTGCTCGTCATCGTCGGTCTGGCGGCAGCATTGCGGGTACTTTGCCGCAAATGTCATCAGCCGTTTTTTGAGATCGGTGTTATGGGTCTGCACCTCGATCATTCGGCTATGCTCGTCAAAATAGATCACGGTTGTCTTTTGCTTCTTGGTAAGCCCTGTTCTCATAAAACCTCCTGATTTTCACGATTTTTTCTCGGCTCTTGAATTGGAAAAGCGGTGCGATTTTTCAATAGAAACACCCCAAACGATGCGCAGTACATTTTGTCTTGTCCTATCGGCTGATTTGCCACTTTTCCAGCTCTTGACTGCATTTTCACGATGTTTTGTTTGTGCGGCTTTTCAACCACTCCACCAGCTCATTTTTCATCACCAATTTGCGCCCGCCGATCCGCAAGGTCGGGAAGTCCAGGCTGCTCAAAAGGTTGTATGCCCCCGCCTTGGAAATCTGCAACGCTTCTGCAAGCTGCTTTGCATCCATCACATCGGGCATGGCTTCAAACGGTTCTCTGCTCATAAAATCTCCTTTCCCGCATGAAAAAGCAGCAGCCACCATTTCGGTAACTGCTGCCGCTTCTGCGTCTGTTTACTTGTCCAAATACTTCTGATACTCCACTGTCACATAGTCTTCATAAGCTCCTGCGATTTTGGCGATCCGCTTATGGACTGCGCTGGCGGTCTTGTAGCCAACCTTGTCTGCAATCTCCTGTTCGGTCAAGCCGTCCATGCGCAGCTTCAATATTCCCGGTCTTTCTCGCTAATGCTCTGCTCGGCAAAGGCGGCAATCTGCATTTCAGAAATAACCTTCTGCTCAAACTCGCTCCGTGGATCGGCTACCTCGAAAATATCGCCGTCCTCATTCTCCATCATCTCGTCAAGAGAAATCGGCTTGCCGGAGCGGTTATGATGCCACTTCCGCATGAAATCGGTCTTGAAGGTGCTGCCGGTGGTTTCGTAGTCCTCTACGGTGCGGTTTTCCCAGATCGCGTCGATCATCGGCTGCCAGTTCTGCTCTGCAATCACCATGTCGGTGACATTACCGATCAGATTGCTGAACTGCTGATAGGTCAGCCACGGCACTTCCACACCCTGCGGGATGTTGTAAAGGTTTTGGAAGCCAAGCCCGTTCTGCTCAAACTTCATTCGGATGTAGGGGATAATGCTGTACGACAGCCGCCACAAAGGGAAATATCCTGCGTACTGATTCCAGTTGCCGGGAATGTCGCGGTAGTTGCCCTTGCGGTCTTTGACTTGGAAGAACTGCCATGCGCTCCATGCGTAGCAGTCCCACACAAGCAGCTTGAACATATCGTCACATACGATGTGGTCATACTTGTCCGTTCTCAGAACTTCATAGGGGGAGCGGGGCAGATCGTAGGCTGGCTTCCACTTTTCCGCAAGTTCCCTCGGTAAGCTGTAAAACAGGGTCAGCCATGACTTGTCGCTGTCCTGCGGTATCTCGATGATCTCACCGGACAGCACCACAAGAAAATCGTTCGGGCCTGTCTGCTTGTCCATCAGCGTCACCTCCAATCGCTTTCGTATTCAGCCCTCTACTATATATGGCATGAGAAGGGCTGAATTGTTCCAATGCTTCCAAACTTTTTTGAGATTTTTTGAAAAAATCTCGGAATGGAAAGGATAGGAAAGATATGAGTTGATTATACTCGAAAAATGTGAATAAATCTATTGCTTCCACGCATGGGCAAAAAAATAACGGGTATTCGGCTTTCACCAAATACCCGTTATCTCGTTTACCAACCCCGTCTGACAGATGCCTTAATCGTAATTTCTTGAATTACTTTCTTATGAGCACCCGTGTAAACCGGGGGAGATTTTCTTGGTGCGGGCGGCGGGACTCGAACCCGCACACCACTGAGGTAACGGAACCTAAATCCGTCGAGTCTACCAATTCCACCACGCCCGCAGATATGAGCGGCAGGGCAGCCTGTCGCTATTTTATTTCCCTCTGGTTTTACACGGCGAGGGAACCGAGGCGGAGCATATCGCTTGATCCGCGTTTATAAAAACAGGACGAGCCTGCTTTTACCAAAGAACTGAATGTGGCGAGTGATGGATCGAAAATCTTCACTGAGGTGACATCACCTAAATCCTGCGCGTCTGCCAATTCCGCCATACCCGCGTATTCGATTTTCCGCCATACCTGCGGCACGTTTTATTGTACCACAGGTATGGCGGAATCTCAAGCGTGTTTTCTCAGCTCTGCCACCAGCCGTCCGGGGCGAGGACGAGCGAATAGACGAACGACGTGCGGTTGCAGCCGAGGTAGAACGTGTCGCCCGCTCGGAAGATGTTCTCCGGCTCGCCGTCGACGCCGCTGAGCGTCGCGATGGCCACGTTTTCGCCGTCCGGCGTGTCGATCACCATGCGGTGCGACGCGCTGCCGGAATAGTAGCGGATGTCGTAGATGTACTGGCCGTCCCAGAAAAAGCCCTGACTGATCTTGTCGGTCAGCGGCGTCTCGAAGGTCGAAATGGGGTTAAACGCCGCATCCGTGCGCGTCACGGTCGGCTTACCCTCCATGCCGAAGACGTATCCGTCGCTCTCCGGCAGATAGGCCACGCGGCTCTGGCGGAAGGCCGTCTCCGCAGAGCCGGTGAGCTGCAGCGTCTCCGGGTCGACGAAGTTCAGGCCGAGATAGCCGTCCGTCTTGGTGCAGCGGGAGATGACGAGACGTTTGTTGACACTGTCATAGGTGATGTCATTGCAGTGTGCCAGCTCGATCGGCTCCGAGACGAGTACCTGCGACCAGTCGGCGAGACTGTACTTGTACAGACGCACAAGGCTTGGATCCTGCGAGGAGTCGATCATGCCGAAGAAGGCATAGGTGCCGTCGGTGCCGCCGCCCTGCATGACGGTGTAGCCGTCCGTCTTCGGGACGGTGCAGACGATGTCGGCCGCGATGAACGCGGGCGTCCGGCCCGCGGCCAGCATCTCACGCACGTCGGGGCAGCCGGGACGCTCGTCGGAGAGATAGCTGTACCCGTCCTCGAGCGTCAGGCCGCCGCTTCCGAGGATGGTGGTGAGCAGATAGTCAAGCGCCTCATACGTCAGGTATTCGTTCGTGCCGCCCACGGCGAGACAACCGTCCGCGGCCAGCAGACCGAAGCGGCTGCCGCCCGCCTGCGCGAGCTGGGTATAGAGTGCCGTGCTCGCCGCCTGCGACGTTTGCCCGATGAGCACGCGCGTACCGGACGCCTTTTCATCCAGCTTGTTGTCGTAGTTCAGCTGCACCTCACCGCCGAGCTTTGCTGCCAGCTGCTTGCGGAAGGCGACCGAGAGCGAGGTGACGGCGTTGTTCGCGTCCGCGGACAGCACCACCACCGCGCCGCCGTCCGCCGTGAGCTGTACGTTTTTTTTGCTGCCGCAGGCAGCCAGTGACAGCACCATCGCAAGCGCCAGCACCAACGTGAGCAATCGTTTCATACTTCCTCCTGTTTATCCCGCCCGCAGGCGACTGAAATTGGCAATATTATACAGCACCGCCGGGAAAAGCACAATCCTTTTCCCGCCCGCACTGCGCCCTTTATAGGAAAAAGTCTCACAGAGTTCGCGGCCCGCAGGCCGCGAATAAAACCCAATCCGTATTTTGCGGCGGCGTGTACGTCGCAAAATGCACTTTGCGCGGAGTGCAGCGAAATATTCTTCCCCCCAAAGGCCAACGGCCTTTGGGGGGGAGAGCGTGCAAGCCCCTCCGGCCGAAGCCGGAGGGGCTTGCACTATGTAAAGAGTATGGGGAGTTAGCTGATCTTCTTCCTGCGCAGCAGGGCACAGCCGGCGAGGGCCGTCAGGCCAAGCGCGCTGAGCCACAGCGTCAGATGGGTGTTGTCGCCTGTCTTGACGGAGGAGTCATCCGCGGGATTTTCGGGCTGGACAGGCTGCTCGGGCTGCTCGGGCGTCGTCGGCTCGGTGGGCTGCGTTGGGTCAGTGGGCTGCGTGCCGACCTCCGCGCCGCAGACGTCGCACTTGCCGTCGCCGTCAGCGTCCGTGTGTCCCGCGGCGGGGATGACCTCACCGGAGGTGACAACAGTGCCGCAGGACTTGCAGACGAGGTCGCCGGTGAAGCCGTCCTCGGTGCAGGTGGCGCTCTTCACGCCGCGCAGCTCCGTGTCATGCCCAGCGGCGGGGATGACCTCGGTCTTGCTGGCGCCGCAGACGGTGCAGGTATAGGTCAGGACGCCGTCTTCGGTGCAGGCGGCCGCCTTCGTGACGGTGCCGTTATCCCAGACGTGGTTGCCGCTTTCCGAGGGGCAGGCGACGAAGTACAGACGGATCACATCGTCCTTCTGGAGCTGGTACTTGTCCAGCGTGGCATAGAGCGTATTGCCGTCTTCATCGGCACCCAAAATGGGCATCTCGCCATTGACGGTGAACATCCAGCCGGACCAGGGGCCGTAGGCCTTGTCGCTGGAGGAGAGGGCATTGCCGTTCGGGTCGGTGATGCCGGTGATATAGCCGGGCGTGCCGCTGTAGGTATAGCCGCTCCTGGCGAGCACATCCAGCAGGGCGTCCGCCGCGGTGCGGCCGTCACCGGCGGTGCAGGTGTAGGAGCCGCCGGTCAGGCTCGCAAACGCGCCGAAGCCATTGCCGTCGACGTTGACGGTCACGGTGATGGGCTGGAGATTGGGATCCTCAACGCCCTCCGTGCCGATTACGGTGACGGTGGTGGAGATGGGCTGCTTATAGAACTTGGCGAACTGCGTGTAGGCGGGATCGCTCTGGAACTTCTCGTAGTACTTGGCGTACTCGGTGTAGGTCAGAACGCTGTCGATGGTGATGCGGGTGTTGTACTTGGGCTGGGTCAGCAGCAGGTTCTCGTGGGAGACGACGGCGCTGTTGCTGGAGCGGAAGCAGCGGTACTGCTGCGCGTCGTACCAGCCGGGGATGTCGTCGGCCTTGACGCCGACGGCGTTGTAGGAATCCATGTCGCGGACAAACTTATAGCCGTCGCCGTCCGGGACGATCTCGATGAACGAGCGCATGTCGCCGGTGACGCGGTCGCGGTCGCTGTTTGCCTTGCGGATGCCCTCCCAGTAGACGTCCTCGGTGCAGACCTTCGTCATGAAGGCCGACGCCGCGTCCAGCTCGTCCTGTGTCAGGGGCTGGACGGTCAGGGTGATGTCCTTGCTCGCGAGCACGGTCATGGAGTCGTAGTCCTTGCCCTCGCCGCTGGGACGGGAGAGAATCTTCACCGTCACGGTGACGGTCTTGGCGCTCTGGCCGGGCAGCGGGCGGTAGGTCACCATGCGCGCGACGTTCGCCGTGGCCGGATCGGCGGAGACGATCACGCTGTCGTCGCTCGTGCAGAGCAGGATGGGCGTGTACTTGCCGTCGAAGTCCTGGTTATAGTCGCGGTAGGCGATGGTATTGAGCTGCCGCGTGGTGGGGAACTGGATGTCGGAGGTGACGCTCGCGGTGTCGATGGACGTGCTATCCTGCGGATCGTGCAGACCGTATTCGGTCAGCGCGGCCTCGAGCAGGGCCTGATAGTCGAGCTCGCGGGGCGTGGTGTCGCGCTTGACGTCGACGGTGTAGACCCTGCTGACCGTGAGATCCTCGCGGCCGTTATAGGTCAGCGTCAGCGTCAGGGTCACGGAGGTATCCTGCTTCGGGAGCGTCACCGTGGCCTTGTAGGGGGAGAAATAGGGGGAGGAGACGTCGCTGACGGAGATGACGGCCGTGTCGCTGGAGCTCCACGCGGCGGTCGTCCACAGCTCAAGATCGTCGCTCTCGTTATAGTCGACGCTGCCCGCGTCCACACCGGCCTTCAGGGGATACTTGGGCAGGCTGGTGAGATCGTCCGCGCTCTCCACCGTCTCGGGGACGGTGATGCGGTCGGCCACGGTGCGCAGGGAGGCCATGGCCTTCGCCTCATCGAGGCCGATGATGAAGTAGCACCCGGTGCTCTCCCGGGTATAGGTCTTGCCGTCGGTACCCTGACAGCTCAGGACGACGGTGGGGCGGACATTGCCCTCGGAGGCGGACGTGGAGCCGTTCGGGTTCCACTTATACTGGATCGTACCGTCGGCGGCGATGCCCACATAGGTCCAGCTGTTGGAGACGGCCTCCTTCATCGTCACGGTGACGTCCGTGATCCCGGCGGCGGCCAGCTTGGCGCGGATCATGGTCAGGGCATTTTCGTCTGTGCCGTAGGCGGGGGTGTAGTTGCCGGTGATGGCGGTGTCGGCGGCGCTGAGCTTCTCCTCGGCCGCAGTCTGCTCGGGGGACTTCTTCTCCGTCCAGATGGCGTAGAGGTTAAACGTCTCGTTGTCCGAGCTGCCGTCCCAGTAGTCATCGTCCCACGCGCGGTTGATGGTGGCACCGTCGGCGTAGGCGACGGTGGAGCCGGAGCTGCTGGTGCCCCAGCCCGCGAACTCATAGCCCTCGCGGGAGAAGGCGCACTTCGTCAGCGCGGCGTCCTGCCCGAAGGGGACAACCTGATCGGCCATCGTGCCGGTGGTGGTGCTCTTGTCGCTGTACTTGATGTTGAACTTGATGATGTACTGGTAGTCGCGCCACTTGGCGATCAGCGTCACCTCGTCGCCGGAGAACACGGTATCCTTGGTGACGGCCTCGCCGAAGGAGCCGTCGGCGTTCTTGACGTACCAGCCCTCCAGCGCCTTGTTGGCGGGGAAATAGGTGCTGCTGGTATGGGGCAGACTGCTGAACACCTTGTCGGGCGTCACGGTCTTGTCCGCGATGGTGTTCTTGTAGCCGTTGCCGTCGAAGTGGACGGTGATGCCCTTCGTCCAGTGGGCATACATGACAAAGCCGTTTTCGGCATCGGCGGCGGTGAGCTTATAGGACAGGCTGATTTCATTGCCGCCCTCAGCCGCGTCGAACCAGCCGTCAAAGATGTAGCCCGTCCGGACGGGATCGGACACCTGACTGAACTTGGAGCCGCCGCTCTCGGTGACGATATAGTTGTAGTTGCTGCCGACGATGCCGGTGCGGGTGATATCCTCCGCCCCCTCGTAGTTGAGCTTCAGCGTGACATCCACGGGCAGGCCGCTCCACGCGGCATAGAGCGTGACGGTCTTGCCCTGCTCGCTGGCGAGGTTTCTGACGGTCTGTTCGTCCTGATAGGTGCCGTAGGAGGTGCCGGAATAGGTTCCCCAGCCGCTGAAGCTGTAGCCCGGGCGGGTGAAGGCGTTCTTCGGCAGCGTGACCTCCTCGTCATAGGCCGCGGAGATGCTCTCCATCGTGCCGGTGCCCTCGTTCGCGCTGAAGGCGATGGTATAGGTGATGGCCGTCCACTTCGCCGTGCAGGTCATATCACCCGTGATGACCGTCTCCGCGGTCAGCTGCGTATCGCCGCTGAACCAGCCGCCGAAGGTATAGCCGCGCTTGGCGGGGGCGGCGGGCAGACGGCTGCCGATGGCGCTGCTTTGCGGGACGAGAACCTCCGTGGTGCTGCCGTCGTTGTCAAACGTGACGGTATAGGCGTCCGCCCACACCGCATACAGGTCGAGATCCGCTTCAAGCGTGACGGCGGCACCGTCCTGATACAGGACCTCGCCGCCGGCCGAAGCGGCCCAGCCCACGAAGACCTTGCCGTCACAGGTGAAGGCGTTGGCCGGCAGGGTGCCCTTGCCGCCGTAGATCTTCTGCTGGACGGTATCGTCCGTGCCGTTGTTGGCGTGGAGCGTGACGAGCAGAGGCATCCCGGCGGAGAAATTCCGCAGATAGACGCAGTCGTTGTTCTTGTCGGTGCTGCTGTCCTTCTTATAGACAACCTGCAGCACGTCGCCGCTCTTGGCGTCGATCTCCAGCGGCTTCCAGCTCTGGTCGCCGCTCTCGCCGTTTACGAGCGTGGTGCTCCCGAGCGTGATGGTACACTTGTCGCAGCGGGCCTCGGAGGAGACCTTGTACTCGAAGGTCATGTGGACATCGCTCGTGAAAGTGAGCTGCAGCGTGCTGCTGGAGCTGCTCTTGCCCGCGTTGCCGGATTTGAGGACGTCCTCACCGTCAAGCGTCGTGACCTTCCACTTGTTCGTGCTGCCGGGGGTGCCGGGCTCGGTTTCCGCGATGACCGGCAGACCCTCAAAATAGCCCTCGAGCGTCGCCGCGGCAAAGGCCGTCACGGGGACGAGACTCAGCGCCATGATGAGGGCGAGCAGCATGGAGAGAATGCGCTTTTTCATGTGTTCTTCCCTTTCGTGCAAATTTCGCGCCGACCGGCCGGGCGCTGCTTCTGCGCGCAAAAAAGCCTGCGCCGCCGCAGCGGTGCAGGCTCACATATCCGGAGACAAAGGACAGGATCCGTGAGGCGGCCCGGTGTAGGCAGGCGCCCGACCGGACGGTCAGCGTATCTGACTTATCCGGCGCAGCCCGGCATCACAGTGACCCACTCGCGGGGAATCTCACCCCATTCCGCCCGCCCCTCTGACAGGGCAGACCGTCCGATCCATATGCTCTTTTACGCCGGGCAGACGCTCCCGGCAGAAATCGTATGCGATAACCGGAGTATAGCACAGGTGAGCGTTTATTGCAAGGGGGGGACGGTGTATTTGCGCCCGCGCCGCGAACGCTCCGGGGCGATAATCGTGCGGGAGGAAGCCATAGACTTCCTCCCGCACGGTATTTGTTGTTTATTGAATGATGTTGATGTTTCAAAAAATTGCCGGTTGACTTACTTCTTGAACTCCCCGTTCGCGGCGGCGGTCAGGTAGGCATTGATGAACCCATCAATGTCACCGTCCATGACGGCCTGGATGTTGCCCATCTCGTAGCCGGTGCGGGTGTCCTTGGCGAGGGTGTAGGGCATGAAGACATAGGAGCGGATCTGGCTGCCCCACTCGATCTTCATCTGCACGCCCTTGATGTCGCTGATCTTCTCCGCGTGCTGCTGCAGCTTCAGCTCGGCGAGCTTCGCCTTGAGCATCTTCATGGCGTTGTCGCGGTTCTGGAACTGGCTGCGCTCCGTCTGGCAGAACACCACGATACCGGTGGGCAGGTGGGTCAGACGGACGGCGGAGGAGGTCTTGTTGATGTGCTGGCCGCCGGCGCCGGAGGAGCGGCAGGCCTGCATCTCAATGTCCTCGGGTCGGATCTCGATCTCGCTGTCATCCTCCAGCTCCGGCATGACCTCCAGCGCGGCGAAGCTGGTCTGACGGCGGGCATTGGCGTCGAAGGGACTGACGCGGACCAGACGGTGGACGCCATTCTCACTTTTCAGGTAGCCGTAGGCGTTCTCACCCTCGATGAGGATGGTGGCGGACTTGATGCCCGCCTCGTCGCCGGCCTCGTAGTCCATGAGCTGGTAGGTGTAGCCGTGGCGCTCGGCCCAGCGGGTATACATGCGGTAGAGCATCTCGGTCCAGTCCTGCGCCTCGGTGCCGCCGGCACCGGCGTGGAAGGTGAGGATGGCGTTGTTGCCGTCATACTCACCGGACAGCAGGGCGGCTAGACGGCGCTCGCTGATCTCCTTTTCCAACGTGTTGTAGCCCTCCACCACGTCGTCCAGCTGGGAGGGATCGTCCTCCTCCTGTGCCATTTCGCAGAGGGTCAGAGTGTCCTCCCACTCGGACACCAGCTTGTCGTGCTTTTTGATCTTGTGCTCCAGACGCTTGACCTGACGGCTCACCTGCTGGCTGCGCTCCAGGTCGTTCCAGAAGCCGTCCTGCTCCGTCTCCTTCTGGAGCTCGGCCAGCTCCTCGCGGGCCTTGGGGATGCCCAGCGCCTTCTCCAGCTCGCCCAGAGTGGGCTCCAGCGCCAGCAGCTTCTGCTTATACTCGTCATATTCAATAACGGCCATATATCGTATCTCCTTATGCTGTAAATTTCCTTAGCCTTACTATCTATCGACAAGGGCAGACGCGGTTTTGACGGGCAGAAATGCGCCCACACTGCGTCAAGTCCCCTGGCAATACGTCAGTATTCCCTGCGGGCCTTTTCTTGTTTGGACACATTTCTGCTCCGGCAAAACTGCTTTGCACCTGTCGGCGATGGATATTCGAGGGATCGTTGGCTTTTGAGCCGCAGGCGGGCGCGCGCCCGCCAAGGCGAAAAGGGCAAAAAGCACCGGAAAGACGCGCAGACAGGCGCGCTTGCCCTTGTGGATAGATGGTACTATTATAACAAAAAACAGGTATTTGTAAAGGGGGCAGTCTTGCCGTGGGAGAGGGGATGTGGTAAGATAGGGCGCAGAAAGCGAGGGATGACGGATGCGTATCGCACTGGCGCAGATGAAAAATCAGGGGAGCGTGGAGGCCAACCTGAATCAGAGCATCGAATGGATGCGGGAGGCCGCGGAGCATGGGGCTGACCTGATCCTGTTTCCGGAGGTGCAGCTGACGGAGTTTTTTCCGCAGTATCAGGGGCAGGATGTGCGGAGGTACCGGCTGGGGCTGGAGTCGCCGGAGGTGCAGGCGTTCCGGAAGGCCAGCAGAGAGTGGAACATCTGGGCATCGCCCAACGTCTATCTGGAGGAGAACGGAAAGGCGTATGACGCAAGTCTGCTCATCGGGGCGGACGGGCAGATCGCGGGCATTCAGAAGATGGTACACATCGCGCAGGCCTGCCAGTTCTATGAGCAGGACTACTACACCCCGTCGGACGACGGCTTCCGCGTGTTCGACACGCCCTGGGGGAGGATCGGCATCGTGGTGTGCTTCGACCGGCACTATCCCGAGAGTATCCGGACGGAGGCACTGATGGGGGCGGACCTCATCCTGATCCCTACGGTGAACACCAAGGCGGAGCCGGCGGAGATGTTCGAGTGGGAGCTGCGGGTGCAGGCGTTCCACAACAGCGCGGCCATCGCCATGTGCAACCGCGTGGGCTGCGAGGGGGAGATGGCATTCTCCGGCGAGTCCATCGTGGTGGATGCCAACGGGCAGGTACTGGCCAGAGCCGGCGACGCCGAGGAGCTGCTGTACGCAGACGTGGACATGGCGGCATCCCGCAGGATACGGGAGAGCAGGCCGTACACCGGCCTGCGGCGGCCGGAATTCTACATCTGAGCGGGCGTTCCGTGTCGGCGCGGACGGGCAGATCGCGCCGGAACGGGGCGGAGACCGGGACGGGGGAGCGCCAAAAGTCTTTCCGGAAAATTAACTGCTTTGTTACAATTTGGCACTTTTCCTTTGGGGCGGTTTGTACTATAATACGTAGTCGGGAAAGTCTGCCCTTCCCGCCGCAGGCAAGGGGCCTGCGCAGAGAAAAATAATTGAGGAGAGCTTTTATGAAACGTATCATTTCGATGCTGCTTGCCGTGATGTCCGTGGCAGCACTGACCGCCTGCGGCCAGCAGAAGGACACCGCAGTGGACGCCCAGGGCCTGGCCAAGGCGCTGGTGGAGAAGGTATCCTTTGAATCCGAGCTGACCGCCATTTCCGACGAGGAGCTGGGCTACTACTTCCAGCTGCCCGAGGGCTGCACGGCGGCGGCCTATATGTCCTCCGGCTCCACGGCCGAGGAGGTATTCGTCATCCAGTGCAAGAGCGGCGACGACGCGGCGGCGCTGCGGGCGTCCATGCAGGAGTTTCTGGACAGCCAGAAAACCGAGATGGAGCGGTATCTGCCCGCCGAGGTGGACCGCATCAACAGCGCGATCTTTGAGACCTACGGCACCTGCGTGGTGCTGTGCGTCAGCTCCGACACCGACACGGCCCGCAGCGTCATCAAGGAGTATGTGAAGTGAGCGGCCGGAGATACAGTGGACGGCACTATCGCCGCCGCAGAAGTCCCGTGCCGGTGATCCTGCTGCTGATCGTGGCGGCGGCGCTGGTGCTGGGGGCGCTGGCCATCTTTACGGATGTGTTCAAGAAGGACAGGCCCGCCGACAGGGCGGACGACCCCGCAGTGACCCAGCCCGACGATACGCAGAAGCCCGACGATGCCCAGCAGCCCTCCGGCGGCGCCGACGGGCAGGACGGCCAGACCGGCGGCGATACCCAGCAGCCGGATAACAGCGGCAGTCAGACCGGCAGCAAGACGCTGGATACCATCACCACCGACGCCACGCCCTACCAGTCCGGCGGCGTGTATATCGTGGGGGATACCGGCTTTGAGATGTACAACTATGTGGACAGCCTGGCCAAGAACTACGGCGAGATCGTGACCTCCGTGGCCGATCAGCTGTCCGGCGTCAGCACGGTGTACGCGCTGGCGGTGCCGCTGTCCAGCGGCATCACGCTGCCGGACGCGCTGTACAGCGATATTCCGGGCAGCGATCAGGCCCAGGCGGAGAAGGATATTCTGGCCGCTATGGGGAAGAATGTGAAAACGGTACCCCTTCACGATGTGATGATGTCTCACCGCGGGGAGTATATCTATTTCCGCACCGACCATCACTGGACGGGGCTGGGCGCGTACTACGCCTACCGCGAGTTCTGCGGCGCCAAGGGCGTGACGCCCCACGCGCTGTCGGAGTATGAGGTCAGCCAGTACGACGGGTTCCTGGGTTCGTTCTACAACGACGGCGGGAAGCCGGACGCCATGAAGAACAACCCCGACGTGGTGACGGCGTATCACCCCATCAGCACCGAGGCGCGGATGCAGTACGGCAAGTCCGACAGCGACCTGACCGCCGGCAAGATCATCTATGACGAGTCCGAGGCATCGGCGGGCCTGAAGTACGGCGCGTTCATCATGGGCGACAACCCCTACACCGTGATCAGCAACCCCGATCTGTCCGACGGGTCCAGCTGCGTGGTGGTGAAGGAGTCCTTCGGCAACGCCTTCGTGCCGTTCCTGGTGGATCACTATCAGACGGTGTATGTCATCGACTACCGCTATTACAGCGGCAGCGTGGTGGATTTCGCCAAGACCAATAAGGTCACAGACGTCATCTTCGTCAACAACCTGTCCGCCATTCGCGGCAGCTATCAGATGGGCAAGCTGGCGGGCGTCAAGTAACGCAGGCAAGCATATATAAAGATGGGGCAGGTCCGCCTGCCCCGTTTTTCAACTATCGAGCAAAGGAGCCGACACATGGTTTTCAGCAGTACCACGTTCCTGCTGGCGTTTCTGCCGCTGGTGGGCATCCTGTACTTCATCTGCCCCAGAAAGCTGCGCAACGCGCTGCTGCTGGTGTTCAGCCTGCTGTTCTACGGTTGGGGCGAGCCAAAATATATCCTCATCATGCTGTTCTCCACGGTGTTCGACTACTGCAACGGCCTGGCCATCGGACACTTCCGCGCCGCGGGGAAGCCCAAGGGCGCCAAGGCGGTGCTGGTGGTGTCCGTGGTGGGCAACCTGAGCATTCTGGGATTCTTCAAGTATACGGATTTCGCCATCACCAATCTCAACGGTCTGCTGGGTACAGCTATCCCCGCGCTGGGGCTGCTGCTGCCCATCGGCATCTCGTTCTACACGTTCCAGACCATGAGCTATACCATCGACGTGTACCGGGGGCTGGTGCCGCCCCAGCGGAACATCATCGATTTCAGCGCCTATGTGACGCTGTTCCCTCAGCTCATCGCGGGGCCCATCGTCCAGTACAAGACGGTGGCCGCCGATCTGGAGAACCGGAACCGCGAGTCGCTGGCAGGGGCCAGCGCCGGTATGCAGCGGTTCGTCATCGGCCTGGGCAAGAAGGTGCTGCTGGCCAACCAGATGGGCGCCGTGTGGGAGGAGATCGCGGCCATGTCCGCGCCCTCCGTGGTCACGGCGTGGCTGGGGGCGCTGGCCTTTACGTTCCAGATCTATTTCGACTTCTCCGGCTATTCCGATATGGCCATCGGTTTGGGACGGCTGTTCGGCTTCCGGTTTCTGGAGAACTTCAACTATCCCTATGAGTCCCGCACCGTGACGGAGTTCTGGCGGCGGTGGCACATCAGCCTGTCCACCTGGTTCCGCGAGTACGTCTACATCCCGCTGGGCGGCAACCGGAAGGGACTGGGGCGGCAGCTGCTGAATATCGCCATCGTGTGGTTCCTGACGGGTCTGTGGCACGGGGCCAGCTGGAACTTCGTGCTGTGGGGCGTGTACTACGCGGCGCTGCTGCTGCTGGAAAAGACGTTCCTGCTGAAGCGGCTGGACCGGGCGCCCCGCTGGCTGGGGCATGTGTACACATGCCTGTGCTTTATCCTGGGCTGGGTGCTGTTCGCCATCACGGACTTCGGGAAGCTGGGGGCCTATCTGGGCCACATGTTCTCCGGCGTGTTCTTCGACAGCGGCGCGGCCTATCTGCTGCGGAGCTTCTGGCTGGTGCTGGTGCTGGCGGTCATCGGCTGCACGTCCCTGCCCAAGCAGCTGTGGGGCCGGTGGGAGGCGGGCATGAAGCCCGCCGTGTCCGATGGGCTTCGCACCGTGTGGATGGTGCTGGTGCTGCTGGTGTCCGTGGCGTTCCTGGTGGGAGACAGCTACAACCCGTTTTTGTATTTCCGGTTCTGAGGAGGGGCGAACATGAAACGAAATATGCTGGCCCCGCTTATCGCCATCTGCGTCATTCTGCTGGGGCTGTCGGTGGGGAGCTTCTTCTTCACGCCGGATCGGGCTTTTTCCGAGAATGAGAACCGCTATCTCCAGACCACGCCGGAGCTGACGGCGGACAATGTGCTGTCCGGCAAGTTCATGACGGAGGTGGAGAACTACACCAGCGACCAGATCCTGCTGCGGGACTTCTGGACCGGCGCACGCTCCGCCCTCCAGCGGCTGGAGGGGCGGCAGGACATCAGCGGCACGTATCTGGGAGCGGATGGCCGCTACTTTGCCAAGGTGACGGACGATACCTTCAACTGGGACAACTATCAGAAGAATCTGGCGGCGGTGGAGACGTTTTTCGCCGCCAACGACGGTAAGCGCTGTACGGCGCTGATCGTGCCCAGCCCCGCCGGTGTGCTGCGGGACAGTCTGCCCGAGGACGCGCCGTATTACGACGAGGACAGGGCGTTTGCCATGCTGGAGGAGCAGCTGGGGACGGCGTTTGCCGATGCGCGTCAGGCGCTGGCCGGTGTGGCCGACCCCTACTACCATACGGATCACCACTGGACCACGGCGGGAGCACAGGCGGCCTACCATATCTGGGCGGAGGCCACGGGGCACACCGCCCGCAGCTATGCGCTGGTACAGGCCACGGACCGGTTCCGCGGAACGCTGTACTCCAAGGTGCTGCTGCCGGACAGCGTGTACGACGAGGTGGACTATTGTCCCGACATCACCATCGAGTCCGCCGACTGCGACGGGACGGTGACGGATTCGCTGTACGATCTGGCGGCACTGGAGAAGAAGGACAAGTACGAGCTGTTTTTAGGCGGCAACTACGCCAAGGCGGTGCTTCGCACCGGCGTGGAGAACGGGAAGCACCTGCTGCTCATCAAGGACTCGTTTGCCAACAGCCTTGTGCCGTTCCTGTGCGGCGACTACGAGACCATCACCATGGTGGACCTGCGGTACTGCCGCGAGAAGATACAGCCGCTGGCCGATGAGGCCGACGATGTGCTGGTGCTGTACGAGATCACCAACTTTGCCGCCGACGGCAATCTGTTCAAGCTGAATCTGAAATGAGGCAAAAAAAGATGACCGCCATATGCCGTGTGCCGATAAGACAGTAATCTGAGAAAACTACAAAATCGGCAACTGCGAAACAGGATTGGACAACAAAACAGGCGGCACTCAACTTCGGTTGGGTGCTGCCTGTTTTTGTACATCTAATGGTTGAGAATCACCTGTTTTTTGCGCTGAAAAGCAAGGACAGCGAAAAGGGTGAAATAGTTATCGCCTCTGTGCGGTTCTTTTGTGAAACAGCGAATCGCTGCATAGCGGATACCGTTCGCTGGGGAGTGCGTATATTTGCGGTCAAGCAAAATACCCCTCAAAACTGTAAAGTCGATAGATAGGTATTTCGATGCAGAGTATGATTGACACTGTTAGAATCGAAAAATCAGATTTTAGCACAAAATAATGTTGCTAAATGGCGATAACTTCCGTCGCGCCTATTGAAAATAGAATGATTGCTGTGTCATACTGTGTGTACACACGAACGAGTAGGCACGTTTGACGATCTAATCTGCAATGACCTGCTACGTATGCCGTCATCGTTTTGAATGGCGATTCAAAGGCGCATCTCGAAGTGGTCACGGAATATCAGCCTTTAGATCAGGCTCAATTATTATCATGAAGCAGACGATTGGAGAGATACCATATGACGATCAACTGTGTATGGGAGCATAACGGCAGAGACACCTTGCTTTATGCGGTGGATTTTGTAGGTGCATACACCCGCGGAGAAACATTGGAAGCCGCTGTCCGGAAAATGCAAGCAGAAATATGCTCTTATCTCAAATGGTGCGGCAAAAAAGCAGTAACAAGCATGGATATCGTCATCATCGAAGAAAAGGTTTCCGAGCTTGCAATCTGCGACGCGGACTCTGATGTGCTTTTTGAAAGTGAAAAAGCACCGCTGACAGCAGAAGAATATATAAAGTTAAAGGCACTTGCGCTGAAATCAGCGCAGGATTTTCTTGCCTTGTATGATTCTGTTCCCGATAAGAATGCAACGGCTGCTCCCGAACGCAAGACCTTTTACGGACAAGTTCCCCGCACGGCAAATGAAATGTACGAGCATACAAAGAATGTGAATACATATTATTTTGCGGAGA